>Ga0307375_10002455_pt1 | contig 18978 bp, 21 predicted proteins | sample TR1MG_FD_202531 | JGI IMG/M metagenome (GOLD analysis project Ga0307375, IMG submission 202531) | Soil microbial communities from Risofladan, Vaasa, Finland - TR-1 | ecosystem: Environmental > Terrestrial > Soil > Coastal area > Acid sulfate soil | place: Finland: Risofladan, Vaasa | collected...
TTATTTACGCGACACTCGACACGCCCCTTTAACACGCAATTGTTTTAAGAGACATTATCCATCACCGTGAAAAAACAACACGAAAATTCCTTATCTTTTCGCCATTTTTCCGTATTTGATTCCATTTTTACGGGAAAACTATGGCCCACACACGCCCACCCTGATCGCGCGTCGTCATACGAGAGTTCAGTCTTGCTTGATACGGCCCAAGTACGATCATGCCAACGCACGCCCGATCCTGATGGATAATCTAGATTCGCCGTTCCTTATAGAGGAAGCCATTTATCGAGGCGACCCAGCCTAGAAGTGACGACCAGACCATTTCACGCGGCGTTCATACAACCATTTGATGGTACGCTTGACATCCTGCATAACAAGGAAGTATAAGGTGCAAACGTATACTGACGATTCGTTCTACTGGAAAACAAGAAAAACTGTGCTCAAATGTGGAGGGGTATGACAATGTTTAGGACTCGAATAGTGAGGTCAGCGTTATTCGCCGTGTCATTCTTTGCGGCGGCTCCCGTGTTTGCGAACGCACGCAACGTAGTCAATTTTCCAAGCGTGCCCAACATCCCGATAAAGCCCGGGCTTTCGTATGGTGGGTATTTTAAACATCACCAGCCTGTAAAGATCTTATTCGCAGTGGGGCAACCTGGCGAGCAAACGAGCGAATCTCTCGTGAACGCCGCACTTGTTATCAAATATTTAGTTCACAAGGGTTACAAGTACAAGATTCACTTTGTCTTCTATAGCAAGGGTATTTTGGTGACAGATCGCTTGAGTCAGAAATACAGCGCGGGATGGGGCCCTCTATTGCACGCGCTCCATAAAAGGGGGGTTACGTTCTCCGTTTGCCATAATGCTATGGCCCTACTCCATGTGCACACAAACGAAATCTATCCATTCATGCAAGTCATACCGGCCGGAATACTGTCGGTCGTGGAATACGAAGGCCGCGGATACTTTCCGGTATTTAATCCAAACTCCGTTACGGGCGCTTCGTTAATCCACGTCAAACGGTAATAGGCCCCTTTGAGGCCCGTGCCACAGGCTTCCTAAAAGCCAATTTATGAAGTGGCACAGGCCTACTTTTTTTATATCGGTCTACCCGAGATATGCGCATGACTTGTCACCGCGTATCGCCATACGAGGCCATGATGACGAAGCGGAAACGTGGGGGTATCGGGAATGCATATGGCAAACTATTGGTATAGGAATCCAGGCTTACAGGCCGAAACACACACCCCTTCTTGGTCGTCCTTTTCGTTATGCCAGATCGCACTGCGCGGATGTTTGCTCGTAATTACGGCTTATGGCCTTTTCACCGAGACTGCGGCCGCGATGACGCAGAAGGCGCTCACACAATCAGTCGCAGAAGGGCATAGACTTTTCATAAATGATGGGTTTTTCAGTGCGAACATGGTGCACGGCCAGCCCGAGACCTGCGCCACGTGTCATCTCAATGGCGGGCTCAGTCGAGGGCGCCTCCTGGATAAGAGAAGTATCCCAAGTCTCGTAAACGCGATCGCTATTTTCCCGCGCTATTCCGCGAAATTACATAAAGTCATTACACTGCAAACGCAAATTCGGGTTTGCGTTAATTCCGGCCTAGGAGGTATGCCCCCTGCTTATGGCGGAGAAAGAATGACCGCTATAATCAGCTATCTCGGATCTCTGGCGCATGGACAGACCGTCGACATAGGTGGCGCAAAGCATTAGTCGGTCACCTATCCACCTACTTGGAGGGCGTTTACGTCATAAGACGCTCTTAAATCTGATAAAGGACGCAATAATGGGACATCTTGCCTTGAATCGGCACCGCGGCTTTGGCGCGCTCATGGTTAAAGTGTTAGCGTTTACGGTTTTCATTATCGGAACGTCCAACGCCACGAATTTCTTCTTCCGCCCCAATGCGGCGGAACTTTATACTAAGCTCGCCCACGCAGCTTGGGTGCCCTATGGCCACGGACCGAAGATCCTTTACTCTATCTTTGATCCAAATTGCCCCTATTGTCATATGCTTTTTAAGGAACTAGAGCCTCTGATCGGGCCAGATCATCTCACGGTCCGCGAGGTGCCTGTCGGCTATTTGACAAAGACAAGCCTTTTGAAGGCCGCCACCATCTTGGAATCCAAAAACCCCCTGCAAACTATTCTGCGGGGGGAAAGTGGCTACGTATTTAAGCATGGCATGGCTGTCGAGTTGACAAACCCCAGTCGTCGCACTCGTTTTGCATTAAACCATAATTTAGAGCTACTCAAAGCGACCACAGGGTACCGAATTGTCCCCGTATTGGTATATCTGAATAGGGCTGGTACGGCAAAGTTCGTGGCAGGTCAGCCAGACGCGAAAACCCTGAAAACTTTAATCGCGAGCATAAAGCAAGGGCACAGGTAGGCGTGTGCCGGCATCAGGGCCAAATGGTTTATCGAGAGCTTTTAAGTTATGAGCCTGATGTAAGGACAAAGTTTTGAACGAGTATGGGCGCGCGGCATAGACGATATCCCGCATGAGGGGATACGCCGAGCACAAGCAAGCTTTAGAGACCGAGAGTACCAACGAAGGGCCCATGAGGCATGGTCTCGGTTTGAGGACAAGCCTTTTGCCACCAACAAAGGTGTGTGTGCTCGGTCGTATCCCAAACTCGTATTCGAGGATCCTTGGCTGTATGGGGCCGCCCCCTTCACCACGATACTGCGCATACCCAGAAGCGGGCCTCAAGGGCAAGCGGGGGGCTATACTGCGGGAAGAGGAAGGGCGAAAAATGGAAGTCATCCCAGCGCTTGCCGAGAACCGAGGTACAACGACCAGACCTCGGGGTCCGTGGGGCATCTCTCATCACTATACCCTCCGCATAATCCGCACAAAGAACACATTATAATATTCCCATACTTTAATGTTTTCATCGATAGCCCTCATTATTGACTCAGGACATAGGGCCGCACCCCGACTTCAGACTATCCTCTCTAAGAGACACCCTATTCACGAGGACGTGCCTCATGGGAGATGGCAGCTACCCAAGCAAGATTGGTCGGGGCCCAATTATAGAGGCGTGCATGTATCGCAAATCGCCGCACTCAAGACGCGATAGATACCACGCCATACACACCAAAAAATCCTCCTCCAAGCGCCACGGGTGGGGAAAATGTTTTGCCAGATACAAGAATGAAAAATTTAGTGGGGCTCAGTTTAATAGCACAGCGCGGGTCACTGACCGCAACCGTACACGGTTGGCTAAGCTCTTGTTGAGCGCCCACCACCGAAGCCCAGGGGTCACTAATGGCTATACTGAAACGGACCAAGACCAGTAGAGGCCCGATGGGCGCCCATACGTTATGTATTCTCGAAGGCACCACCCCATGGAATTTCCGGCGCCAGTCAAGACCTCCATTCCTTACTGTGCTCCCATGAATTCCCCCACCACTACACTGCTTGTGCGGCGGTATCGAGGAGCTTTCGCCTTGCGAACAGGCCCTTCTCATTTTATATCTCTTACGCACGATCCGGAGATCTGGCTTCCGATAATGATTTACCATGCGTTAACGCGAACCGTGTCGGCCTTGTTGAGAGGATTCATCCTTTCATGGGGAAAGACCGCGGCCACCCCCTTGGTCCGCCTTTGGCGCCAGACTACCGTGGTTCCTTTCCGGCCTTGCACGCCACACAGGGGAGGTGGGGGCGACGCCAGTCGTGTGTTTACAAGTCTATCAAAGTCAACATGCGCAGCCTCAATCACTTGGTCTCTGATATGATTATTTTGATTCTCGCGTACACCATCTTACTGATTTCACTCGGACGCATGGGACGTCAAAAGGCCAGAAACCGGGACTTTATCACCGGCGGACGCCAATTTAGCGCACTTCAAGTGTTCTTCATGATAAGCGCACTATGGTGCTCCTGGATATTTATCGTGGAGATCGAAAGCGCCTACTTGTTTGGCATCTCGGCCATTTGGTTCGGTGTCGCCGTTGGGGTCATGGCCTTAGCAAGTGTTTTCCTATTAACGACACCATTCGCAAAGCTCTGCTACATAACCAATAGCGGCGTTATAGGGAAACGCTTTGGTCCCTTAGCGGGAACGCTCACAGGACTCATTATAGGTGTGACGTTCCCCATATTTGCCATGTCGAATGTTCTAGCCGCGTCGGTATTCGTGCACGTTGTGACCGGATGGCCGTTCTTCATAACTCTCGTTGGCACGGTAAGCATAATCCTTGCTTATATTCTTGCCGGCGGCATATGGGCACTGGCCTACACGCAAATTGCGAATTTCATTATTATTTCCCTAGGACTCATTGTCGGCACCGTGTCTGCGATACACGCCGTGTCACTTAAAACGCTTACGACCGAACTTCCCGCCCTGTACTTTAAATGGGATGGAGTAGGCCTCTCGATTATCTTAGTGTGGATATTCTCCAACCTCCTAAGCGCGGTCAGCGCGCAAGCGGAATTCCAAATACTTATGGCGGCGTCGGACCCAAAGATCGCTCGGAAAGGCCTTTACTGGGCGATGTTGTCGGTGGCCATCTTCTCTATCCTATCTGTGATAGTCGGTGTATGCGTGAGAGCGGGCACGGTCAATCAAGGGATATCCGGCATCCAGGCGCTTCCGGAGTTTTTTCTACACCATACGAATCCCTTCGTAGTCACTGTCATGACGCTCGCAGTATGGGCCGCCGCCCTTACATGGTCCGCCCCCTTAATGTTCTCTGGCGCATCTAGCTTAGGAGCCGATGTCATTAGGCCGGCCCTCGCAAGGAAACTGACAACCGCTAAATTCTGCGTTCAGCTTTCTCTACCATTTCAGGCACTATTGGTCATACTTTTTGCCTTGATGAGGCCAGATAACCTTGCCTGGTGGCAAGTGCTCTCTCTCACCATAAGGAATGGGGCCGTTTTCTCTCCCACTATCGCTTTACTCGTTTGGCCCGTCGTAAAAAAGGGCGGCGCTATGGCGGCCATTATATTGGGAAGCGGGAGCGGGATACTCTGGAATATTTTAGGTGGATTCTCCACCGTACACTTTATTTTTGGAATTAACCCGATGTGGATCGGGACGACTACCGGGATTGCCGCCCTGGTACTCATAACGTTATTAGCGGAAATGCCGGTGTATAAGATTACGATATCGCGAGCAAATACGTTCTTTGGTCGTATGTCGGTGGGTGCGCTCATCATATCCGGCACCATCATTATGGCAGGGAAAGAGGCGCCCTCTTATACCGGGCCCCTGGCGCTCATTATGGCCTTGGCCATACTTGCATTGTGCGCACTCACGGTCGAAGAAGCTCAGTGTAACGTACGGTAAAAACGACTGTCGCGAAACAGATGGATCGAACGTCTGAAGCGCATACCGCTCATGAGATAGCGCTTTTTGACTCTCTTGCGCGCAAATTGCGACCCCGCACCGCCGCATAAATCACTCGCCTATTTACCAAGTGACCGCGCTAGAGCGCGTCCTAAAACCGTATTAGATAGGCATCCCGAATTTAAAGAGTTTGGCCATCAAGATCGTTCTTCTACTTGGCGACCGACCGCCAACCACACTCCCAGATTTCTTTTTCATAGCGATATAAGGGGTCTTTAATGCGGCCTTCCATTCTGTGATGGATCATGCGGTGTGCGCCACCATACAGTGCTGCAACCGCTACTATCGGTGAGAGCCGACGAATCTCACCGCTCATTATCCCTTCTTTTACCATATCCCGCATTTGCTCGAATGGTTTTGACGAGCATACGGGCAATTCATTAGGAAGAAATTCTTGGAGTTTTACGCCAAGCATGAAAGAAATCGCCTCTGGTTCCTGTTCCGTCAACTGGAACAACATCTTAACGATGGCTCGAGATCGATCTTTGAGGGTGCTTTTACTATCATGAATATTGCGTATCTCCCGCTGCATTCTATCGATGTACGTGTCGTGAAGAGCTTTCGCGATTCCTTCTTTGCCGCCAAAATAATGGTATATCGAGCCCACGCTGACACCAGACTCTTTCCCAATATCGTGAATGGAGGTGTTAAAGTAGCCCCTACGAACGAATAAGCGTATCGCGACATCAAGCGCACGAGCACGCGCCGGACGCGACTCCAATAACTCGGGCGATTGCATCTTTGCGTTTTGCATAAGAGAGTTGTCCGTATCTGCAAGTACGTTAACTGGGGAACGTGTTTTCAGACTACGCATGAGGAGGGGTTTCCTTTATGATGGATCTCACATACAGAGACCCTGGCCAATACATACCTCGCCGATCAGCCGGATAAAGAATGCGCCCCAAATTACATCCCTATGATGTGTGTCCATAAGGCGAATTTGAACCGCGAATATCCAATAAATCCCCCGCGATAACGCCACACCAGTCACCCGTAAGTCGGTATCTGGTGAGCTTGGCCGCTCTTCCCAAAACCTACTCTCTAAGCGACGCTTTCACGGCACGGGTGCGATTATACACCAGACACAAACACAGTTGTACTGGCTGCAAGGCTTGGCTTCGTGTTTCGTTCAGCTAGAGCCTTTGCGGCTACGCCTTCCATTCGATGAGCGCCTTGCACAGAACGGCATAGCCAAGCTCCTTTTCTCCCACCTTGTGCCGTTCCTGCCGCCCATCAAGCGCCTTGTTATAGACAAACCGGCACGACCCAGGGAAGTGGCGCATGTTGCGCTGCTGTTCGCCATTGGGCTGTGGCTCAGATCGGTAGGCTTGAAGGCGTTGCATGTCTCATAGCATAGTTAGGCTATGGAAGAAAACAACGATATTCGACGCGGGCGGCACTGTGTTTTTAAGGAATGGCGCTATCATCCCAATCCCCTAAAGGGGACGGGAATTCCCGCGCCATTCTTTAATGCCATCTCGTAGCCCACAGCCGCCTCTTAACGGGCCTACTCGCGCTCCCTAGCCGTAGGGAGCGGGACAGGTTTGAGATGCGTCATGACCCCTCTCGTGAGGCCTTTGAAGGCAAGCACATTACCGCCATAACGTCTAGAAAAGGCAGTCGCGTCCTTTAAGTCACGGAAAGTGGCGAGCGTCGGCCCCATAGCCCCCGGCAATCGTTGATCCACCACGTACCAAGCCGTGCGCCCATCGACGAACGGCCGGGTATTCATTTGATACCAACGCTTGCGCCAGTCCCTACTCCCCATATCCTGTACATAGATGTCCTGAACCGATGCCCTGTGCTCCCGCTCGAGAACGTAAATCATTAACGAACTCGTGGCGCAGAATTCCAGCGGTTTCGTGCTACCGCTCATATAAACCTCACCCTTCGGGCCCGGGTAATGAACGATCGTCATACCATCTACGGCATCCCTATCATGCGGCCCTATAGCGACTGCGGGATGCGTCTGGGCCGCCTGCCGACCTCCGCTGCAGGCGACAAGGGTCGCCACCATGAGGGCTGCCGCCTGTGATCTCAGCCGAAAAAAGTGCGTCATAGGCCTAGGGGACTGTCCCTATGCCCTGCGCCAAGACCATACTCTTTGCGCCCCTTCATAGGCCCGATCTTTTCTCGCATGAGAGAACGTTTAAGGTATCGCCTGGGATCCTTCCTCATAAGACACGCGCTCCGCCGCCATACAGCGGAAAATGCGCCGACCGCCAACGGTGTCTCCCGTCCCATGACACGATGAAGTACTCCTTGCCCTCGTCGCGCGTCACTTCTTGCACTCGCTTGAGGGGCAAGGAATAAAGAGTGACCCCAAGGGCGTCCGCATCGACGCTGCGCGAGGCCAGGACAGTGACGCTCGAGTACATATTCGGCGAATAGCCCGTATGGGGGTTGATGATGTGGAAGAACCGACGATCCGTCGAAAAAAAAATCTCATAATTGCCAGACGTTGCCAACGCCCCATTCTGAAGACGGACAAGGCCGCATGCTCTCTTCGTGTTCTGCGGATCCATAATCGCAACCGTCCAGACATGGCGTGCGCCACGGCGGCTCAGGGCACGCACATCGCCGCCCGCGTCGATAAGAGCGTCACCCATGCCGAGACGTCGCAGGACTTCTATCCCTTGATCGACTACATAGCCCTTGGCGATACCATCCAAGGTAATGGCCATACCAGGGCGATCAAAGGCAATACGGGCCTGGGTGACATTCAAGGCCCGATAATCGACCTCGCGATCCCTCTTAGCCACAAGCTGTCGATCCAGCTGGCGCGCATCTATGGGCTTGGGAAGGCCATAGTAATACTCCAACACGGGCAGGATTGTGACGTCAAACGCCCCACCCGAGATCTCTGCGTAGTGCCGTGCGCGTCCTAGAACATCCAGAAGCGCCTGCGGCGGTTCATCTAATATCCCGTTCTGATTCAAGCGGCCGACCGGACCGTCTGCCTCGAAACGACTCAGCTGGGCCGCGACCGTACCCATGCGCAAAAAGGCGGCGTTGATGGCCGCTCGCCCTGCCTCCGGATTATCGGTCAAAACCGTCATAGCGACATAAGTGTTCATGAGCAGGCGGGTATTGCGGAGTTCCATCATGGTCTTGTGTCGGTTAAATACCCACCGACCGCCCGCGCCTATCGCCGCTATCCCGGCGGCTCCCAGAACCCCATACTTCAGAAACGTACGACGTCCGATGTGTGTCATAGCAAAAATCCTCCCATGCCAGCCGTTTGAGGCACAGCAAGCTATTGCCGCCTTAAGGTTCCCATCGATGAAAACGCCATGCCGCCGCCCCTAATGGCACCGCCACCCACAACACAAGCACCGCCACAAGCCACGCTTGACTAAAATGGTGGCCGGCCACGGCATCGGCCATACCAACGTAAGTGTGCCCGGAATCAAGACCCGTGAGATTGGCGACCCTAAACACGTCGGTAGGATTAAGCAGCAACAGATACGGGAACACTGCCCGACCCACCGCCCCTTTTGTCGCCACAAGGAGGCCGAGAAGCCCCATGTCAAACATCAGGACAAAGACGAACCACGCGATCAACGCAAGGCCTGCGGCGCGCGCCCTTTCCGTTACCGATACACTGATGAGATAAGCAATCGCTATAAAGGAGAGGCCCAAGAGCGTCGCAGAGACAATGAAAAACCCAAACGCCCGCCACAAAACGAGGCTACCAACAGGATGCGTCAAGAGATTAATCAATCCCGCAGCCGCGCCAAAGCCCATCGCAGTGGCTAAAGCCAAGATCGCTCCATCCCCCAGGAATTTGCCCATAAGCAATTCAACACGACTTAAAGGATAGCTCAACAAGAGCAGGAGGGTCCCTTGCTCTTGCTCACCTACCATCGCGTCATACGCAAGAAGGAGCGCAATCAAAGGAATCAAGAACGCGGCCAAACTATCCAGGCTGGCCTGCGTGGCGGCAAGCGACGCAAATCCGGACGCCCCCGAGGCCGCGGGTCCGAAATAGGCGATGCCCACGGCGAGCAAGCCGAATACCAGCGCAATCGCCAAGGCCCACCGGTTACGCATCCCGTCGCGGAACTCCTTTCTCGCCACGATCCATACGGCCCGCATCATGCGCCTCCCGTGCGGGCCGTCGCCCCATCAAAAAAGGCATACAAGGTCTCGAGCGTTGGTGGCGCAAGCTCTATGTCTTCCACTCCCTTTGAATCAAGTAGTGCACGCATGAGAGCGAGCTTATTCTCTGGCCGCACAGTAATCTCCATAAGGGCTTCCTTTACGCCGCACACTAAGGCCCCATACGGCGCGAGGCGCGCCTGCCAATCATCGCTATTCCCCAAACCCCGTACCCGTATGAGAAGCGGCAACTCCGAGCGCTGGCGCAACTCCTCAATGCTGCCCGACGCAAGGATGCGCCCGTGGCCCAATATGACCACACGATCCACTTGGTGCTCTATACCAGACAGCACATGCGACGAGAGCACCACCGTAACGCCCTGCTGGCGTAGTGCGCCCAATAACGCGTAGAAGTCGCGCACCGCAATGGGGTCTAGACCGACGGTAGGCTCATCCAACAGCAATATACGGGGATTGCCAATCAGGGCCTGCGCAAGCCCCAAGCGTTGACGCATGCCTTTCGAGTAGGTCTTCACGCGGCGATCCGCGGCCGCCTCCAGGTTCATGCGTCCCAATAGGGCGTCACGCTCGCGCGCATCCACCCCCTTTAGTCTTGCGAAGTAATCAAGCACCTCGCGTCCCGTAAGCGCCTCATAAAAAGCGACGCTTTCGGGTAGATAGCCGATCCGTCCTGGCCGCGCAACGTCTTGAAAGCCATCTAGCCCATCATCGAGTACGCGTACGGCACCACTGCTTGGCGCCACCAACCCCAGAATCAGCTTCATCAAGGTGGTTTTGCCTGCGCCGTTATGCCCAAGCAACCCCAAGATTTCCCCTTTTTTGACATCAAGCGTGATGCCCCCTACGGCATGCACCGCTCCGTAACTCTTGCGCACATCGGTGAGACTTATCACGCTCTCCATGTCACCGGCCTCGCTTCTGAAAGGGCTGCCGCATCAAGGGATACTTGTCAGTGACGCCGGGCGGGCGCAACACCGGAAATTGCGTCTGTGCCCACCGCAACATCTCCACCGTCGGACTGTTCATGAGCAAACGCGCCACCGGGTACATCCAAAGCAGGCGATCCATCGCATCGTTAATCTGATAGGGCACGTCGCCAATCCCATCGCCGTTAAGATCCCATCCCAGATAATCGCTCCAATAATTCCCCCTCTTCCCGAACGACCACTCCTGCCCGCGGCGTTGTACATATTTCACTTGCACGCGGTTATGCACAAAGGCGTTGCCATAGATGACGTTACCCATGGATCCGGCCGTGAAGTGCACACCGATTGCGCTCTTTGCGAAAAGATTCCCCTGGATTCGATTGTATTGGCTGTTGTAGACGAAAAGCGCCTTCCCCTGCCCGCCCGGAACACCGGCCTGCCCTTTCACGCCGATGACTTCGTTCCTGGCAATGGTGCTATACGTGATGTCGTTCATGAGGATGCCGTAATGCCGATCCCGATCCGAGCGATTACCGACCACGGTCAGATGGTCCGATTGCATCAAGGCATACCCCGTCCGCGTTTCATACGTTCTATTGCCGGTCACGATATTATGATTGGAATACATGTAATGGATGCCATACCGGAGATCGCTCATGACGTTATTCTGGATGGTGTTCCCATTACTCACGTAGATATAGATCCCGTCGCGCACTTTCCGGACGTTGTTCCCCGAGATCAAGGCCCCACTTACATTCCATAGATGGATACCGTCCCCGCGATCTTGCGTGCGCAACTGCCTAAACCCGCGCACCACATTAGCGATGATGCGCGGTCTTTTGGGGCCATCTAACCAGATGCCGAATAATACATGTTCGATCCTGTTGTCTTTAATAAGCACATGCGCCGCAAGATGCGCGATAAAGATCCCCGCGTCCATGCGCGTCAGACTACGACCGGAATTCCGGATGACAAAGCCCTCGATCGTCACATCCGTCGCCTTAACCCATATGACGTTTCCATGGCCACCCCCATCGATCACCGCCCCCTTATCACCTATCAACACGATCGGTGTGCGCACCAACAAATGCATTTTGTAGACACCGGGCCGGACGATGATCGTTTCGTGCGGCCCGGCATGCGCCACAGCAGCGGTAAGGCTCGCGGCATTGTCGACCGTGATTACGCGCGCCCGCGCCATATGACACATCACAACAACCTCCAGGAAGACCGAGGCCCAAACACGCAACACAGACGGCCCTAACCGCACCCCTTGTTAGGCCTCCACCAACATGCGGCCGCGGAACTCAAGATGCAGGGCATGGCAGAAAAATGTGCAGTAGTACCAGTGCACACCCGCGCGATCGGCGAGGAAGGTCACAGACGACGTTTCGTGAGGGCTGATTTCCATATTGAGGCCGTAGTCAGACAGACAAAAGCCGTGCGTCACGTTCTCGATCGCATCTAGATTCGTTACGACCACGGTCACTTTGTCGCCCCGACGAACCGTAAACTCCGAGAGTCCAAATACGGGCGCGACCGACGTCATATACACCCATACATTGCGCCCCCGGCGGATGATCTTGTTGTCCGCTTCCAAGGTCACCCCGTGCCTTTTGGCCATCATCACGGTCTTTGCGAAAAACGGATCCTTGCGGTCCCATATCTTCTTCGCCTTATGGACCAAATATTCACGCGGTACGATGGCGACATCATGCGGTTCACTATAAGCAGGATTGTCGGATACCAAGCGCATCTTATCGCCTGATATATCGATCAACTGGTCGTTATTGGGATGCAACGGACCCACGGGCAAAAAGCGATCCTTGGAAAACTTGTTCAGCGACACGAGCCACTTGCCATCGGCATGCTTCGTTTCACCCATACTCGAATTGCAATGACCTGGCTGATAGGCCACATCGAGTTTTTGTTCGATGTAATTGATCTTTTCGCCATGATAGGCGCGGATCGCCTTCTGAATGTCCCATTTGACGATCTGGCTATCGATAAACAACGTCGTATAAGCGTTACCTCGGCCGTCGTAGGTGGTGTGCAGGGGGCCTAGACCCAATTCCGGCTCCGCCACCACAACGTCGCGTGGCTTCTTGAGCCTGCCCGCGAAATACTCATCCACCTTCTTCCAGGAGATAACGGTCGTCGTAGGTGAAAGCTTGCCGCTTGCAATAACATACTGGCCGTCTGGGGAGGAGTTGCATCCGTGCGGATTCTTAGGAACCGGAACATAGAGCGTTAAATCCGAACCGTGACGACCATCCAGTATGGGGACTTTTGAATCCCCGATCTTCGTGTAGCGTCCGGTCCTTACCGCTTTCTCTATGCGCGGAATATTGAAGACAACGACCCAGTCCCGCTCATCGCGAATCATTTCCGGGAGAGTCACCCCGTCTTCGCTGTTATAGCAAGTCGCGGCCGTGTATTTGCCGGTGTAGTCCGCATCGGTATTATCGAGATTCCCGTCCACTAACACCTGCCACGCGATTTTCATAGTGTCGCCATTTATGGCCGTATACAGCGCGTGGTACTTTTTTGGGTCCTTCAAAAACCGTCCGTCATTGGGATGCGGCACCTGAAACTCGCAGCAGGCAAACACATAGCCTGTCCGAGGCACCTTTTGGAGCCTGAGACCATGAACGCCCTGAACATGGGGTATGGTGACAATCTTGTCGGGCCGCATCACATCCGTGCGTATGCGCGCCACCCGGTTGTTGGCCTTGTCGTTGATAAAGATATAGCGTCCATCGTACGCGCCGTCTGTAAAACTCATGCGAGGGTGATGTACATCGCCCCCATGCCGAAAGCGCGCCCCGAGGACACGCTTGCTTTCATTGGTGATTCCCCATCCGGTCGTAAAGTCGACCTGGAACACAGGGATACGCGTAATCTCCCGCATCGAGGGGAGGCCTAGGATGCGCACCTCGCCCGATTGACCACCACTCCATATCCCGTAGTACTCGTCCCAGCGCCCCGGCGCTATCTCCGTTTTGGCCTCCTCGGCGGTCCGGCTGTCGGAGGCCGTCGCGGTATGGGGTATAAAACCGGAGACGATCCCCGCCACGCCGGCGACCGCTGTGGCGGTCAGAAATTGGCGTCGGCCGACACCGAGGGTTTTTTGTACATCTTCCGGCGCCCCCGGGGTTTTTGTTAGGTCATTGCTGCCTTCCGGCTGTTTTTCCCCATTCTCGTCATTCATGTCTGTACTCCCTCATGTAGTTGACTCACTAAAGCCTGCATTAGCAGACGAAGCCCCCGAACTACGGGTCTTGAATATCCCCTGGGGCCGCCTTCCTACCCGACCCCGCGCTGGTACTCAACACTGCCTCCATTCTGCGCACCGACTCTTGCGCCCGATCCACGCGATGATGCCGTTTACGGCGCTCCACCAATGGAGGACATTTATGATCGTTCCAATACGTCACCTGACAATCCAGGCAGTAATGGCATTCATTCACATTAATCTCGCCCGTTTCATGAATGGCCTGAATCTCGCATTCGTGCGCGCACACCTGGCACGGCTTACCACATTCCTTCCGCCGCCGTAGCCAGCTAAATAGTCGCAGACGCGCCGGCACGGCAAGCGCTGCGCCAAGCGGGCAAATGTACTTGCAGTAAAACTTCTCATTAAAGAGCGACAAGGCGACTAGGCCACCTGCATACACCACGAATGGCCATTGGCGTTGAAAGTGCATAATGATCGCCGTCTTAAAAGGCTCTACCTCTGCGTAGCGCTCGGCGGCTCCCACCGATTGCAGGGACACTCCGAATAGAACCAAAAGAATGACGTACTTAAGCGCCCATAGCCGCTCGTGAACCACTGCAGGCAACTTAAATTGGCGCACGCGCACCCCTCTCGCCAACTCATTCACAAGCTTCTGCAACGCACCAAATGGGCAGAGCCAACCACAAAACACGCCGCGCCCCCAGAGCAACATGGAAACGGCCACGAAGGTCCACAGGATGAACATCATGGGGTCCATGAGGAACGTGCTCCAGCGAAAATCGCCACCAACCGCGTGCATGAACGTAAATACATTAACAACGGAGATCTGCCCGAGCGCGTACCACCCCATAAACCCCAATGTGAATATGAGGTATCCGGTGCGCACATATCGAACTAGCCGTGGGCGCCTCACCAGCATGTCCTGCCATAAGAGGATCACCGTCAGCAACACCAGAGCGCTTATGAGGATCACGATCCGTGCTCGATCCGCACGCCACACCGGTACCCATATCGGCTCCTGAGCAGATGTCGACTTTCGCAGACGCACCGATTTTGGTGTCACGGGGCGCGAGAAATATAAAGCCGGCAGTTCATAGTCTCCGGAAAATGTGGCGTATATGCTTTTTAGAGCCCCAATCTGTCGGCGCACGAGCAATTGCAACTGCCAAGGCTTCCCTGGATCAAATCCGTAATCCTTGCGAATAATGAAGATGGCCTTTTCGTTGAAACGGGGCGCACCCTTGGCGTGGAGCGTGCCGAGCCGATAATAATCAAGGTCGTGGAAGAGGATGATTTGCCCGTTTTGCATCACGTGCGTACGGTCGAAGACGCCCCCACGGACATACCCCATGCCTTTAAAGGAATAGATGCCGTTAGCCATGAGCGCGATCGCGTGCTCGCCTGGCTTTAGCGTGCCCATTAACCAGCGATACTGGGAAGCGCCCAGCAGATTGCGGCCGATCGTAGGCGCGTTCAAATATGCATAATAAAGATCGATGAACGCGCCATCAGTGTGAGCCCTTTCCACCTCCCCCTGAGGCATCCCCTTAAAGGCTTGCTTGACGTCATTAGCGGTCACAAACAAGTGCCTTATGGCGCCATTCCCAGTGAGAGCGCGCCAGTTCGCGGTGCGAAATACGCGCGCACGGATATGGGCCGGCGCCAAAGACGCACCACCTGCCGGCGCAACCAGCTTTCTTGACACAGCGACATCCATGGCCGATTGCAAGATCGTGCGGTTCACGACCATGGAGGTCACGGTCGCGCTACTAATCGCATCCACGGTCGTGCAGCCACGTCCGCCGCCCCCGCCCACGTTGATGCAGTCGGTCGCTTGGTGCCCTGTATAGCGATGCACAAACCGATAGAGTTTGCGAACAGGGATACCGATGAGGAAAATCGGCTCATGCTGCGAGAGCACGTCCGTGCCGACGATCCCCCCGTTCACATTGATACCCATCAAGATATTGATGGGCTCCCCGGAGTAACCGCGGAACGGCGCCACATCCTGAGTTTTAAAGACATACCCTAAAAGTCTCGCATCCTTGTACACAGGGGCCGCGGACGGCTTACCCTGAAACGATCCGAAGCGATTCGCTAATGGGAAGAATTTCCGCACACTCGGATATAGCTTGCTAACCGTCGATCCTTGCGCCATCGCGGGCGCAAGTAACGAAAGGGCGGCAATAACAATGAGGTCCTTGCTAATCATGAGTTGCTCATTATGTAAACACCAATCATTTCTCACGAAATGCACTATTGCACCGCAATAAAGGCTACCCATTGACCTATAGCAATAGATTCTTAAGTATATCTGTCATTTATCGTTGCAGAATACATACTATAATGGAAAGGGAATAAGTCAACGCGATGTGCCGTTTTGATGGACGATAATCGCCGCACGGACTATAAGGCGGTTTTATGACTGGGTGGGAATATCTCCAGATATCGAGGATAAGTAGAATGACTCTAGTAGTGCTATTTAGGGGACACGCGCAAGAAGGTAGCGTGAAAAGAGACTTCAAATATCGTTTTTATGACAACGTTCATCAGAATCTCTGTCAAAACAGATCCAGAGTATTTAGACGGATCACATTTTGATGTCATCTAATACGGCATGGGTCATGACGGGATTTGTGGAAGGCCAAAACCCCGCCCAACACTATCGCGAAGCAACGAGGGCAGGCCGGATTGCACGCGCATTCCGGGCGCCGGACACAGAGGTGGCCTGATCGTGGCGGGATACAGAAGGCCAAGCGTATCTTCTAGGTCTTAGAGCAAACGCATTTTACCTATTGTTGAGTGTTTCGCTAGGTTTATCCCGCGTGCGGTTAAATAGCGCCAGAAGAGGCCGTGACGGGTTTTTGCAGACGAGCTTCGTGGGCTAGCGCAAGGGACGGACAAACAGGGGGAGGATTTTTCAAACTTTAAGGTCGAGCAAAGGGGCTCCGCCTCATTCCGGTCAGCGTAGAGTCGCACCTCATAGGGCACAGGGTGGATGAAGACGGTTCTCCTCATGCCCCGGCCCACAAAACGGTCCGAGCCGCATCAAATCACGCAAACGGTGCACATCGGCCCGCGCACTACCAGCGCTCGGCCCTCGCGGGCACCTTACGAGTCGAAGCCGGTTCATCCGCGAGCTCTGGTACCGCCGGTGGTACCTGCTTATGGCTCGCGCGTACGTCGCGCACCCGGACCAGCCGCCGACTTCACAATGGCCGCATAGATCGGATCAAGCTGGTGCGCGAGGGCGTTTAATGGGGCGTTGTGATAAGGACTAAAGACGGCGCTCGGGGTGCGGTAGGTAATGTCGGCGCGGCGTGGGCCCTGAGCGGTGACATAGATCCGCAAGGGGGCCTCCATACCGGCCGCCACGCTGTCTTTGAGCATCCGCACGGCAAAGTCGTTGCGAAAGACCATAAGGACCGCGTTCCCAGGGATGGTGATACCGCGGAGAGCGGCCCCGTGGCTCGCGCTGGCAATAGAGAGAAGACCCATATGGTGGGCCTTAATGGAGTGCTGTAACCGCTTCAAGAGCACAGCGTAGGGATAATGCGTGACGTAGGTGCGGGTCCCCGGATAACCGTGGGAGGTTTGTGCGGCGAATGCGCTGCCCATGCACAAGACGCCCAACGTCAGGGCGCCCAGCCTCTTCGTGAACCCCAAGTGACCGCCTAATGTGTTTCGTTTGATCATAATTAAAGTGACTCCTCATGGGTAGATGGGATAAACGACTCCACGCAATCCCCTAAAGCCTCTCTGGAGGAAGCGCCTTTGATTCCCGTCGACCTCCCGCACCGACTCCTCACCTCGGACCGTTCCTGCGCGGTGGCGTTACCGGCTATAACGCCCACTGTAACACGAGTCTGACCGCGCTCTCGCTCCGCCTCCAGCGTGCACCACCATGACAACATCGATCCGCCTTGCGTGAGGCGGCCGCGAGGCTCGCTTCCCCTATCCTCCCTTTTATAAAAAGGCAGACAAGATCGTGCGTATAGCGATACGCAGCGACATCCAACGACCGGCACACTTTCGAGGCACGCCATAGAACCTATGACTCCAGATAACACGGATGCCAAAACCACACGGCTTCGGGCTTGTGATGGGTTATCTCACCGCCCAATACAAAAGCCTCGACAAGCGGCCAGGCGCTTGGCGTATAAATTCAGTACGGCACACTCCCTTGTTTTTGGGTCTTTGGCCTTGTGATTTCCTCGATGCTGTAACAAAATATCCCCGCTTGCGCCTAGAAGACGAAACGAAAGCGATCACGCATAAAGCAGATCCGCGATTCTGACTATTGGCGTCTAGGAACCTATCCCCATGAAAAAACATGTGGCACTTATCGTAGGACTCGTCCTGCACGGTCTCTTGGGAGTTGCATATGCTCACGCGGTCGCAGGCATGCGGGTCTTTCCCGGCACCCTTACATTCGCCGATCCCGGCGTAACCGACGAATTCGATCTGGGGTTTGCGCACTCCGCCCTCGCTGGCACGCCCGGTAACCCGGCCCCTTACGGCTCAACCACCTCTTGGGCTTGGTCAAAGACCATCACCCAACAACTCGCGATTTCCGTAGCGAGCGGCTATCAGACCGTCAATCAATCCGGTGCCCCGAGCGGCTTTGGGAACTTAAATCTGGGGCTCGATTACGGTCTTGTAAAGAACGGGCACTATGAAACCTTGGTCACGGCCGCCCTCAATGAATCACTCGGCGATACGGGGGCCGCAGGCGTGGGCTCGACCTATTCCGTCTTTCAGCCCACGCTGCTTTTTGGGCAGGGCTTAGGAGTCTTGCCAAGGTCGTTGCGAGACCTGCGACCTCTCGCCATATCCGGCATGATAGCGGCCAATATCCCCTCATCGGCCTTGGTCGACAAATCGGTCAACTGGGGCCTTTCTGTACAATATAGCCTCCCTTATTTGCAGACCTATGTGCGAGACGTCGGGCTTAAGGCGCCCTTTAATAACATCGTCCCCTTAGTCGAATTTCCGATGCAAACCTTCACAAGCGGCCCTTATGCGGGGCAAACGCTCGGGACCATCAATCCCGGCTTTGTCTGGATTGGCCGGTATGGGCAAATAGGGCTCGAGGCCACCCTCCCCATCAATCACGCAAGCGGCCACGGTCTCGGTGTTATTTTGGGGATTGGGTGGTATCTTGACGACATCTTCCCTCATAACCTGGGCACTCCTTTGTTCCTAAACCGAGCTCATTACTTATAGCCTATGCATATCCCATCCCCTTACAAAGCGACCTTCGCGCTCCTTTGGGCATTATGCCTCCCCTTAACGGCCTCTGCGCACGCCTTCCCGGTCC
>Ga0307375_10002459_pt1 | contig 18965 bp, 34 predicted proteins | sample TR1MG_FD_202531 | JGI IMG/M metagenome (GOLD analysis project Ga0307375, IMG submission 202531) | Soil microbial communities from Risofladan, Vaasa, Finland - TR-1 | ecosystem: Environmental > Terrestrial > Soil > Coastal area > Acid sulfate soil | place: Finland: Risofladan, Vaasa | collected...
TAATCTCACTATCTTTCATCGCTTCTTTTATCACAGTATGTGTCCAAGGACAATTATCGTAAATATCTAAAATCTGCTGATAACTATTTTCTGATACTTCGAAGTCGGCCAACTTAATGGCAATAACCAAAATAACCAATATAACAAAAACTCCTACAAAAAATCCTTCAAATGACTTTTTCATCATTTAAACTCCAGTAATAGAAATTTCATTCATTTCTGCTGGAACGATATTAACCGAAAAATCATTTTTCTCCGCGAATTTTATTTTGGAGAAAATTCTAACAAATAATCAAGAATGACTTGTGAAGTATCATAGACAATGCATTCGTCATTTCTAAGATAACCACACTTACCGCCCATGGCATGTGTAGAGTCATATCCCCGTTTAGGCAATGACTCATGTGTTCCTTGAGGATAATAAACCTTGCCCATCGCAAAACGGCACATAAACATGAAAAATCTACTAACGCTAAATCTCGATTGTCCAGGAGCGTATCCCGCCGTATATTGGAGGGCCTTTGTACTCTGCAATGCGCCATAAACACCGTTCCCGAAAAGTCTTCCGGTACAATGAGCCGATGAAGAAGGTGGAATAATAAGCCCCGCGCGCAGGATCGAAAGGACGTGGCTCGATTTTGTCCCATGAAAAAGCCGCATTATATTTCCAACCATTTTTGACTTCTTTTCAAAAGAAGTTCTTACACTCGGGATGTCTACCGAAAAGATCTCTTTAATCTTATAATCGTAAACAGCATGCATCCTGTTACGAGTATTTAAGAAAAACTGAGTTAACTCTTTTCTAACCTTCCTATCATCTACCACTTCTAATTTAACATCAAAAATCTTTGGAGCATCGGCTTGCTGCTTTCCTCCCACCTTTGGAGCGGGAGCAGTAGTAGCCGTCCTGTAAGACGCATCAAGAGCATCCAAAATGTCATTTTCCTCCCGAACCCTTTGTAAGTCCGGCAAGAAAGTCTCTCCTGAAAATCGATGCCCCAAATCATGCGGAATTAACCGCAAATATCTCTCCAATGCCTCATTAAACCTAATACTCTTCCAGTCACGCTTCGCGACTGCATCAGCCAAAATATCAAGCTTAGATCTAGCATCTTGAACCGATACAGGTGTGACAATACCAAGAGGCGTCTGAAACATCCCAGTTGTTTTATTAAACTTAAGTGTAGTAGCAGACATAATTTGGTGAGCGTTTACATCCGCCAAATACTCCACCAATTTCTGAGTAATAGGACATCCAGCATCAATCTGCTTCCGTGCTACATCCTTCAAACTCGACGTAGAAACGCTACGAGTTGCTGCACTAGAAGCTCCATCAACAGCATCAACTCTCGTATATGTCTTGCCTGGACCACGATCCCTGGTCTTTGAATAAATGAGTTTCTCCATCCCTGATTTTCCTGTATGCTCTAACTTCTGGCTGGAGGCATGTTTAACAAGCTCTCCTTGGGAATCGGCTCTTACTCTACCCCAACAACGCCAGAAACGTCCATCGTCAAAAAGACGACACAAGATAAACTTGTTGTTATTACCGGTAGGATTGACACAAATCAATCGAACTTCTTCAACGATATTTCCAGCAGGTCCATCATATGACATGGTTTATTTCCTTCGAAACAATAAATTCTTCGTAACTTTTGGCTGGGTCTTTTTTCGAGAGAAAAATATGTAAAATTTTTTTATTTTTTTAAAGGAAACCACCAACTTTTAGTAGAAATATTTTTTATCAAAAAATATTTCTACTAAACCTATAACTTTGTCACAATTTCCTCAAATCTTTTTCGTACTACATCAAAACTAAATCTCTCATGTACAAAATCATATGCTTTTTGAGCCTTCTCTGCTCGTAACCTCTTATCCTCAACAACTATACGCATCTTTTCTTTTAGCTCTTCCATGGAAAAAACGGGCCATTCAAGGTCCTTATACTGAGATACATCATCTAATCGACTTATCTTCTTAAAACTGGCTGGGTGAAGAAGAAATGCTGTCTTCTCATTAGCATAGTCCTGACATCCAGACCAGTCAGAAATGATTACTGGTACTTCAACAGCCATTGCTTGTAATCCAGGGAGCCCAAATCCTTCTCCTAATGTAGGACTTACTAAACAATCTGCCGATTTAATAAACTTTGGCATCTGATTTTCAGGAATATTTTTCGTTACTATTTCAATTCTTTCCCCAAAAAAGCTGGGTTTTTTCCCAGATGTTTTTATAAGAAGTTTTACTCTTTTATCGTGCTTGAATTCTTCTGAAAAAGCTTGAAGAAGTAATTCGTATCCTTTACGCTTTTTCCATGTGCCTAAAAAAAGAAAAGTAAACGAAGATCTTTTTATAATAGGTCCTATCTTCTTGTTCCATAAAGACATATCTAAACAATGAGGAAAATATTCTGAAGTAGGAAATGATTTTTGATTGAATTTACTGGGAGATACTATTACATTATTTTCTTTTAAAAGAGATATCCAACTATCAGGAACCTTTATATTTTCGAAGGTAGCAAATCCTATACTTGGTCTAGATCTTTTAAATCGATGATATAAATGAGGAACACAATGATAAATGTCTATTGTATCTTTCCTTCTGGTAGCTCTAATTCTATTAAAATCCAATGGAATAATTTTAATATCCCATTTATTTTTCAGTGCTGATATGTAATATTTAGCAGCAGTAGCATATCCAGAAGTACCTAAAAAACAATAATAATCAATTTTTCTCCACATAAAAATAATTATCGGGAAGGAATGATAATATTTTTATCGAAAAAAATAAATATGAAAAAGATAATTGGAAATTGGTGGCGTAATACAGAAGCTCGTCAAGAAAATATAGTGAGACAAGAAGTATACGATCAAATGGAAAAATTTGTTACAAAAACATTACCCTTTTTCTATAATATAGTTACAAAACAAACAAACCCACAGATAGATCCAAATACAATTACCAATATACAAACTGCAATAACAGGTTCAATAAATTATCTTAACCAGAAATTATCAGAAATTGGAAATCATCCAGAACATCCAGTATATTTCTTCTGCCATTATCTTATTAATGCACTAAATCAATTCCAACCTAATATAATCAATCCAAAACAAATGGCACAACAATTACTAGATTTGGCACAAGATATGAAAGCAACTGAAAATCGTGCTGCACAAGATCAAAAACAAGCAGCAGAACAATGGAAAAAACAACGAGGACGTGGTAAACCAACTATACCACAAACTCCCCAAGATAGAACAGCAATACAAAATCTAATTACTCAAAATCAAAATAATCTACCAATGTTAAATATGATACAAAAAAGATATAACCTCAGTAATCCAGATTTTAATATGTTCTTACAACAAGCTAAATCGTTCTAATCCCATTGCATCATAGGAATCTCAAAAGTAGTTAACTCTATTTGATCAGCTAAGTTACGACCCGAAATGACATCCCCACAACATACAAAATATGTTTGTCCAATTTGTTTTCTTTTTGCCAAATGATAATGTCCAAAGACCCATATTTCTGGTTGGTGCCCCATCAGCATCTCTTCCATTGCCAACTTTGTTCTATTATTTATTAACCTTTTTGTAGTATCAGGAAACATTCCAAATTGAGCAGTAGCAGGACATTCATGAGAAGCTACATATCTCGGTTTCGCCTGATGAAATATATCAACAGCCTTTTGTAATTCTTCGTAAGATATTTCTTCATCTTCCCACCAATCAATATCTATCGTTCTATAAGCTCTATCTATTGAATATCCTCCACTAATCCAAAAAAGATCCATCTTAGGATCATAACCCCAAGGAGATAAACAATATCTGTGCTTATGAGACAATCCCGGATCATCATGATTACCAGTTATCCAGCGATGTCTTGGATCATATTTTACAACATTCCAATACCGCAGTGACTTAGGATGTTGAAGAAAACCAATCCCCATATCTCCTAATTGAAGAGTGTTAGGAAAACATTTACGAAGCTTGTGATATTGCTTCGAATAACCATGAATATCGCCTAAAAAGTAGATGATAAATATCCTTTAGTCTTTATCTAAAATATAGTTAGGCCAACGAGGTAAAACCCACAAAACAAATTCAATTATACTTTTATTTTGGGTGCGACCATTTCTTTTTCCCCAATTCCACCAATTCAGTGCATAAAACAACCCAATACTGATATACACTATCAATACAACAAATAAACATATCATAAGTTGAATCATTAATCTCTCAATGCATTTGTAAAAACAGTTTCTGTTTTTCCAGGAAGAACCAGAAATGCGATAGTCTTTTCGTTTCTATCAATTACAACTCGATGGAAAACAGAATTAAAATAGATACCTGGAAGACCACATACTCCCTTTATAAAAGGACAGTTTATAGTAGTTATCCCATTGTCAGTAATGATCTTGCCTACAGGCATACAACAAGATATCATCTCTTCTGCTGTCAATTGAATAGGAGAATGCTTAAATTTACGACCACCAACTTCTACCTTTTCTTCTAATTCCTCTACCTCTGATTCTACATCTTTTTTTGGAGCAAAAGATTGATATTTTGGAGTCGGAGGAATATATCCTTCGACAACGTACCATTTACCTGGCTCTCGTTCCTCTGCACCTTTTTTAGATCTACCTCTACCTTTGGGTTCCCTACGTAATTCCTTACCATCTTTATCTAAATAAATATATTCCGGCTTAGGAGCTTCCTCTTTAGAAACAGGAATAGCCCCAGGAGCCTCTGTGTTGGCTTCTGGGAGACTTTCTCCATCAAGGACGACCACGAACCATTCATCACTATCTGAATTGGTCTGGAAGGCACCTGCCTTCGTCCTGCCTCTTCCTTTTACTTCACGACGAAGTTCTGCACCAGCACTATCAATATAGACATAGACTGACATTTTGAATCTCCTTCAAAAATAGTAAATGACAGCCTCTATTTGGCTGGGTTATTCAACAGGTTCCTCTACAACTTCTTTCGTTTCCTCTACAACTTCCATAGACATCATGTTTCGTTCATCCTTAACATAATGCCCAATATATTCCCCATCTGTTGCCAAAATATAACCTAAACGAGTACGACCACGAGACTTAGACTCTTTAGTTACTTCTCCATTCTCGGTAATCGTGACATATTGTGTTTTAATCTTGAGGTTTTTTGGATGGATGTGAAGATCTCCAGCTTCATCCAAAATAGATCCAATAGGATGACGACCCTTGCCCTTCTCTTTTGTTTCTACAACTTTGCCAGATTCGTCGTAAATGAATACCTTAGCCATCTCAAAATCTCCAAATTAAGTAATGAAATACACGATTGACTAGTGACATTTTACCAACAATTTTTAATCACAAAATCATTTAAATGCAGAATGAATTCCATCCTTATCCACCTTGTATCCTACTTTTTCTTCTTTTTTCGGCGGAGAATAAAAATCTATGGGAGGATCTAAATACCCTATATCTAAAGTCTTTATAAATATTTTCGGTTTTCTCTTCATGTTTTTTATTACAATATCTTTAACTATAATTGATATTACAAAAGCCGCTATCAAAATAATAATAGCAGTAGGAAATATATCAAGAATAAACTTCATTATTCTTCACCAAATAATAAAATGTTTTTACCGGTAGAATTCTCACCCCGACAAATTTCTTCTACCTGATCTTCTGTAAGTGCTTGCCAAGAAGGATGTTGAAATTTAGAATTCAATTTAACATAACTCCACATATCTACTTCAGCAAAAATTCCAGGATAACGAGGATCAGCTTTAAAGTGTTCTATCCAAACTACTTCCCCCTTCTCTAACTCAAACATTTTAAGAACTTTAGGAATTAATATATCTATCCCATTGGTTATAGATAATCCTTTGTTCTCGTCTAATTCTGTAACAATTATAACTGTCCAATTGCCTACCGGGCATATCTGAACACCACAAATACTTTCATTATCTTTTCCAAATTTTAATTCTAACATAGAACTCATCTTTCGTCTAGATAAGTTCAGGAGGAAACCGGCTGGGTCTGTTTTTTAAAAAATCAATAAATTCAGCAAGCTCTTCTTCCTGTTCAAGAATAGCAACTTCCCATGCTGTATATCCACTATTATCTCTTATCTCAACGTCTATACCGTCATCAATAAGATCTTTTATCTCTTGCCTTATTTCTTCTTTTTCAAAATCTGTAGCTTTTATAAACTCTTCCACTTTAATATGTAATGAACTTTTACCATTTTCGTGTAACTCGTTTATTAGATCACAATCAATATAATCATCCCAATCATCTCCAAAATCTATAGTAGAATAATATCCCCTTAAAAGAAGAATCATATCTTCTTTGGTAGGACCTATGTCATCAGGAGAAATCCAGTCGTTCCAAGATCTCTCCGATTCTTTTATTATAATTTTTTCTAATTCTTCGTGAGTTGCATTTAAAATAGAATCTTGAGATAATCTTTGTTTTATCTTTTGAAAAATCCTTTCTTTAGCACAATCGTCACATTCTGCGAAACATCCACCTCCAATAGAAAAATCTTTAAAACAAGGTTTGTCCAGTAAATTAAAAAAAATAATTTCTATAAGTCTATCATAATCCGTTACTTCAGTTCTGGGCATCGCCTCTCCATAGATAAAAACTTACCCCCAGTTTTTCGTATAATAATATAAAAATAAATCACAATCAAGCATTTTTTAAGACATCCGTCATTTTCCTTAAAATCTTAGAAGTTTTGCTCCTAGTAACTTCATCCAAATCTGTCAAACCATTAGCAAATCGTTCATCGTGCCCAGTACATCCAATGTGAACAATCTCATGACTTGCCAAAGCAATAAGCCTACATAAATCCTCTCTTTTGCTGATACTAAATATTAATTTGCCTTGTTTATCTACTGGATTAATTAAAAGAGAATGATAATTGCCCTCATTTTGATGCAGTGCTACATAATTATCACTAAAAATAAAACCAGGAATCCAATGAACAATAGGCAAATCTACAACCTCAAGCCAATAGGAAAGAATAGCATCACAACAAGCTGTCCAAATGCGAAGTAAATCTCGCTTTACACGACCTTTCATATAAGTTTTATAAGGATATGTGTTTTGATTCTCCGTCCTCCAATTTTGAGGAAGATAAGAATCAAATACTCGTTTTACAGCAGGATTTGTAGTTTCACAAATGATTATCGCACCACTAATTAAATTATCAATTTCCTCACCAGAAAATTGAGAAACATTTGTATCTGTATGGCAAAAACCTGATGTGTTAAAATTTTTCGCGGAAAAATTATAATTATCCGGAATCTTATGATAAGGAATATCTTCATAAACTCCTTTCGGTTCCAACCTGGTAACTAAGGGATTACCTATATCATATCTACGCCTCAATGTCCTATCACGTAATACCGTATCTGTCTCAATAGTAAGCTCACGAATGAAACGACTAAGCTCCTCATTCGCCTCCCGAGTAAGAGAATCCCTGTTACTAACCAATACCCTCCTGCTTTCAACAGGAGAAATCTCTACAACAACCTGAGACTGACCACCAACCCAAGTCGTAAACATCGGTGTTCCCAATACCCGTACAATTAAATAACCAGAATTCTTGCCTCCACTCTTGTTAGCATATACCTTGCCAAAAGATAAATCCCTAATATGACGGTTTCTATAACACCAACTGTTCCAAATATTCCCGTTAACCGTTACCTTACAATTCAATTGAGCAAGACCTAAATACCGATATAATGCCTCTTCCATGTTAACTGCGTAACCATTTTTGGTGGCATCAACACAAACCTTAACAGTGCAACCCTTTATAAAAGGAGAATCTGTAATGTCGTATTGAGAACCATGACCAATAGCATACCAATCCTGAGACCAAAGCTCATATTGAGTATGAGAAAAACATGTAACAATCCGTGCCCTGCCTCTACCTCCTACCGTACTAATACCATCTTTAGTCGTCTCACCTAAAACAAAATATATGTTCTCGGCTACTTCCCTGGAAAAACCAGTGCCATTGTCCTTAAACGTAACCCAAGCTGTATCTCCTGTCTGAGATACAGAAATGTCAATTTTGCTAGATACAGCATCAATGCTGTTTTGGAAAAATTCTCTCCAAAAAGCTTCGTTCCAGCTAATGTACATATCACGTTCTTTGACGAAAAACTTGGGAGAAATTTGCATGGTCTGAGACATGATCTGTTCCTTTCCCCTTTATCAATAAATGAAAAAATTGGCTGGCTCTAAACTTTTTCCCCACCAGAAATTATATTTACCACAGAAAAAGAAGTACTATTTTCCTCTACCATGGGATTCAACTGAACCTTAATGCTTCTTTTAGTACCAGCTATACCACCCATATTACGAAATGCCATCTCTAACTGATTGCGAACCGGAGTTCCAGGACGAAACTGCTGTTCTACTGTCTCTAAGGCTTCTAAAATATCTTCAAAAATATCTTCTTTTGTCATTTCTCACTCTCAATTATCTGAAAATAGCTGGGTTCTTATTCACTAAATCTACCCTTATCTCAATCTTCCTCGATTTGCTCCGAATCTGGCTGGGTTACTCACAGATTCCTCTAGGAGCCAGCCAGTTTGCCCAGAATCAACGCCAATATTTTATATAGGGCAAAGTGCCTATTTTATACCCAGCTAAATTGTGAGATATGAATTAAATTAGAATTTAATTAAATTAAGAATTAATTAGAACCGGATCAACTCCAGGGCACTTTTTTAGTTAGAATAAAAAACCTCCAGGGCACTCTTTTAGTTAGAATAGTGTTTTGTCCAGGGCACTCTTTTAGTTAGAATAGTGTTTTAGAACTGTTTTTAGCTAGAGCAAATATTAGATAGGTGCTATAATATTAGAGCTAACATATTAATAATAATTTATTACAAATTCATTTATTTTAGATTAGGATAATTTCATCGCACATTACATGGTTAAGTTTATCGCTCCATGCTCCTTTACATAATACATTAGGTCCATTAGGAATCCAGCAATGGAAATCTTTTTTTGTTTTTTCTGATCCTATGGCATCTGGAACATTTCTTGTCTCTACACACAGATCTACTTCTTTCATAGTTACTTCTTGTGTATTTTCATTTTTAGTAGGGTACTCAAAAGCAAGTGTAATCACCATAGTTTCTCTTTCCTCTTATTTACATTCCTTGTATTTTACTTCTCAGATCGGATTCTACAAGAAAAACCTTTCACATTTCAAGAAAATTAAAATATTTTTTTAAATATTAACTTCCTCAATTCTCCCAAAAACATTATACTTCCAATTTACAATAATCTCTTAGTTTATTTCTTAGGTTCATTTATTTTTAATTTATTCATTTTTCGTGAGAAATTTCAATTTAGCATCATTTAGATCTTTTTCGCTGATAGAGATTTGGTAGAATACTGCCATTTGTCCACCTTCATATTCCATTCCCATAGCGACTAGATCTTTTTTATAGGCGATAGCAGGAACGACAACCAGTGCGTCATCAGTTTTTAGTATTTCAGCAGCATCTAATTCTACATTCCATTCTGCAAATTTTCTCGTCGTATAGACATGTATCCCTTTATAGACGGATCTACTTATTTTTTCTATTGGTGTTAGTTTATTAAAATTTTCAATTTTTCTATCTGAAATTAGTGGTCCTGGTTTTACTATTTTATTATAGAAAGGTGTTTCGAAGGTATTTAATTTTTTATTGAAATACAGGACTTTCCAGACCGTAGCCTTTCCATATTTTTTTAATTCTTTCCATAGTGGATCTAATCTTTTTTTTCTACACCCATTCATTGTAAAGAATGACGTTCTTAGTACAAGGCACATTTGTGTTTCCTTTTTTTTATCTTTTCTTTTTCCGCGAAATTATTTATTCTTAGTAATTTTACATATTTCTGATTTCGGAATAAATACTTTCGTAAAAACAGCTTCTTTATACATTCCTATTGCCACAAGATCTTTTAGATAGACAGTAACTTTAACAAAAGGTAAATCTGTCAACTTCCAATATTCTGTCAACTTCCAATATGCATTTCTCGCAGTAAAAACATGGATACCTTGATTAACTGATCCTGTTATTTTTTCATCGTCATCGAGATCTTTTACTATTCTATTTGATTTAAACCAACCTGGTTTAATCTCGTAATAGAGATAGGGTGTATATATTTTTCCTTTTACAATTGGAATATTACTTTCGTCACGCAGGTTACAATAATATATAGGCAAGGACGTTCTGGCTACTTTTACTTGTTTCCAGGCAGTAGTTTTCCCATTTTTTTTCAACTTTTTATAGAAAGCATCGCTTATTTTCCACGGGACATATGAACTCTCATCTTTTTGTAATATCAAGCACATAGAATTGATCCTTTCATTTTTCCGCGAAAAAAATAAACATGGTTGTCCAAAATTGCTCTTTTTACAATTTTTGAAAATATCTAACTTTTTTATTTAAGAAGGAGATAAGTTCCTCCCGGTCTGTGAAATCTTGCTCCATTGAAACAAATCCATGATGATTAACAGCTATCATAACGGTATCGTCGCTAACCTCTGTCTCAGGTATTTCGCTATATGGAGGACGAACAAGATATATCTTGTTATTCAAGTAAACATATGCCCATCCGGGGAAATCGCTAGTAATCGAAACATTTTTGTTAATCCTTTTTCCTTTGTTAATTTTATTTTTCGCGAAAAAAGTTTTTAGTTAATTGCATTATCGTGATCTGCTTTTCTAAGAAATACTTTCATAAAAACGGCTTCTGAATATAATCCCATTGCCACTAGATCTTTTAGATAACAAGTAACGGGAATAATAACTAATTTACCACTGAAAGAATAGCAAAAAATATCTTTTGTAGCTTGTCTTTTTGTTCTATAGACATGAATACCGTGTACTACAGTCTCCCATTGTTTATCTGTATCAGTAATATCAATACTTTTTCTATTAGATTTATTCCATCCTGTTCGATAAATTTTTCGTTGATAGGGAGACATCAACCTTTTATTATAATATTCTAAAATCTTATAGCAAGTGATTTTTCCATCTTTTAGAAGTGTTCTATACCAGGAGGTATTAAAGACTTTATTTTTTAATTGATTGAGACTAAGACACATTTTAGTTTCCTTTCTACTATTTTATTTAAGACAAAAAACTGGCTGGGTCTAACAACAGTCGTATTGCTAAAAGAAGCATCATAAAGAGTACAACGATAAGAAATATCGTTAATCGTGGATATTCAGACATTCGGTTTATCATTTATTTTAACACCATTCTCTTCAAAGAATTTTTTAAAGCCTAGTGAAAGTTTATATTTTGTAAGAGCTATTTGTGCGAATTTAGGATATTCTGCATATATCATTTTAGAGCACAGAGACCCAGCCATTTATATCTGGTTGAACTGGAATCCCCATTAACGGGGAAACAAGTGTTCCCTCTTTTGTAATTCCAAATGCTTTAAATCCTTGTACTGGAATTTCGGATAAATCTTTTGCCCATACACAAACATTTAAACACATTTTAGTTCCTTTACGAGTTAGAAAATTTAATTTCTATTTACAAGGGTCATAACTATCTAAAAAGTTAAAACTTACAAAGTAATATTTATGGAGTGTTTTTTATTTCTTTACATGATTACCATACAGTTCAGGACAGAAATGATATCCTTTAGCCGTATCTTTTTTTGTCATTCCTAACGAAGCATAGAAATTTTCGCTACAATGATCGTGTGGTGAGACTTTCATTTGAATTGTATTAAATTTAATTTGTTTTGCTTTATTGAAGAGGATTGTACCATATCCTTTTCTTCTATATTTAGTTGAGACATAGACATTGAACTCATTTTCTGGTTGTCTTTCATCTAATATTTTAAATTGTCCAACCCAGCACCATCCGAGGTATTTGATTTGATCGGTGAGTATAATAATTCTAGAAAGTTCATCTACTTTTTTGATAATTGGATCTTTTAGTTGTTTTGATTTCCAAAAAAGTTTTAGATATTCTCTCAGGTATCCATCTATGAGAGTCAGATGGATCAAATGTTTATATTGTGAATAGGTTAATATTGAAGGTTTTAAAACTTTAATTTGCATCGTAGATTGCTTCTTGAAAAGCGTGTTTGGTAATCGTTACTTTTGTAAAGACAGCTTCTTGGCGATTTGAACTTTCTGCTACAAAATCTTTCTTGTCGCACCAAACAGGAACAAGAACTCTGTTACCCCATACATTTGATTTGGCCACTTTTTTATCAAGAAAAACATGAATACCTCTGTGAACCGCAGAATATCTCTCAGACATTTTATTTAGTTTTGTGCTTTTTCTATTTGAAACAATTTTTCCTGGTTTTGTAATATCTATGGAAAAGAAAGGAGACTTTAAATATGCATTTTCCTTACAGTATAACTTCCAACAAAGAACCTTTTTAGATCTCCTTAATCTCCTACGAAAAGTGGATTTAGGAGGATGTATTTGCGGTTTTTGTGGTTTCAGATTTTTCCATTCTCGGTACATGTATAGACACATTTCAATTTCCTTTCTGTTTTTCTCGCGAAAAAATTAGGTTATTTTGATTGCTTCTTGAAAAGCGTGTTTGGTAATCGTTACTTTTGTAAAGACAGCTTCTTGGCGATTTGAACTTTCTGCTACAAAATCTTTCTTGTCGCACCAAACAGGGGCGACAATCCTATCGTTGAAGACGTAAGACATTTTTGCCATTTCTTTATCAGTATAAACGTGTATTCCTTTATTTATTCTGGCAAAAGAACTTTCACCTTCAGTTAATTTCGTATCTTTTCTATTTGATATAATATCGCCTGGGGAATAAATATACTGGTCAAGATAAGGAGAAATCAAATATCCTTTTCTCGAAACGCAATATACCTTCCAGCAGAGAACCTTTTTAGATCTCCTTAATCTCCTACGGAAAGTAGATTTAGGAGGATATGTTTGCGGTTTTTGTGGTTTCAGATTTTTCCATTCTCGGTACATGTATAGACACATTTCAATTTCCTTTCTACTTTTTTATTTTTTAGCAAAAATTGGCTGGGTTAAAAATCGAGAGGCATATCACCATCATTAAAAGAAAGTTCTAAATCTACCATCTTCTTTTTTTGTCTTTTAGTTAGGCGATTTGCCCTACAAGTCCATTCTGTACCATAAGGAGAAGATTTTCCCCAAACTTTAATCCATCCTTCTTCCTCAATATCTATTGAATTTCTTTTTAGAACATAAAAAGAATAATCATCATGTCCCGTATATTCACAAGGATACCAATTCCCCTGCAAATCAATCCATCCGGTATCACTATCCGGTTTCATAATACTAGTACGAGTATGATCCAAATCTTGGTATTCTACCGCAAAAGTAATATCCAATATTTTATCCGTTTTGCTCTTAGGACATTTAGAAGGACCACCACGCCAATACCAATATTCATCTCCTTTATCAGCTACCCACCAAATTCCAGTAAGAGAAAATTTAATTAAAAACCATTTGATAGGATCTGGAGCGATCCAAGAAGAATCCTTGAAAGAGATAACAATCTCTTTATCTCTTCCTGTTTCTTCAATAATAAGAACCTCTTTTTTAAAATCGGGATTTACTCCGGATAAATCAAACTCGCAATTATGTTCTAATCCAATATAAAGGACTTCGCAGCCGGATTCACAGGCTCTTTCAATGGTTTTTTCGATCCATTCTCCATGACAAGGACGTGCAAGAATGACTAATCCACCATCCTGATACTCCATTTTTGTAGCATCAATTTTGTATACTTCTATTTCTGCGCTATCTCTTTCCGTAGTATCGAAAGAAAGGGACGATATTCCAGCATTTTTCAGCAGAGATCCGAGTCTACCTGTTCCCGCTCCTGCATCGAAAACGCATCTACCTTTGCTATATTCCTTAAGCCAAGAAATAAAAGCGGGACAAGGATCGAAGAAAATTTGATTCGGAATTTTCATGACCTTTTAATTTTCGCGGGAAAAATGGCTCGGTTACTTGCAAAGACATAACTTTCCTTATCTCCATCTTTTTTTTTAAAAAAAGGATTAAGCTAATGGGTCCTCTCGGATTCAAACCGAGGATTTCCCGATTATGAGTCGGACACTTTAGATCGCTAAGTTAAGGACCCGTGAGAACTTACAATTTATTCATTTGTCAAATAAACCTGTTACTTCCTGGTCCGTCCAGATAAATTCGCCTTTTACAGGGTTTACTTCAAGTTCAGGATCCATAGTTCCATATTCAAACGCAGTAGACAAATTAATAACTGTATGTGATCCTGTTGTGGCTTGAATAACCATATGAGGTCCGCTGATCGTATTGGCATCAAATAGAAATATGTCTCCCACCTTTAATTCTGACATTTTTATTACAGAAATTCTGGAATTTTTCTTTATACATTTCATTTTTTTACTCGCAGATATTCACGGACTATACTTCGTAATCGGCATTATCCTCGCTAAACACATGATCTCCGGCTTCTGCCAATGCTAATTCTTCGGCATTGGATTCGGTAGCGGCATCAACTTCGATATCGATTGTCGAGTAGGATATTTTACAAATTGTCACTTGGAATTTGGGCATGGTAATTAACCTTTCTTAATGTTGTTCTATCTTCTCTCACCGAACTGGCTGGGTTTAAATCTTCTGGACTCAACTTCAATCCTCTTTTAACAAGAGCTAATTTAAGTTTTTCAAGCAAAAACGGAAGTTGTAATCTAATCGTTTCATGTGAGCATCCTTGTATTTTTCCTATTTCTCTAATCGTTTTACATTTAATCCATCGTAAGCGAATAACATCTCTTTTATTTTTGGGAAAAGATTGTATAGCGTTTTTTAATATTTTAACATATTCTCTACGAGATACAACAGAAAATGTTCTTTCTACGGTGATGGACCAATCGGAATCTAAAAGGACAAAAGGATCAATATTTTTCATCCTACTTCTATCTCTCATTATATTTTTTATACATCGATTTAGATTTGGTAGGAGTGAGGCAAGAAAATAGGTAGAGAATTTTGCTTTACCGGGTTTAAATTTATTAGCGCATTGCATTATAACATAATGGGCTTGTGAGCGAAGGGTATCATAATCTTTCCACCAGGGAGCGAAGTATTTTTTTAAAGCCCATCCTATAAGTTTATAATGTTCATTAACAAGTTTTTCGACTTCAGTAGTAGGTTTTGGGGATTTCATCTTCATCAACTGCAAACGGGTGCTGTAGATTTCTTTTTTCGCGAAAAAAGTTTTTAGTTAATTGCTTTGTCGTGATCTGCTTTTTTAAGAAATACTTTCATAAAAACGGCTTCTGAAGATAATCCCATTGCCACAAGATCTTTGAGATAACAAGTAACGGGAATAATAACTAGTTTACCACTGGAAGAATAGTAAAAAATATCTTTTGTAGCTTGTCTTTTTGTTCTATAGACATGAATACCGTGTTGTACTACAGTCTTCCATGAAAAAATAACAGGATCATCTTTATCATAGATATCAATACTTTTTCTATCAGATTTATTCCATCCTACTTGATAGGGCACTAGTAAAAAAGGAGATTCCAGATTTACGTTAATTTTTTCTAAAATCTTATAGCAAGTGATTTTTCCATTTTCTTTAAGTTCTCGATACCAAGAAGTATTAAAGACTTTTCTGGGTTTATTTTTTACTTGACTGAGATTTAGACACATTGTAATTTCCTTTCTAGAGTTTTGTTTAAGATAAAAAACTGGCTGGGTCTAACTTGCCGGAAGTAAAAGCTACTCCCATACGGCAAGGATCACTTGGAGACTTAGAAATTTGGTCATGAGCGAAACAAGGAGTTTCTTTATACCAAGATTTTTCATGCAATGAACACGAAAATTCTCCAACTTTATTTCCTAGTAAATGGGGACATCTTTTCCCACCGGCATGATGTTTCAAATTATCTTCTGTAATGCCTTTTGTGGGATCATCAACAATAATAACTGACAGGGCGTGGCAACAATATCCGCATCGTAGACATTTCATGATTATTTATTTTTCGCGAGAAATTGGCTGGGTAGAAGATTTGTTTCTCATATCATTAATTTGAATTATAGAAGGTATTACAATAGCAATAATAAGAGCAATAAGCAACACATATCCTGATTGAATTAATCCAAAATACTTTTTCTGTTTCATAGCTTTATTTTCTCTGACCCAAGACATCATTCAATGCTCGAAGAGCAGTCCCTAATTTCACATAAATATCCATTGCACAATCAAGTATATTTTGTGGAACTTTATGATTAGCGATAACATTCCTGGCAACTACACAAACTCGTTCCAATTTATCAATTCTTTCTTGATAAGTTTCCTCAACTGTTTCTAAAACTTGTTCGATAACTGTAGTGCAAACGCCTACTCGTTGTTCCTCGTATTTAAACTTGCAAATATCTACACAATGTTCGGCTGTTTTCTTGGCTAAAGACTTTATTGATTCATCGTTCATAATCTTAATATCTTTCCCAATTCATCCAAAAGTCGTCGATTGTACGACAGGGGAAACGGGCTCCGGACTCTAATACTCCAACATACCTATTATAACCTCTATAACCATATTGGTAATTAATTTTTTCCATTCTTATTAAAGTATCAACCCGTTTGGTGTGGATGTTTCTAATTTTTACATTCTTCATTTTTTAGCAGCAAGGTTTTCGCCTGCTTGTGCTTGTAGAAGTGCATAGAATAAATTATCTACATCTTCGCCAGCTACAACTTCTCGCCATTCCTCTTTAGTAAGCGTAATTGTTAAAGTTTCACTCATTTTGTTTACCTTTCCAAAGTTTTAATTTCCGCAGAAAATTGCTTTATCATAATCTTCTTTTTTCAAGAAAACTTGCATAAAAACGGCTTCTGAAGATTTGCCCATTGCCACTAGATCTTTGAGATAACAAGTAACGGGAACAATGAGATTCCCGACGACAAAGACCTTTGCTGCTCTCTTTGTTCTATAAACATGGATACCCACATTTACCTGGGGAAGAAAAGACTTGGTTTCAGGAAACCAAGTCTTTTTTTCCCAATGACTAAGATCTTTTTCCACTCTACTTGACTCGTTCCATCCTGGTCTATAAATAAAATTTAGAAAAGGACTAATCAATCCTATTCCTATAGGATTAGCTTTCAAAACTTTATAACAAACTATCTTCTTTTTTTCTTGCAATTCTCGATGCCAAGATGTATTAAAAACTTGTCGAGTTTTGCCTTGATAAACGCTTAAATAAAGACACATTTTAGTTTACCTTTCTACAATTGTATCTTTTTGAGAAACTCTGGCTGGGTTCTTTTTTCCCGCGAAAAATGGCTGGTTATTGCATGGGGAATTAAGATACCTCAAAACCTAACTTTGACATAATTTGCTCTGTTTTCTCGTGATAGGCAATAATTTTATCTCTTGTTGTCACTACAGTTTCTATTTGTTTCCCAAAAGTTACAATAAGTTTATGCTCTTCTTGAAATCTTGGCAAAATCTCCTTCATCTTTTCGGCATTCTCGTTAAAAATAACCGGCTCATGTACAGCTAAAATCATATCAATAGCCATCATAATATTTGAAGGGCCTACAAGACGAATTCTTTTATCTCTCAAAAGTTCCCTAATTCCTACAATATTTATTATTTCAATATTTAAACTTTCTGAAGGAACAAACATAATCGCAAAATTAGTAGTAATAGGAGGATTAATATATTTTGTTATATCTCTTATCTTCGCCTTTACTTCATTATCAAATTTCTTTTGAGCAACTTTAATCACATTTGGATCACCTTGCTCTCGGCTTTTGACTAAATCCAAATAAGGAGTTTGCGGAAATTTCGAATCTATGGGAACCTTAATAGCCGTATCGCCCGAAGGAAGAAGCAACGCAAAATCTACTCGTTCAAGACTTCCCTCTTTTATTTGCACTTGTTTTATAAACTGTTTTCCCTCGTTAAGGAAATCTTCTAAAATGCGAGAACAACTTTGATCGGACCATCCACCTTTCATACTGCTATTATTAAATCGTCTAATCTCTAAGGTTAAATCTTTGACTTTTTCCTCTGTATTTAAACTATTTTTTTCGCTAAATGCATTTCCTTCTGTTACCTGATTGCGTATTTCGTTTAACTGATCTTTGTTTGAGGAAGAACAAGTAGAAACACTTGTTATTTGGTTTTGTAGATCGGAAATCTGCCCCGTAAGAAAAGTAACCCAATTAGGAACTTCTTTTTTTCGGAGAAACAATAAAAAGACGATTAGCACGGCAAAAGTAGAAAAAACGCTAATACCAATGCATTCGTTCGTTCCTAATTCTATGTCCATTTTCTCTTTCTAACTGTGTTTCTTTTCGCGCGAAAAAAATCAACCTACAAAATTTCCATCCTCATCAAACCTATCAGATTCAACTAAATTTGTTGGCTGGAAACCCATTTCGTCTTGAACTGGTAAATCTACATCATCCAAAACATTATCCTTATGAATATACTCCATCCAACGCTTTACGTCCTTATGACTAGTTTTGTTCTTAAAACTAAAATCGTATTGTAAAGCCCCTTGAGGAATCTTATCAGGATTGATACGGACAATTCTTTGCAAAACAGAAGCTATATGATCCTCAGTAATTTCTTGCCTTCCTACAACTTGAATGACTTTAAGAAGTCTATATCTGCATTCCTTAATATTGTCAGTCATAATATCAACTCCATAAATGCTTTTAAGGGCATCAAGCGGATCATGCCCTTTAGCCAATTTACGGATAAGAACCCAGATAAGAAATTGTCCGTTACCACAAGCTGGGTCACAAAAAGTTTTATTTTCTTCCCAAACTGATTTTGGAAGTTTATCAAGCATCTCATTAACAAGAGAGTCGGGAGTAAAAACTTCGGCATTCCTTTTGATCCGTTCAACTGTTTTTGCAGAAGTTTTCATATTAAACTCTTTATCCTAATAAATTAGCTGGG
>Ga0307375_10002460_pt1 | contig 18959 bp, 22 predicted proteins | sample TR1MG_FD_202531 | JGI IMG/M metagenome (GOLD analysis project Ga0307375, IMG submission 202531) | Soil microbial communities from Risofladan, Vaasa, Finland - TR-1 | ecosystem: Environmental > Terrestrial > Soil > Coastal area > Acid sulfate soil | place: Finland: Risofladan, Vaasa | collected...
AGGGCGAGACGTAAATATCGTCGGGGCCTGGCAGATAGTTGTAGTCGGGAGAACGGAGGAAGCCATAGCCATCGGGGAGGATTTCCAACACACCTTCAGCGAAGATGTGGCCCTCTTTTTCGCTCTGAGCCTGGAGGATCTTGAAGATCAAGTCCTGTTTGCGAAGTCCGCTGGCGCCGGGAAGGTCCAACTGGCGAGCTATTTTGGTTAGCTCTGTTATGTTCTTTTCTTTAAGTTCAGCGATTGTCATGATCACCTACGGGAAGTTGTAGAGGGAGAATGGAAGATGTTGCTGCTGCGCATGAACGCGCCCGGCGGAAGACATCGTCCTGGCGGGATTCCCCGGCACCCACTGGGCGCCGGGGTCCACGGAAATCGTCAAGCAGCGCGCCGCTGCGCCTCGTTTGCGTTCAAGGGCTCGGACAAAACCTTCTGCCGGTCAGTCACGGAAATCCGGGTCAGAACTTCGTTTGTCGTATCCTGAATGGCTGTGTACGGCTTGTGAAACCGACGAGTTGCCTTGGATGCAAGCTGGCAGAGCATATAACGGTTCTGCACGGTATGTAAAGCTTGAAAAACCTTATCAGAGCGCATGATTCCTCTCCTGATGAATCCAGTATGCTTCGGGGCCGAGCGGGCGAGCCGACTGGTCAATAATAGAATGTACGCCGCACCGGGAAAGTCCTACATTGACCTTTGGGCGGCACTTGTCCCGAATACCCATTGGATGCCGAACAGTCAATGTAAGTTTCTCGAACGCGACAAACTACTGTCCGCACGTTACTTCCCTGTCCTGAGACACAAAACGCATTACGTTTCCGAAACCCACTTCCTTGCGAGAAGTTGTTGTTGGAATCTACTCAGTCCAGCCAGAGGGAGCGGCGGAGTACTTCAGGATCACCCATTCAGCAGATCATGGGGATCACCAAGCAACACACTAAATTAGACAACTCTGACCTTTCGGTCAAGTATTTTCTTTATCCTTGTAACTTCCCGAAACAACAGGCACTTAACGGGAAACAGTGAGGCGAAGTTACCACATTCCATCGGCGCGAAAGAAGCCAAATTGGAAAAGGCGGCGCAGCCCAACTACCAACCCGAGTGGCACGCGCCGCAAAACCCCCTGCGTTTACTTACTGAAAATCGCTGGCTAATCCGTTGCCATGCTGGCCGTATCCTGCCTGAAACCAACTTTCGTGTCAGTCCCCCATTTTGGGGATTCGTCCGACATGATAGGTAGCCTGGCCCGGGGCCAGCCCTGCCGGCGGGTTAGCACATTCCCCCGTGACCGCCGTTACTGCATCCGGGCCTACCCCTATGGTTCGCTTGGCCTTGCAATCACAATCCGCCGTGGGCCCAAACGTCTTTGTTGTTCTTTACCCAAGGAGAACACGATGGCAACCATCGCAGCAGATAAGCGGGCCGATTTGGCAGGCCCGGGTATTGGCGACTACGCCGAACTCGAAAAAATCCTACCCTCCAACTACAAATCGCTGCTCACCCGCCGGGAGACACAGATCGCACTGGCGAAAGTGAAGCAGTACATCGAAGACAACCTCTGTAAACAACTGAACCTGATGATGGTGTCGGTGCCGCTGATCGTGGACGTGGAAAGCGGCGTCAACGATATGCTGGACCGCGATGGTTCGCGCACGCCCATACAGTTCCACATCTCCAACGACCGCGATAAGCATCCGGTGGATGCACAGGTGGTTCAGGCGGCGACGAAGTGGAAGAGAGTGGCGCTGAAGCAGTTCGAGTGCAAGCCCGGCGAAGGCATCTGCACGGACATGCGCGCCGTGCGCAAGGACTACTTCCTCGATCACGACCATAGCTGCTACGTGGACCAGTGGGACTGGGAGCGCGTCATCACGGCCAACGAGCGCAGCGTCGACTTCCTGAAGACGGTCGTGCGGCGCATCTGGAAGGTGATTACCGGCGCGGAGAAATACGCGCAGGAACTCTTTCCGCAACTGAAGGACCCGCGCTATCCGAACCTGCCGGAGGAGCTGACCTTCCTGCAGGCGGAAGAGATCCTGGAGATGTACCCGGACATGCCGCGCAAGCAGCGCGAGACGACCATCCTGCAGAAGTATCCGGCGGTGTTCATCATCGGCATCGGATGGCCGCTCAAGGACGGCTATCCGCACGAGATGCGCGCGGCCGACTACGACGACTGGGTGACGGACACGAGCCGGGAGACGGGCAAACCGACGCACGGATTGAACGGCGACATCCTGGTGTGGAACCACGTGACCAAGCGGCGGCATGAACTGACGTCGATGGGCATTCGCGTGAACCCGGAGACGCTGAAGTTGCAACTGCAAATGTCGAAGCAGGAGCACTTCATGAACTTCCCGTATCACAAGGCGATCCTGAACAGCGAGATTCCCCTCTCCATTGGAGGCGGCATTGGACAGGCACGCACGATGATGCAACTGCTCCGTAAGGCTCACCTCGGCGAAGTGACGGTCACGGTGTGGCCGAAGATTCTCAAGGAAATGTGCGCGAAAAAGAATATCTTTGTGCTGGAATAAGAGCTGTTAGCTGATAGCGATTAGCTCTCAGGAGGCGCAGTCTTCGCGGGCTGCGCCTTCTTTTTCCGGGGTCCGCGTCTTGGGACTCGACGAGAGGAAGACCAGGAGAACATGATCTCTGACGTAATGGACGGCGCCGTAACTTCCAGTGAACGTGAAAACGCTTCAGGACAACGCAGATGACGCTTCGCTTCGTTCTGTTTCCTTTAAGTTTCGCTCGAGTTCTCAGGCTCGCCGGCTTGATGCGCGCCAGGCACTTGAAGCGCATTCCGGCTTCGCTCAAGGAAGTGTATTCGGCCTGCTACTTCCTCGCGAAACTTCTACGGCCGTTCATGCCGGACGTGACCATCATGGTTGGCGACGTGGACGGCATCATGCATCACTGGATTGAGAGCCGGTCGCGCAACCTCTACATCGATCCCGCGGCACCGGAGGGCGTGCTCGTCGGAAACATTGAGGATGCGGGATATGGCCGGTATCAAAAGGGCCAGGCTGCCGGCTTCGATCTGGGCGATCCGCGCAACCACCCGCGCTATGTGTACGCGCCCGAAACGGGGGAATCACCGTACTACTAGCGGCACGCGCCGGAAGACCATGTGACTATGGTGTTCCCGCGAATTCCCGGTTTTCATTGCTTTGTGACCCACGTCATATACGGTTTTCCTGAAGCATTACTAGGATGCACAACATGAGTAACTCCCCTTCATCGCAGAGCCACAAGCCGTTCATCGTAGGACTGGGCGGGCCGTCGTGTACCGGCAAATCGACGCTCGCCAAGCGAATCGCAGAAAGGCTCGGCGGTAAAACGATCTCGATGGAGTCGTATTACAACGATCTCTCGCACCTGGCTGCCAGCGAACGTCCGAAATGCAACTTCGACGCTCCGGAGGCGCTGGATGCCGCGCTGCTTGACCGTCATGTGAGCGAGTTTGCGCAGGGCCGCGACATCGAAGTCCCCATCTACGATTTTGCCGAACACACACGTGTCTCGGGAGAGCATGAGCTGCTGAAGAGCGCGCCGCTGCTGATCGTGGAAGGAATCCTCGTGCTCTACTGGCCCGAACTGCGGACGAACTACGATCTGAGCGTCTACCTGGATGCGCCGGACGACATCTGTTTCCAGCGCCGCAGGGTCCGCGACATCGTGGAGCGTCAGCGCTCGCAGGAATTTATTCGTCAGCAATACTATGACACCGTGGTGCCGATGGCCCACCAGTACGTCTACCCGACGAAACACTACGCGGATGCGGTTATCGATGCGTCGCGGGAAATCAGCGCGGTGGAAACCGAACTACTGGCAAAGATTTCGGAAGCGATGCAGGTGAAAGCGTAAGAATCCGAGCGACGCTACCCCAATATGTGTTCCGGCGTGAACTTGATTCCGTGCTTGCGGAGCAGCGAGAAGCGCTTTGCGGGGGTTGGTCTGTGCGTGGCGAGAACAGATACTTCCATAAGGAGTTCAACGAAGTGGATGTAATACCACTCCACAGTTGAAAATGAAATTCAGAACCTTAATGTCAATCATTTAGCTCCATTTCCTGAAGATATTTTGATTTACACTACCCCTCTTGATACCAATGAAAAGAGTCTTGCTCATTACCGACGGGGCGTGTATTGGAAATCCTGGGCCTGGCGGCTGGGCATGTATTCTCAGATACAATGAGCACTCACGTGAGTTATCGGGTGGCGAGGCCGCAACAACAAACAACAGGATGGAGATCAAGGCAGCGATCGAGGGCATCAAGAGACTTAAAGAACCCTGCGAGGTTACTGTCCGAACAGACTCGTCCTATCTAAAGGACGGAATTACATTGTGGATTCACAAATGGAAAACTCAGGGGTGGATACACAAAGTGAAGCGAATGGGCAAACAACCTGTCAAGAACCGTGATCTTTGGGAAGAACTTGATGAGTTGCAAACGAACCACAAGGTTCAGTGGGAGTGGACAAAGGGTCACGCTGATGATGCTGACAACAACCGGTGTGACGCTTTAGCCAACGCCGCGGCCAAGAGAATCGCACGAGAAATCCCAAAAACCAGATAACACATCACCGAGGCTTCATGGGGAATGCCATGAGTAGGGGCGCGCTACCCCAATATGTGCTCGGGCGTGAACTTGATTCCGTGCTTGCGGAGCAGCGCCATGAACTCGGCTTCATAGGTGACGCGCTGGTGGTGTTCCGCCTGTTTGCGGACGAATTCGCGGACCTTCTCCAGGTTCGAGGCGCTGACGCTGAAAGCTCCGTAGCCCTGTTGCCACGCGAAGAGGTGTCCCGCTTCGTTCATCCACTTCGAGGAATTTCCCTTCAAGGCACGCATCAGGACGGCGAGTGAGATTTTCGGCGGCATTACGGCAATGATGTGCACGTGATCGTTCGTCCCGCCGACCTCCGCGAGTTCCACGCCATACTCACTGGCGATTCCGCGCAGGTACTTCCACATACCCTCCAGATCGCGGATGAACTGCCGGCGTTCCTGCGTGGAAAAGACAATGTGAATGTAATTGCGTGCGTAGGCGTGGGACATGGCGGTTCGTTGGGGATGGCCCCGGCTCCTTTTGTGTCCTCGAAAAATCGGGCGGAAGAACGGTCGCTACGCCGTCCAACCGCCCAGCTTTCGGGAAGAGCTTGTTCTCGCGTCAGGCCCAGTAGGTGCGGTCGAGCGTGCGGTACTGAATGGCCTCCGCGATGTGTTTCGTCTGAATCTGTGCGTCGCCTTCAAGATCGGCGACCGTGCGCGCCACCTTCAGGATGCGGTCATGGGCGCGTGCGCTCAGTCCCTGCTGGGTGATGGCGCGCTCCAGCAGGTGTTCGCAGTCGGCGGAAAGTTCGCAGAACTGCCGTATCTGGCGCGTTCCCATCTGCGCGTTGGAATAAATCTTTTCGCCGGCGGCGCGAAGGCGCTTGAGTTGCGTCTCGCGGGCGCGCATCACACGATCGCGAATCTGTGTCGATCCTTCGGGGGACGCCCCGCCACGCAGTTCCTTGTAATTCACCGCAGGCACGTCGATGTGTATGTCGATGCGGTCGAGCAGCGGGCCGGAGATCTTGGCGATGTAGCGCTGGATCATCGGCGGTGTGCAATGGCACTCCCGCGTGCGGTCGTTGAAGAACCCGCATGGGCAGGGATTCATGGCGGCGGCCAGCATGAATCGCGCCGGGAAGGTAAGCGACATGGAGGCGCGGGCAATCGACACCGTGCCGTCTTCCAGCGGCTGCCGCATCACCTCGAGCACGTTGCGCGGAAACTCCGGGAGTTCGTCGAGAAACAGGACGCCGTTGTGCGCCAGCGAGACCTCTCCGGGACGCGGCACGGCTCCGCCGCCGATCAGTCCGGCGTCGCTGATGGTATGGTGCGGCGAACGGAATGGCCGGGAGTTGACCAGGCCGGCACGCGCATCGAGCACGCCGGCCACGGAATGAATCTTCGTGGTCTCCAGCGCCTCTTCGAAGGTGAATGGCGGGAGGATGGTCGGCATGCGCTTGGCAAGCATCGTCTTGCCGCCGCCGGGAGGGCCAATCATCAGGATGTTGTGTCCGCCGGCGCAGGCGACTTCCATGGCGCGCTTGGCGGTGTGCTGTCCGCGCACGTCCTTGAAATCGACGGAGAACTGCTCGGTCTGGGCGATGAGCTTCGAAGTATCGATCTCAATAGGCGCGGTGCCGTTGCCGGTATTGATCAGGTGTACGACGTCCATCAGCGAACGCATCGGGTAGACCTTGACGCCTTCCACCACGGCGGCCTCGCGGGCATTCTCTTCCGGCACCAGCAGGTTCTGGATCTTCCGGGCACGCGTGGCGACGGCGATGGGCAGCACACCGCGCACCGGGCGAATACCGCCATCGAGCGAGAGTTCGCCGACGATGACGAAATCATCGAGCGTCTTCTTATTGATGCCACCATAGGCTCCGAGAATTCCGAGCGCCATCGGCAGGTCGAAGCCGCTCCCCTCTTTCTTCAGATCGGCGGGAGCGAGATTGATGGTGATGTGGGTGGTGGGAATGTCGTAGCCGCAGTTCTTGAGCGCGGAGCGGACACGTTCGCGGCTTTCGCGCACGGAGGCGTCCGGAAGGCCGACGGTGACGAAGCTGTCCTTTTCGAGCTTGATGCCGGAGACGTCCACTTCGACGTCGATGATGTTGGCGTCGATTCCGTACACGGCGGCACTGAGCGTTTTGAAGAGCATAGCTGAAAGAAACGGCTCACCATGCTCTAACACTTATGTGCCCGCCGGATGTGTTTGAAGTCACGTTGCGCCGTGATGTGTACATCGCGCGCAATAAAAACGGGCCAGGAATCCCCGGCCCGCAAGCGTGAAATTTTTGCAATTCGCTTATCGTTCCACGGCCAACGCCACGGCATTGCCACCGCCGAGACAGAGTGCCGCGATGCCGCGCTTTGCGTTGCGCTTCTCCATTTCATAGAGCAGCGTGACGAGGATGCGGCAGCCGCTGGCGCCGATGGGATGTCCAAGGGCAACCGCGCCGCCATTGACATTGACCTTGGCGAGATCGAGACCGAGTTCGCGCGTGACGCCGATGGCCGCCACGGAGAAGGCCTCGTTGATTTCGTAGAGATCGACATCGGCATCCGTCCAGCCGGCTTTCTCCCACACCTTGCGAACGGCGTCGACCGGCGCCATCATCACCCACTCCGGCGCGAGTCCGCTGGTGGCCTGCGCAACGATGCGCGCCAATGGCTTCAGCTTAAGTTCCTTCGCGCGCGCGGCACTCATCACCACGACTGCCGCAGCGCCGTCGTTGGTGCTGGGAGCGTTGCCGGCGGTGACGGTGCCATCCTTCTTGAAGGCCGGCTTCAGCTTACGCAGGGTCTCCGGCGTGGTGTCGGCGCGGGGACTTTCGTCGGTATCGAAAAATGTTGACGCGGCGCCCTTCTTGCCGGGAATCTCAACCGGGATGATTTCATCCTTGAAGCGTCCGGCGGTGATGGCGGCAACGGCTTTGCGGTGGGAGTTGACGGCGTAGTCGTCCTGCTCCTCGCGCGTGATGCCGTACTTCACGGCGACGTTCTCGCCGGTGTTGCCCATGTGGTAGTCGTTGTACTTGTCCCAGAGGCCGTCATTGACCATGGAGTCGATGAGCTGGCCATTGCCGAGGCGATAGCCGGTGCGCGCCTTGGTGAGCAGGTACGGCGCGTTGGACATGGACTCCATGCCGCCGGCGACGACGATATCGGCGTTGCCCGTCTGGATGGCTTGGGCGGCGAGGGCCACGGACTTCAATCCCGAACCGCAGACCTTGTTGATGGTCATGGCGCCAACGGCGGGGGCGAGACCTCCATAGATGGCAGCCTGGCGCGCCGGGTTTTGCCCAATCCCCGCCTGCACGACGTTGCCCATGATGCATTCACTGACCAGGTTGGGATCAAGGCCAGCGCGCTTTACGGCTTCGCGGACGGCGATGGCGCCGAGCTGCGGAGCGGAAAAATCCTGCAACGCCCCGAGAAACTTGCCAACCGGCGTGCGGACACCGGATACGATTACTACGTCTTCAAGCTGCGCCATGAGAGGGACTCCTGCGAGTTAGTTTGCTATCGCCAAAACAAACAATTATAAGAGCGGGGTAGGGGAAAGGATACAAGCACGGATGGAACCCATCGAAATTCCGAATACGCCGGTGCCGGCGTCGCTTCCGGCTGAGACAAAGCCCGAGCACGCCGCCATCGCTCCCATGTGGCACACGGTTGCCCTGGTTGCGATCCTCATTCTGTTTTCCTGGGGCAACGCACACGCCGACCACTCAAACGTGATGAAACATGGCGTGGCGCCCTTCTACCTGCTCACGATGATCTGGGAATGGATCCTCTTCTTCTACGTGTGGTGGGGCATTCGCAAGCGCAAGGTCACGATGAAGGAACTGGTGGGCGGGCGCTGGAACAAGGTGGAAGACGCGCTGATTGACGTGCTGATCGCCGTGGGCTTCTGGTTCGTGGCGCTGCTGGTGCTGGCGCTGCTGGCCAAGCTGCTGCACCTGACGGGAGGCGCGGGGCAGTTTGAAGAAGTGCGCAAACAGATTGGATTCCTTGTGCCGCACTCGGCAACCGAGGTGGCGATGTGGGTGGGACTGTGCGCGACGGCGGGCATCTGCGAGGAAGTCATCTTCCGCGGCTACCTGCAACGGCAGTTCGCGGCCATGGGACGCAACGTCTGGGTGGGCATCGTACTTTCGGGTATCTGCTTCGGCTCGGCGCATGGCTATGAAGGAGTGCGGCGCATGATGCTGATCGCCGTCTATGGAATGATGTTCGGCGTGCTGGCGCACTATCGCAAGAGTCTGCGACCGGGAATGATGGCGCACGGCTTGCACGATCTTGTCACCGGATTGGTACTAAGAGCGTTCATCAAGTGAGTGAAGAACGACATTCGCGACGGAAATTTTGCGTCCGGGAAGACAAAAAAATGGCGAGAGCGGAGTGCAAACGGTTGCGCACTTCGACTCTCGTCATTCTTTTTTCCTTGACATGAAAATTGAATCAACTTATACAACTAGGAAATTGCATCGGTGACGTTGCAATTGATCGATGTCAAAATCGAAAGGGAGAATAGACAAAATGGCAACGAAAAAGGCTGCAAAGAAACCCGCAAAGAAGGCCGCCAAGAAGACCGCCAAGAAGAAGTAGTTTGGCTTCAGGCTAAAACGTTGGGGGACGCTACGGCGTCCCCCGAAGTTTTTTGCGGACAAATCACTTCCATTCCGCATACGCTCCGCACCCGCATTTTTACTGGCTTAATCGATGATCGCTCGAACCACTGCGAGCGCCGCGACGGCTGCCGTCTCCGCACGCAGAATCGTGGAGCCAAGCGAAGCGGACTTCCATCCGGCATCGTTGAAGAGACGTAATTCGTCTTCCGCCCATCCACCTTCAGGCCCAACGGCGAGCGCAATGGACCCCTCGCGACGATCGTCGCCGAGGAGGTCGCGCAACTTCGCGATTGTCTCCGTTTCGGCCAAAATGATCCTCTCGGAGGCATCAAAGTGAAAAATATTTTTGAGCTTCACCGGATCGTCAATCGAAGGGGGAAGAACCCTTCGCGACTGTTGCGATGCCTCATGGGCAATTCGTCGCCAACGCTCCACTCGCTTCGGCGCCGCGACGGCCAGATGAGAGTCCGTGCGACGCGCAATGACCGGAACGATTCTGGTCGCGCCGAGCTCGGTGCACTTCTCGACCGCCCACTCGAAACGATCGAACTTGAAGATGGCAAGGATCATCGCGATCTCAAGCTGACTGGCGGATTCCACTTCTTCACCCAGTTCGAACTCGACGCGATCGTCGCCAACGCCGATAACGCGGGCTCGACGCAAGACGCCGCCGGCGGCCACGTCGAACTCCTGCCCAACGCGCGCGCGCAGGACACGCGCCAGGTGCGCGGCGTGCTGTCCGGTGAGCGCGGCACGGTTGGCATCGAATTCGTCGGCAATCCAGCGGCGGCGGGTCATGGGGAAAAGATAGCAGAGAAGCTGCTGAGCTACTAAGCTGCTCAGCGAAAACCAAAGAGCGTAGCGAAACCAGACGAACTCAGAATGAATTGCCCCTGGGTTTATCCGCATTCATCCGCGAAAATCCGCGGCTCAATTCATTCGGCGCGCTAGGCGAAGATGTTCTTCACCTTGCTGAGCAGCGAGCGGCGCTCGGGCTTGTTATCAACGCTGAAGGTGGAATGCAGCTCCTGCAACAGCTCGCGCTGGCGTTTGTTCAGCTTTGCCGGCGTCTCAACCTTCACTTCCACGAAGAGGTCGCCGCGCCCGCTGCTGTTGAGCACCGGCACTCCCTTGTGCCGCAAGCGAAAGGTGGTGCCGGACTGCGTACCTTCTGGCACCTTGAGCGTGGCATCCCCCTCGAGCGTGGGGATGCGAATTTCCGCGCCGAGCGCCGCCTGCGAAAACGAGATGGGCACCGCGCAATGGAGATCCTTGCCTTCGCGTTCGAAGAAGGGATGCTCCTTGACCCTGAGCACGACGTAGACGTCACCGGCGGGACCGCCATGCAGACCCGCGTCGCCGTGTCCGGAGTAGAGAATGCGCGTGCCCTCTTCGACCCCGGCGGGAATCTTGACTTCGATGGGGTGGTCGCGCGTCACCAGTCCTTCGCCCTTGCAACGCTTGCACGGATCGTCGATTACGGTGCCGATTCCCTGGCATGCGGGACAGGTCCGCGCGATGCTGAAGAATCCCTGCTGGTAGCGCACCTGGCCGCGTCCGCCGCACTGGCGACACTGCGTAGGCTGGCGACCGGCGGAGGCGCCGGTGCCGTGACACTGTTCGCAGACCTCGCGACGGCGCACATTGACGTGCTTGACCGTGCCGAACGCAGCTTCCTCGAAACCGATGGTGATGTCTTCGCGAAGATCGGCGCCGCGTTGCGCGTGGCCGCGGCGTCGCGAACCGCCATTGCCGAAGAGATCGCCGAAGCCGAACATCTCGCCAAAAATGTCGCCGAGATCGACGGACTCGAATCCGCCGCCGGGGAAACCATTGGAGCTGACACCCTGGTGTCCGAAGCGGTCATATTGCGCGCGCTTCTGGCTGTCGCTGAGGATGGTGTAGGCTTCGCTGCATTCCTTGAACTTCTCTTCCGCGTCGGGATCGTCCGGATTGCGGTCGGGGTGGTACTGCATCGCCAGCTTGCGGTAGGCACTCTTGATTTCAACGTCGGTGGCCGTACGCGTGATGCCGAGCACTTCGTAGTAATCGCGTTTTGACTGTGTAGCCAGGGTTCACTCCGCGAGGTCGAAAAAGGGCGGCCTCTCCATACTTCAGAATTCATCGGCGGAACGTCAACACGCCGCCGCCTACTTGTTGGGGTTCTGCGCCACGCGCACCATGGCCGGGCGCAGGAGGCGATCCTTGATTTTATAGCCGCGCTGCAACTCGTCCACCACGTGGTTGTCCGGCACTTCCTCGGTTTCCACGGTCTGGATGGCCTGGTGGAGGTTGGGATCGAACAACTGTCCCAAGGCTTCCAGCGGCTCCACTCCCAGCTTCGACAGCACGTCGTGGAATTGGCGGTCGATCAGATCGACGCCGGCGCGAAAATCCTCCGCCGAAGATGATTGCGTCTTCAGCGCGCGATCCAGGCTGTCCAGTATGGGAAGAAACAGTTTCAAGGCTTCCGCCAGCGCATAGTCGCGATAGTCCTGCTGCTCCTTGACGCTGCGCTTTCGGTAATTGTCGAACTCCGCCTGCACGCGCGCCAACCGGTCGAGATACGTGGCGTTTTCCTGCTTCAATCGCGCAATCTCTTCCTCGGGCGCGCCGGTCTGCGCCGCCTGGCTTTCGGCCGAAGCCGTCTCTGCCGCCGACGGGTTTTCCTGCCCGTCCGATGCGGGGAGTTCGTGATCGATGTTGATCGATGCCACCTTGGATTTTCCGTTGCCCTTCGTCATGCCCCTACTATTCCGATTCGTTCAGAATTTTGTCAAACAGCCGCGCAATGTACGACACCGCGGTAATGGTGTGCTGGTAGTCCATGCGGGTGGGACCAATCACCGCGACGCGTCCAAAGACTTCGTCGCCCACTCGCGCCGGCGCTCCAATCAGAACAAAGTTGTGGAGATCCGGCATCGTCTCTTCCAGCCCTATGACGACGCGCACCGTCTCCTGTCGCGAATCCAGGTAGGCCGACAGCAGATCGACGATGCGTTGTTTCTCTTCCAGCGTCTGTAGCAACTGCCGCAATCGCTCGGTGTCTTCCGTGCCGCCCAGCAGGTTCGCCGTGCCTTCCACAAAGACGTCGTGCGACGCGACATCGGCCGAAAGCGCGCCATGCTTGTAGAGCTGCTCCAGCGAACGCATCAGCGAGTCATATTCGCTGCGCTCGCGCTCCAGACGCCGTTGCAGCTCTTCCTGCACCTTGTCCAGCGCCCAGCCGCGGAAATTCTCATTGATGTATCTCGCCGCCAGGTCAAGTTCCTGCTGCGCAATTTCGTGCGAGACGCGGAGAACGCGGTCGCGCACAAGACCGTTGTGCATCACCACCACGGCCAGAACTCTCTGATCCGCCAGCCGCTGGAAGTGGACATGCTCCAGTGAATTCTTCTTCGTCTCCAGCGTCATGGCCACGCCCACGCCGCGCGACATCAGCGACAGCACGTGCGACGTGCGCTCCATGAACTCCTGCACATCGGTGGCGCCGTGGAAGACGCCCTGAATCGAACGCTCGTCCTCTTCGCTCAGGCGCGCGTCGCCGGAGAGCCGCTGGACATAATAACGATAGCCCTCGACGCTCGGCACTCGTCCGGCGGAAGTATGCGGCTGTTCGAGGAATCCGGAGTCAGCGAGATCGGCCATTACGTTGCGAATGGTGGCCGCGCTCAGGCCCTCGCTGTTTTTGCGGACGAGGGTGCGCGAACCCACAGGTTCGCCGGTCGAGATATACGTCTCGACGATAGCCGTCAGGATTTCTTGTTCGCGTCTGCCGATTGCAGCCGGATCGGTCATCTTACATCTCCGGCACGCCTGTTACATCTGCTTTAAATACAGCATGTTAGCCTTCCAAACACGAGGCCCGCGTGCAACCGGGATAGAGTACACCCTCCCTTATTTTAGCACTGAAGGCCGGGGAGTGCTAAGACTCCGGCGCAGGAAGGTTGAGGGACCCCGTATCAGAAAACGGGACCGCGCGATTCTCCGCGACAGGTAGTGCGGATCTGACTAGCAGGAAGATTCCTGTTTGTGGCCAACAGGAACAGCGTGGAGACGGTAGTGAGCAATTTGGAACAGGCACGCCCCGAGATTCTTCTTACCCTTGCTCGATTGAGATTTCAGAGGGAATCAAGTCTGCCCCGTTGAAGGTCAGTGCAGTTTTTAGGCTCGCACGCTGCAAGGCGCGGACAAATTGGGCCATCTTTTTAGGCAATATTCCCAGCCTCATCCAAGGAGAAATATGAAAACGTTCAAACTGTGTTTCGTTCTGCTGGCGCTGTTCGTAGTTGGGACCCTTGCAGGGTGCTCCAAACGGACCACACAATCACCCGATGTTGCGGACAACATCCGCACTGCGCTCGATCAAGCCAGCCTCAAAGATGTCTCCGTAAGCCAGGATCGTGACAAGGGTGTAGTGACCCTTGGCGGGCACGTCGCAACTGACGCGGACAAATCACAAGCCGAATCGATTGCAATGTCACTCGCGGCCGGACAGGTTGTCGCGAATCAGATTGCCGTGATTCCTCCCGGTGGCGAAAGCGATGCAAAGGCGGTGAGCTCCGATCTCGACAAGGGTATCGAGAGCAACCTGCACGCTGCTCTCATCCAAAACAAGCTTGAAAAGAGCGTCAAATTCGAAGTCAAAAATGGCGTGGTCACGCTCACTGGATTAGTCAACTCACAATCCAAGCGCGACCAGGCCGGAGAGATCGCTACTTCGGTTCCAAATGTGCAGCAGGTGGTAAATACCCTGCAGATTAAGAACCAGAAGGCCACTTCGTCGAACTGAGAGTTGCCGGATGCCGGAGTCGTAGTGTCCTGGATGAAAAGCAACTCGCGAGCCCAAAAGGAAATTCTGGTCGATACCGGCGAATCGCCGGAAAGGGAGAACAAGATGAAAGAGAGCACGAAAGATCAACTCAAGGGTAAGGCACACGAAGTAAAGGGCGCCGCCAAGGAAAAGGCGGGACAGGTAACCAACAATCGGGAACTCGAAGCCGAAGGCCGCCATGAGAAGTTTGGCGGAAAGGTCCAAAAGAAAATCGGACAAGTTGAAAAAGTACTGGAGAAGTAAGTAGCCAAGTAGAGATACTGTCACGTGCGGAATGAAAGTAGCTCATTGGCAGGCGCTCGCGTTCAGGGTCGAGGCCCTGAACGTGAGGAGTCGCGTTCCGCTAAAGGCAATTCCCGTTGAGTGGGTTCCGGTTGATCTGATTTAAAGTGTTATCGATCTTTCTGGAGGGAGCCATGGCAAGAGCCTTTCGTCTTTATTTAGTCGCCACAATTTTGTTCGTTATCGGAATCTTCCTCGTCGGGCAACAGTGGAAGGGAGATGCCGGTATCACCTTTGGATACCCGTTGTCCTCGTGCTCGGTGCACCTGAACGGCGCGGCCACCGGCGGCGTGGCATTCGCGGGAGCACTGGTCGTCGCGATCTCGGCGATTCTAGCGGTGATCGCGTTCTTCATCGGAATCGTGGGACTGTTCCGGGTGACGAAAGCGGAGAAAGTGCGCGAGAAGCCGAAGAGCCCAACGGAACCGACTACGACGACGTGATCGGGGAAGACATCTAGTGCGGAACATTGCATAGGGGCTCACCCTCTCAGGAAATGGGACGCCGTGCCCTTGAGCAGATAGCCGCTACGTCTTCCACCAAAATCAAAAGCCCCACGCGCCTCTCGGTCTGCGTGGGGCTTTTCTATTTCTGACTTCCCTACTGAATCTGAATCACGTCACCGCCCGAGGACGCCTTGAGTTCCTCGACGCGTTCTTCCACCTTGTGTGCCAGGTCAAAGAGCGGCTTGGCGTGTCCGGACATTTCTCCGGCGAGCACCACCGGATGTCCGCTGTCGCCGGCCTCGCGCGTGTTCGGGTCGAGCGGAATGCGTCCCAGGAAGGGCACGTTGAACTGCGTGGCCATGCGTTCGCCGCCGCCCATGCCGAAGACATCAACATCGTGGTTGCAATGCGGGCAGACGAAGTAGCTCATGTTCTCGACGATGCCGATGAGGTCCACCTTTACCTGGCGGAACATCTCAATCGCCTTGCGCGCGTCCTGCAGCGAGACGTCCGACGGCGTGGTGACGACGATGGCGCCCGTCAGCGGGACGGTCTGCACCAGCGAGATCACGACGTCGCCCGTGCCCGGAGGCAGGTCGATGACGAGGTAGTCGAGCTCGCCCCACTCCACCTGTCCAAGAAACTGCTTGATGATGGAGTGCAGCATGGGGCCGCGCCAGATCAGCGGCTTGTCGCCCGGGTTCAACATGCCGACGGAGATGACGCGCACGCCATAACGTTCGGGCGCGACGATGCGCTCGTTGTCCGCCACCTGCGGAGGTTCGTTCGTGCCCAGCATCAGCGGGACGTTGGGGCCGTAGATGTCGGCGTCGAGCAGTCCGACCTTGTGGCCGAGCCGCGCCAGCGCCACGGCGAGATTCACCGCCAGAGTGGTCTTCCCTACTCCGCCCTTGCCGGAGCCGACCGCAATGATGGACTTGATACCCGGGATGGCCTGTGGACCTTCCGGAGCGGGACCGTGCGAATGTGCATGCGTGTGAGACACAGAATGATCCTTTGGGTGAACACTAACCTTCGATTATACGAGAAGCGGCGCTACTGCGCCGTGTAACCGCCGTCGACGGGGAACTCTCCGCCGGTGACCCAGCTCGATTCGTCGCTGGCGAGATACACCGCGCACATCGCCACGTCTTCCGGACGTCCCAGCCGCCCCAGGGGATGCTGCGCGATGCGCTTCTGCCGCAGCGCCGCCGGATCGGGCGACTTGGCGATGATTTCCATGGCCAGCTCGGTTTCGACCACCGCCGGACAGATGCAGTTGACGCGAATGTTTTCCTCGGCGTGATCCAGAGCCATGCACTTGGTCATCATCGTCACCGCTCCCTTCGACGCTCCATAGGCCACGCGATTGGACACGCCGATAACGCCAAGAATTGACGAGAGGTTGATGATGGATCCTCCGCCGGCGCGCCGCATGTGCGGCAGCACTTCACGCGAGAGCCGCCAGACGGCCTTCACGTTCAGGTCATACGTCTGGTCCCACTCTTCTTCCGTGTGCGACTCAGCGGTGCCGGTGAAGAGAACGCCGGCGTTGTTGACCAGCACGTTCAATCCGCCGAAGCGCGAAACGGTTTCCGCCACGGCGCGGCGAACGTCATCGAGACGCGTCACGTCTCCGGCGATGACGAGAGTTTCGGCGCCGATCCCGCGAGCCACGTCCTCCAGCAATACACGGCGACGCCCCATCAGCGCAACGCGCGCGCCCTCACGCACGAACGCCAAGGCGCAGGCGCGTCCAATGCCCGTACCCGCACCGGTGATGAGCGCCGTCTTCCCTTCCAGTCGCGTGCCCATGATGGGTGACCCTCCCTACACAAGTCTGTTACGGACGTAATGGATTGCAACTTGCGATCATGATGGAACCCTGTATCATATCGTCACTTGTCGAAACGGATAAGCCCATGTCATTAGCCACCGGAACGATTCGCTACCGTATCCTCGTCGGCCTGGTATTCACCATCGTCGCCGCGTTGATACGAACAGCGGAGTACCCGTGGGCAGGTCCCGGCTATCCCTACGCAGCCTTCTACCCCTTTGTTTTCCTTGCCGCGCTGGCCGGTGGATTTGTCGCGGCCGTCATCGTAACTGTGTGCGCGATCCTGCTGAGCGTCAGCTACCCACCGTTCATCGCCAACGGATTGGGCTACTTTCTCACGGTCACGATTATCTTCGGGGCGGCATCGCTGATCGTCGGATGGATGGGAGAGGTGATTCTGCAGCTGAAGTTCCGAATGGAGAAAACGAACGCGGAGCTTACGCGCACGGTAGAGGACCTGAAGTCGGCGCTCGCGGATTCACAGTTGCTGCGCGGACTGCTTCCGATATGCAGCGTCTGCAAACGGATTCGCGATGACCAGGGCTATTGGAAGCAGTTGGAGAATTACATTACCGCGCATTCGCAGGCCAAGTTCTCTCACGGCCTGTGTCCGGAGTGCGCGCGAAGGTCGCTGGCCATGATCGATCTGCCGGACTCCTCCGGTTTCCGCGACGAAGGTCCACGCTAGGCATCTCGCGGGGTTTCCCGCTAAATATCAAAAGGCGCGGTCATTGCCGCGCCTTCTCTACAAAACCCCTAAAACGTGACACCCTCTTCGAGACCCTTAAACCTTAACCGCGATCAAACTTACAGGCACCCAACAGGCCGGTCAACATAACGTTAGTACCCACCGCGTTACGTACACACAAGTGCTAACTCTTTCGTCACTGCACCACTTGCCGCAAGAACTTGGCACAAAAAACGGAAGGCGCGGACACGCGCCGCGCCTTGCCGGTCAGAGTGATGAACTCAGTAGCCATGCTCTCCGCTGCCATCCAGCTTTACCTTGCCGCCGAACATGCGGTAGATGAAGACGAAGTAGCCAATGACCAGGATGACGCCGAAGATCCACCAGCGCAGCGCGATCACCATGGCATAGTGACTGGTAACGCTGTTCTGGATGGTCAGGTCATACTGCGGGTTGGTTGCGGGAAGCACGACCGGGTAGAGCGCGAAGACGCAGCCCACGAGCATCAGCGCGAGATAGGCGCATGACGACAGGAACGCGCCCATATCGTTGCCCTTGCGCCGGTAGAGCAGCATCATCACGATGCTGGCGAGGACTCCCAGGGGAATGACGTATCCGATGGGAGCGGCCTTATAGTTGTCCAGCAGTTCGGGACGGATTGAAAGCGTGGCTACCAGGCTCAACAGGGTGAGCACCAGTAGCGCCGGCCACAATACACCGGCAACCTTCCGCGTGCGAACGTTCAGCTCGCCCTCGGTCTTCAGCGCCACCCAGTGGGCTCCATGGATTGCGAGCGCCACCAGCGCCAATACTCCCGAGAGAACGGTGTACCAGTCCAGAATGCCCGGCCACGGTCCCACGCGCCAGTTGGTAAACAGCGGCAGGAAGAAGTAGTGATTGGCGCCGAGCGGCACGCCGCGCACCACGTTGCCCAGGGCCGCGCCGTAGAAGATGGCAAGCAACACGCTGGCAAAGCCGAAGAGAAAATCGAAGAACGACTTCCACACCGGGGCGTTGATGTGTGCGCGGAACTCGATGCCGCAGGCGCGCAGCATCAGCAGCCACAACACCATGATCAGCGGCAGGTAGAAACCGCTGAAGCTGGAGGCGTACAGCTGCGGAAAGGCAAAGTAGAGCGTGCCGCCGGTTGCCAGCAGCCAGACCTCGTTGCCATCCCACACCGGCCCAACCGAGCGGATTACCATCTTCCGCTCTTCGTCGGTTTTGGCCACGAACAAGTGAATGATTCCCGCGCCAATATCGAATCCGTCAAGCACGACGTAGGTCGCCAGCATGACGGCAACAATGCAGAACCAGAGTGTCGCCATTAGTGCACCTCCCCGCTGGAAGCCGTCACCGGCTCGGGACCGTGTTCCAGTTCGCGGTAGATGAGCAGCGCAAACAGCAGCGAGAGCACGGTGTACATGCCCATGAAGCCGATGAGCGTAAACGTGCCATTCGCCGCGGAAACGCTGGTTGAGTAACCGGCGCTGGTGCGCAGCAGGCCGTAGACAAGCCAGGGCTGACGCCCGATCTCCGCCGTCATCCATCCCGCCGTGTTGGCAATGTAGGGGAACGGGAAGCTCAACATCAGTATCCAGAGCATCCAGCGCGCTTCGAACAGCTTCTTGCGCCAGAGCAGGATACCGGCGATCAGCATGATGGCCATGAA
>Ga0307375_10002463_pt1 | contig 18939 bp, 14 predicted proteins | sample TR1MG_FD_202531 | JGI IMG/M metagenome (GOLD analysis project Ga0307375, IMG submission 202531) | Soil microbial communities from Risofladan, Vaasa, Finland - TR-1 | ecosystem: Environmental > Terrestrial > Soil > Coastal area > Acid sulfate soil | place: Finland: Risofladan, Vaasa | collected...
CAAGTCCCCCGCCAAGCAGGCGAGGCGTAAACAGACGGGAGGCGGGTGGAAGGAGGTCGAAGGACTGCGCTCTACTGAAAAAGATGGGCGATACTGGGATTGAACCAGTGACTTCTACCGTGTGAAGCTGAATAATTCCTTTGCCCACATATGCTTACGTATGCCAAACCCTTGCTGTGACTTGGTTTCAAGCCAACGGCTTGTGTTCTCTTATGCCATGATATGTCACAGTATGCAAGACCGAAAAGTCACAGCTTCAGTCACAGTAGACGGACATGTTCCGCGACGTAGTTGCTGACTTCTGTTACCTGGGATTCGAAAGGTGATCCAGATCCAGGCGATCGGAACTTAGGTACTCACGGGCTGAGACAGCGTCGAGGGTGACCATGTCATATTCGATAGACGAGAAACGGCCTCCCGGCTTGAGGTAGCCCATCCAGGCTTCGCCCTGTTGTCGTAGCTCATCAGTAGTTGGAAGGCTCCCCTCGACCACGATAAACCAGAACTTAAGGGAGATAGTCACAGCATCCCAACTTGGAGCGGCAGTGACTCGAATCTCCCGGAGTGACCGTAGGCATTCTCCTTCGGAAGATTCCTTGGCATGCTTCTGAGTAATGCGGGCTCGGAGGCCCTCGACCACGGAGACGAAGTCATTCGGGAACGCGAATCTCGCTCGCTTCCTTGCGAGGGCCTTGGCGAAGTCCCGTTGATCCTGATCAGTCGGACAGCCCACCTCTCGCGTCCAAATGGCGAGCAGGCTCTTCTCGACGGTCATCACGCGATCAAGATCGGCGATCAGCATCTGAGGAGCTGCCCCCGGTAGGTATGCGTAACGAGGACTTGCCCCCCGCCTGATGTTCTCAAGCTCTGCGGCCTCTTTGACTCTGACGAGGGGGCCTACCTCAACATATGGACGATCCCTTGCCTTCCGGACCACGTCGCAGGTTTGGGTGAGGACAACCAAGCCTTCGACATCTTGGTCATAGAGATCCGAGTCGGAGGTATCATCTTGGTCGCCCGGCATGAGGGGAAGCTTGGGGTTAAAGCGAATGACGAAGCCAAGCGGGCCGATGATAAAGTCCCCCTGGCGCCAAGGCTCTAGCGCTGTGTCGAGGGATTCGTATCGGCGTTCCAGCTCAGCCGGATCGATCATCCTTCCGTTCCCCTTCGCTTCACGGCCTTAACGGTGTGTCTGCCAGCCAGATCGACGTGGAGATTGTCTTGCCTGGCGTCCATAACAATCGCGGGAGGGAGAGGCCTTCGATCATCAATAGGAACAGCCGTGCCGGCGATGGGACGGGCTGGCGCACCTAATGCACAGGCTACAAACGCATCATCATCTCCCGAAGCAAGAAGGTCGAAGGGGATTGTACGGTTGGCCTGGGGTGAAAAGAGAAATGCTCTGTTCTGGAAAGACTCGGGGAATGGAAGCCGCCTGATCGCGATCAACACGCGATAGAGCCTCTCCTGATGGAGCGAATCCATGGCTTCGCCGTCCATCCAAAGATGGAGACTACGCTGGCTAACCCAAAATACCTTTGCGAGTTGCTGCCACGTCAGGCCAGTAGTCGACTTGATCTCCTGCAACGCGCTTCGGGCTGAGGGAGGCTTGATCTTGAAAAGGCTATCCGAAAGTCCGCCGTTCGTTGCGACACAAAAATCCAGAGGCCATTCAACGAAATCGGACCCGACGCTCGTGGCCCCACAGAGCAGCAAGCCGACGGGCAGAACAAAACGCTGGGCCTCGCGGGCACCGGAGGTATGGGCGCGATCATAATAGAGAGCCATTGGGAAGATGGAAGATGGCGATGCAGCTAGCTCAATCATATCTCTCCCCCAAAGTGCTTTAGGCAGGCATCCGTCGTGACCCAACGGAAGAAACGATAATCGGAGTCTGCAAGTTCATTGAGCCGCTCATCGAGCGCACGCGATTCGAAGGCTTCGGCACGATCAGAGAATGCATCGATATCGAGGAACCAACTCTTCTCGGAGATGGCAGGCATCGCTGCGGGATCGTATGTCAGCCCAGCATCCAAGAGGCCCCAACGAGCGAGAATGTTCATGCCGCTTCCGTTGACATCCAGAACCGTCTCGGATACTGAATGCCTAATGTGCACATCCCCGTCCGTGGACAGCACGCCAAGCACCTCCGGTCGAACGTAGTCTTTCAATCCGGCTAGATCCTCACCAGTCATCCGATTCACATAGCGCAAGCCGACGCGCTCGACTCTTGCGGGTTTGAAGATATCCTGAACTGCCGTCAACACGGGCGCCAGAAGTCTCAGGAAATTGTCCTTGCCCATATACGTGGTAACCTCGAGAGACACAAAGCTCGCGTTGAGAGAAACAACCGCTCCCTTATCGAATGTCGCGAAGCGCCATATGGCCTGCGGCTGAAGCGATAATCCGGACGGTCCGACTACAAGACCCGGACTCTGATCAACCTGAACTTCGGGGAAGTCCTTCCGCATCACCTCCTGGAAGGGGGCGATAAAGCCCTGACTCTCGATCGATGTAATGGGTGAGAACCGGATTTGAGTCAGCACTCGGAGGAGCGGAGGCCTAACAAGAGGGATGTCCTTAGGGGGTGGACCTGCAAATGGAGATGGTGGATGGGACATTACGTTCTTCCTCCGAAACAAGTATAGCCCTCTTATCACAGACTGTGAAGTATAATGTGAAGCAGCATCTAAATACGAAACACCCCCAAAGCAGGGAAGTTACCACCGCACCTAGAGAACGACATACCTTCTACTTAAGCTGAAGCAAGAAGATAGTTCATGAATAAGTACATATCTAACAAGTACTTGCAAGTATGGGATATCCCCTCCCCGTATAACTTAGCCCTTAAGGGGTGTCCCGGTATCCGGCATAATGTAGGGCGAAGCGCTTGAGAGGTGTCCGATAAATGCCCGCAGGGTATCGCGATGTCGTTTTTAGCCTTAAGCCAGCCAGATCGGGCCGCCCAATAGCTTTTGTCCGACCCGGCAAGGATGGTATCATCGGCTAAAAGAACGAGTGCTAGGAAAGGTAAGCAGTAAGCATGGCGGGGAAGACAACGAAGGCCGACCTCATCGAGGCGCTGAAAGCCAGGGGAACGCTGAGCAACAGAGAGATCCATGGCCTCATTGATGCCCTCGTCGAGGAGATCAAGGACGCGATATTGGCGGGGAAGACAGTAGAGCTCCGGGGGTTCGGTACGTTTGAGGTGAGGAAGAGGAAAGGAAGGCAACGGGCGAGGAACCCGAAAACCGGGGAGATCGTAGTTGTCGAGGATCATGGAGTGGCTGCATTCCGCCCAGGACGCGAATTAAAGACAGCGGCATGGAAGGTAATGCCCGACAGGACATGACGGGGATTAAGGCCCCACTGGGGGCGGTAATGGGCTTAGGGATTAAACCATTCTGCTGAGGCAAACAAGACATAGCGCAGACAGATATCACAGAATCCAAGAGTACGTTATTGAGCATAGGAGGTTTTATGGGCCAGGCTAAGCAGCGGTTGATGGAAGAAGAATTTGACCAAGAGCAGGCAAAGCAGAATAAGCTGAATGGGTATAGGAAAGTGCTGATGGCGAAAGGAATATATGCCATGGATTGTCCCTATTGTAACGGTCCATGGAGCTTCGCTGATTCCAAGCTCGCCGACTGCATACATTGCAATCAGACAATTGAAATGAACAAGGACGACTGACCGAATCGGCAAGCTCGCCCGGTCTTCTGCAAGGCTAGGCGGGTGGATTTCGCCTGCAATGTTCTTTGATGCGTTTCAGGAGCCTCTAGCAAGTACAAAATATCGGCTCCCCCTCCTGCTTGCCCCTGAAAAGCTGTCCGGATACCGAGTAAACGAAAGAGGCCCGCTCCGGTGAAGGGGCGGGCCTCGTGTCATTTCAAGAAAGTGTAGCGGGAAGTCATGTAGAGCCTCCAGGGCTCCAACTCGGGAAAGCGATCGAAGGGTACATGCGAGAGGAAGTCCTCTGTCGTGATAGCGATGAAGTCCGAGGGTTCGACGAGAATGTGCTGCCAGACCTCGTAGGCGTCGCGACCAAGATCACGGAAACCAGGCGATGTGATGGCCTTGAGCTCTCGGTTGCCCGAGGCGTGGACGTGGACCAGGCGAACCCGGTCGACGTCGGGCATGCCGACATCCGCGATGCGCGCGACAAGGAGTTGCTGGCGGAGGAGCTGATAAAATGGCTCGAACATGAAGTCTTCGATCCGGGATGCAACGGTAAGGTCGATCGGTGTGAGTTCATCGAAGAAGAAGGCCCGGTAGGGCTCGATGCGATCGGTTCCATCGGAACGGAAACGCTTGTAAGTAGCGCCGTAAGATTCCGAGTATTTCCATTCGATGAGGAGCATGACGCGGCGGCCGTCGGCGGCTTCGTACATGACCATGGCATCAATACTCGTGTTGCCTGCGCCGCGATGACGGTAGGCTCCAAGCTTCGGGGTCTCACCGAGATAATTCGTATCTCCGATCCACTCGAAGGCAATGAAGGACTCATCCTCCACCGGGAGCATCCTGGAGATGTCGGGGAAATGCGGGAGGAGCAACGCTGCGAGGGCATCTGGACGATTGATGAAGGGGAAGAGCGCGTTCACACAAAAAATTTGAGACGAACAAAGGTGGTTTGAGGGGAGGCCTGGGAGAGCGGCGCCGTGCCAGACGATGCCGAGGCGGTCGAAGGTGGAGATCGCGTCGGCACGTATTTCATGGAAGAGGTTGTGGCCTGCGAATTCCAGGGGCAGGCAAAATGGGAACATGCGAGAGCAATAGAGCCCTGGCGCCTTGGCGAGCCTGGGGAGGACCTTGGTCGTGAGCTTCCAGGCGGTCTGGCGCTTCTTTTCTGCGGCAAGGAATGTCATATGGTTGGGTACCTCGTTTGTTGGTGGTGATGGATCAGGCCGAGGCGCTCGCTACAGCGCTGTTCCTGACGACTTTCTCGGCATAGCCGATCATCTTGAGCACGCCCTCGCGATCATGGGACTTCTTGGCTTTCTCGAAGATCCAATCGGTGTGCTTCTCGGTGAAGGCTTCGTAGTTATCCTCGAGATAGGACTCAAGGCGACCGAGGAGGGTTTCGGCGGATTCATCGGGGAAGCGGTCGGAAGGGCCGAAAGCTCGCTCTGAGACCACCGTGGGGGCGGCAGAGGGAATACTGCGAGGTTCAGGCTGCACCGGGATTGCCTGCGGAACATCTACCTGTCGGATCAAGGTTTTGGCGGGAGAAGGCGATTGAACCGGCTGTGAAGGTTCGGCAGCGGGTATGGGTGTCGCGGGGGTGATGGCTTCAGCGTCGGGGAGCTCCGAGGCGTCGTAGGGCATGCCGCCAAGCTCATCGGGGAAAGCGAGACGGAAGCCCTGGGAGATGGCGACTTTTTTGAGCTGGAAACGGGGCTGCTTGGTCCAGAAGGAGGTTGGGGAGCCGTCCTTCTTCTTCTGGACAGCCTCGGCCCAATACACTTCGTGAATGAAGGGCTCGGACCAATCCTTTCGATGGATTTCGACGAGGGCCTTCATGGTCGTGCCCTCCCCTTCGATCCAAGCCTTCCAACCGTCGAGCTTGCCGGTTCGCTCCGCCCGCTTGAGATAGACCTCATAGCCGGTGATGATTGAGAGGTGGCGGTACTCGCCTTCTCCGAAGACAGCAACGTGGATCTCCCTTTTGAAGGGGTTGAGGTGGAAAGCCTGGGCGATCTCTACGAACTGGAGTTTCTCCTCCTGGGTCAGATGGTCAGTGAGACCGAAGGCTGAGAGGTAGTCGAGGAGTGTCTGCCTTTGAACCTCGAGGGTGAGAGAGGGCAGCCCCTCCCGGGGCTGTGTGGGGAAGGTTGATACTGGGGACAAGGGAGACCTCCTGGGGGATGTGATCACCAATATCAATAGAGGCTGATTCCGATCATGCGCAGAAGTAATGTTATTTCGATATCGAATTGGGTTCATGTGATCTTTGAACGGCGCAAGGTCATTGACATGCCCGATTGAGACGATAGAATGATGACGTAGGTTGATCTGTCCCATTTTCAAAGGTGCATAGTCCAAATGCAAGTTTCCGTTTTGCGATGAAGTAGAAGCCAGCGTTGCCGGAAACTATAGGAAGGACGGCTGAACGGTTGGCAAATTGCATGCCGTCACTATCTAATAGAGCAGTTCAGATCAGTAAGCCTCGGCTTAACTGACCTTCAGGGGTGACCGCTTTGACAGAACATAATACGTATCCAACTGACATCACCAGTGCGCCCAGCCATCTAGCCGCCCCTGAATTCGGCATGCGGCACCGGGATGCTTTGCGTTTGCTCTTCATCCTCGCGGGAGGAAGCCAGGCGCTAGAACATCCTACTGAAGATGGAGCTACTCACCTCTTCCGAAGCGAAAAGCGCTTAATGGCTATCGATTTCTTGGTCCGCTATCCAGACTATCTGGCTGATTCGCTACTTGATCTTTACGAAACAAGTGACGACAAGGACCTACTCGCGGTCGTTGAGCGCATCTTCGCAAACGAGGAACCATCAGTCCGACTCATTAGCATGGTACGCTGGCACTTTGGGGCATACCAGAAAATCGAGACCGCTCTCTCCTGCCTTCATGCATACGGTTTCGTCCGCCCGATGAAATTAGTTATAGATGGTGAAAACAAACGATACGATTATCATATTTATCCCAAGGCCTTCTCATTCCTGCGCACTGCCATCGCCGAAGTCCCCGATCTCGGTTGGTACGAGAATCGAGTGCAATTGGTGATGAAAGTAGCGTCGGCTAAAAGCGGTTCAGAGTTGAAGAATTGGCAGTATGAACATGACGAATACAGCAACACGCCACAAGGCAGCTTCATACCAAGCATTGCTGGAAAGGTAAAGGTCAGGCTGGATGAACTGAAGAGGGCCCATAAATGAATACACAAGTTACAGCAATGAAGCTAGCAGATGAGTTCACGTGGATAGATGGGATCTCCAAGACTTCGAATGTTGACAGATCGGCAGTGGAAGATATTCTCCGTCGGCATGGTATAAGGGCGCAAGCAACCGTACCCCGTGCCCGAAAAGTTGCGTTTACTTCGATCTCATTTTCGGGCGAAAAAGAGGAAATAGCCAGCCACGCCGAATTCCAGTTTAACTGGCAGGGCTTGGGTCCTGGGCTCTGGGCGGTGATGTCCGATGTAAATAATCGCGGCAAGTCATCGATCTTGAACATCTTAAAGGCTGCATTACAGGGGGACTTCCCTAACAACATAAAGCCGGACATATGGCGTTGGCTTTCAAAGATCGACGTGGACCTGCGCATAGATTTGATAAATTACCGAGTTTCGGTTGAGAAGCAAAGCGGTGACCAGAGCACAAACGCTGGGCAGGCAAAGCTATCGAGGCAGTTGGAAGATGACTGGACGACACTTTACGAGGGCGATCTACCTGGACTCAAAGGTCATGTAGAAGACCTCTTCATGGAAGAGCTTGGCTTCACCAAGATTTATGCCGTCAATGACTCAGGCACTTTGTACGAGCATAGCTGGCCTGCCGTTGCCAGCGCTTTGTTCATCGGTGGCAACACAGAGAGCAAGGCAATATTTGGAGAATTGGTTGTGGATGGGCTCCCGCTCCGACTTCTGCAGCTCTATATTGGTTTGCCTTGGATCTCAACACTAACCGCTATCACAACTGCGAAGAAGATACTTGCACCTACATCACGGCCCTTTAGTGACCCACTCGTGACAGTCCGCAAACACTTGAAAACAGTGGAAGAGGAGATTGCAGCGATCCGTAGCAAGGTTCCATCCGCTGTAGAAAGAGTAGATCTCCGTCACCACATGACTATGCTTGATACCCAGTTGGCTGAAAAACAGGCCAAGGTAGGTGTTACACGTGAAGCCTTGCAACTTTCTATCGAGGCCCTTGATCGCATACGCGCCGAGCAGGCAGCCCAGGCATGTCTCGTGCAGGCGCTTAGTGACGAGCGGGATGCCGGTTACGTCTTTCGCAACCTTCGTCCGGAACGCTGCCCTGCATGTGAAGCGGATTTCCGTATCCACCCCGTTCAACATAAAGACGAAAATTGCATTCTTTGCAAATCAGCACTTACACATACGGATGAGGTTGTCTCGGATGACCGCCTGCAGGCGGCAGCACACGATCTGGAAGATATTAACAATGTCCTCAAAGGTGAAGAAAGTAAAGTAAGTGTTGCTCGCAGGGAGCTTAACAAACTAACGACAGCACGCGATGCACTTTCCTCCGAACTGGAGGCCGCACAAAACGAGTTGCGCGAGAACAGTGATGACTCCGAACTGCGCTTCGCCGAACTCAATGCTACTGCAAAGGAGCTTAAAGCGCTGTTGGGTAGTAGTGATTCTCCCGATCTCAAGACTAGGCAGGACAAGGCAGTTCTGGATGCTGCCGAGAAACAAACGCGTGAGTTAATTGACGGACTGCAGACAGAAATTCTTAATGACGTTGCTGATGCAATCATGCGGCTTTCGACTACCTTTGGGGTTAGAAATCTGACAGAGGCGACTCTAAATGGCCAAGGTCACCTGAAGCTGATCCAAGGGGGGGCAGATACTAGCTTCTCAAAACTCACAAAGGGGGAGCGGCTGCGCGTGAAAATCGCTGCAGCACTTGCTGTAGTTGAGGTCGCGCGAGCACGGGGATTGGGAAGGCATCCAGGGCTACTAATCCTCGATTCACCAGGTGCTGAGGAAGTCGTCGACTCCGACTTCCACGAGATGTTAGCCAACGTCTCAAGAGTAGCGCAAGAGATGGGAGGGGTCCAGGTTCTTATCGGTACCATCTACCGAAAGGAACTTGAGGAAGTTGTTCCCCACTTAAATCGTCGGCACGCCCAGGGCGACGCTCCGCTATTTTAGTACACATCATGAATAATACAGATGTGTTACAAACCGCCGCTCTCCAGGGTCAATCTCTCCTCTCTCTAGGTATTGATCGGGACCAGCTACTGATGCTCGTTCGACAGGATGCTAATGGGCCTCCAGCGGTACCACTATTCTTTTGGTTATGCTCGCAGATTGAAGATTTGCTAGCTGGTGATCTTGCCGTGGAGCTCATATCTGTGACACAAGATCCTGCCTCTATGGCAGAGATTGTGGATCGCTTAGCAAGACAGGACCCCGGCGAGGCAATACAACGGAGGTTGGGGAAAGTTTTTATGGATCGTGTCGGTGACAAGAATTCATGCTATGGCGTAAGGGCGCAGGCGCTCCACGGTGCATTGCTGATTGCTCAACATCAGAAAGGATTACTACACCAGCTAAAAGGATTCCTAACTGATCTAGACATCAGTAACGATCCTCTATTTCTACGGCATGCAGCGAAGATACTTGGAGTACTACTCGCACACTCACCGGAGCTTGAGTTTCGCAATAGACTTTGCGAATTGCTGGAAATACCCGAAGCCAGGGATGAAGCAGCCATGGAGTTAGGCCTTGATGCCTTGAGACGAGGCATAGATGCTGTGGAGCAAGAGGCTGCTGGGGATGCATTTGAGAGCGCTCTTCATTGGTTCAATATTGCCTTGGAATCCAGCGAAGACCGCGTAGATGCCCAACTCTACACGCGTTGCCTAAGTATTCTAGTAAGTGTTCATCAGAAGGGTTTAGCGGATAATTCCACCATAGATATTGCCGAATTGGCAAAGGCCGCCTGGAATTATTCAGCCTATTTCGGGACCAGAGACGAGGAACAACCCTCTTGGCTAGGTATGCTTTCCACCGAACACCTACACTGGACCTTCCTCGCATCAAAATTAGGCACTTTGAATGCCCAGCTCCAGAAGAAGGTGTGGATGAACGCGGCTCGAGCCATTGAGGATGAGTTGCTCGCAGTTTATCTGGCAAGCCGCTCTATCCTACACAAGGATAGGGATACAGGTCTCGATCTGGTGATTCGACCGCGATTGTCCGCCTCACTACTTGTGCAAAGAAGGCATTTGGATGAACTCGACCAGTGGATCGAGGAAAACGAGGGCTCCCCTCTGCTGCCTGATGCAGCGGCAATGCGAGAGGCAGTGGAGCAAGCGCGGGACGCTTGTACGATGCATTACCCTTTTGTGGAAGGGAGTGAAGGTCGGACACTCCAAGCCATACTAGATGCCGGCTGTGTTCCATCGATAGTGCGGACAAGTCTTTCAGTGTTGTTTAAATCGGCTTTGATGGATCTGTCGTCGAACGAGAATCCCATTATTGATCTAATCGTTAAGGATATTCTCACCCAAATGGAGAGAAACAAATACTACTCATTATCGCAGGCTGCTCGCTCCTTATTTACCGCAGTACTCATCGGATCAGCATATTTCTTGAGTCATCGGCATGACACAGGAATGGCCAGTGATCCTGAAGGAAAGTACCTTTTCATCCGGCAACATGATGACTTGCCGCAGGAGGTCACCCTTCAACGGGATTACTACCGGATGCTTAGAATGTCAGGTCTGCGAGACTATGTGCATATGGAGGTTCGTGATCAAGGCTCCGGTCGTGCAGACGTCTACTTCAAAGCGCAGGGCGTAAGTACCGTAACTGAGGTTAAGCGAACGTTGAATAACATGGATCACAAAAGCCTACTAGAGTCATACGGTCTTCAAACAACCGCCTACCAAACGACCAATGTCACTTTCGGATTTTTACTCGTCCTTGACTTGTGGGATCGTTGTGGTGGGCAGCCCCATCTGTCGGAACAAATGTCATTGCAGTATCGGATACCGCCTGGTCAAACAACTGCCTACGACGTCGTGGTCATGCGCGTTCAGGGGCAAAGAAAATCGCCTTCGGACCTTCACGAAAGTCCTTAGGTTTCATTTTTCCCGTACGATGACGAATGCAGTGTTAACAAAAGGAACAGCAACGGTTTTTCCGAAATCAGAATCTGTGATAAGCACAATAGTTAACAGAGAGAAATTACTTTTGGTCTTGGGATCTGATGCTATCAAGTAAAACCTCTTTCATCTCTTCACCGTGATCATGGATTGCAATTTGGTCCCATGGGCTTTTCTGCATCATCAGATACTGCTTGATACTATCCAGGGGATTAGCTTCATAATATTCCTTTTTAGCGGTAGGCATTCGGTTGCTTAGGCGTGAGTTCTTGCTGTGGCTAATTAGGCAGAGGTTCCCGAAATTATTCAGTGGTTCTTCAGGCAGTGGTGTAAAGCCCTCTTCCGGATGTTGCGGGTAATAATGCTCGATAGAGCTTCGAAAGGTGAAGTCGAATTGCCCTATCCGGCCATTCCTATCCATTCCAGTGCCTCGGTGTCTTTTCCACAGGGCGTAGTCGAGGAAATTGAAGACTAGATTGTTTTCAATGCCGTGGTAGGATAGTTTTTCGGCAGGCAACCCGTCGGAAAAACTGTCTGCAGTAGACTGCACTCGGCCCTGGCGATTGTAGATGATTTCGTAGTAATCCGCTGGGCTCGGGCTACAGGTTAAGTGACGATCAAAGACAAATGCTTTCGCCATTGATTCCAAATAGGCAAGGAAATTGGCTTGTCTGATTGGTTCATCTTGTTTATACAGCCAGTACAGTGCGCCGTTTAGCCAGTGCTTATAAACCTGTGTTGGAGTTGAAACATGTAGGGCTGCCTGGAGCATGAGGAGGGGACGTTGTTCTGTATCACCATCGTCGTCGGTACCGAAACTGTTACGGTAGTATCCCCGGTTTTCCGCGCCAGAGGAGCGAATGTAGGTCTTGAGGCTCCAACCATCGGCTCCTTTTAAGTATTCGCGCTTGATGATATAAGTGTCAAAAAGGTACTTACATTTCATGAGGGCAAAGATAAAGCTCCGTACTTGTTGGGCATCAGCATTCGGCACAAGGAGATTCTCTTCAAAAGTGCGAATAAGTCTCTTGTCATCCAGGGGAATATCCTTACCTGTCCAGACACGCAGGACATGAAGGAGGAAATTCGGGAAATTCGCAACTGAGTTAAAACGTTCAGAGCTATCCTCACCCAATTTATTGGCATTGCCTCCATCCGGCGGACATGTAAGAAGTTGACTTAGCGGGCGTGATGTACCACCCGGTGATGTAGCAGTATTTTCGCCAACGGGAAGTGGTGCTATCACATCGCGCAGTCCAGCAAAGGTGGTAGCGAAAAAGGCACTCCAGTTATCCTTGCCGAATAGGGCATCTCGCTCAGCAGGCGAAAAACCGAGCTGAATATACTTTTCGGTATTGGCGCATGCTTCCCAAATTCGGTGTAGGCATAGCCTGTCCCGGACCGCTTCGGGGCTGTCGGGGCTCGGGGTTAGGGCCTTGAGCAGGCGGGCTTTTAGCACCTCGTGTTTATCCAACTGCTCTCCCCTATTGTTCATGACCTCGAAGTAATGGTTTAGGTCAGTATCTTCCGGGACCTGCACCCGCATGATGGTGACATGATCGAGCAAATGCGCAATGAAATCTTTTATGTCTAATCCGCTTTCTTTTAGCTGTCGGGGGAAGACCTTAGCGATGATCCGGTAGCCAGAAAGGATAGCTGTATTAATGTTGACGTCCTTGCCATGGAACAACTCTAATGGATCATCAGTGAAGTCGTCAGAAAAAATGGCATCGAATGTAATGCGTGAATTCTCTCGGTGCTCGAAGGCAATGCACGACTCGAGTGGCCATTGGCCCAGTGCAGGGAATTGGCGCCTAAGATAGGCTACGAGCAAGGATAAGGTTGTCAGGCGTTGCTGGCCGTCGATAGTTTCGAAGACGGTGTCGCGTTGCTTACCACGTTCGAAGACCACGAGTATGCCGATATAGTAAGGCGTTCCCCGAGTACGCGTGTCCTGGGCGGAATCCAGGATGTCCTGGATGAGCTGGGCAATTTCGCCCTCTTCCCATGCGTAGTTGCGCTGATACATGGGAATGGAATAACGCTGGTTCCCATCAATGAGTTTTCGAACGGTCAATTCGATTATGTCACGCAAGGTAATTCATTCCTCGGAAAACAGCTTCGATCTGGGCAGTTTTCGTAGATTTAATGGTCTGTACAACCGGCAGATCCCCATGGAAAAAATCCGAGGGATGGACCGCGTTTTTAAGGTGCATAAAGAGGTTATTTCCGAGCACATGATTATCCATGCTGGCGAGTTGAACGTTTTCCATGCTAAGTCGTAGGGAGTAGGCCCAAATGAAAATGCGTTCTATGGCCATTGACAGCTCTTCCCCGGCGAACTTATCCCAATAATACAAAAGCAAGCAATCGAACATACTGCGGACATAACCGTCACCGGTACGACGACGACCTTCGTACTGGGAGAGTGTTTGAAGGATATTCTTTGCCCTGTCATTCAAGGAAATGCCAAAGATGGTAGAGATGCTTTCATCTTTCGGTTTGAGGTGTTTTACCAAATTGTAATAGTGAGTAACCAGCTCGAAGAAGCGCCGACCATTGATGATGATCTGGTCGAGCTGGAATGGAAAGGCCAGATGATGGCAGTCAATCTGTCGCTCGTAGCTTTGTTGATATGCGTCAATAAAGTGATGTGCAATGCGCAGCTGCTCCACATAGGGGTATTTGGCAATAGTACTAAGATTGACACCCTTGAAAACTGGTATGTCTTCTTTGCCGAAGAATCGGGCCGACATGCCCTTGGTCCAATTGCGGATACGGAAGAGGTAACGGGCGAAAAGCTCAACTAGCTTAGCTGGATCGCTGTTTTCCCAGACATTGACTACCCTACCTTTAGCAGTGTCTTCTTCGGGGAGGAATTCCCGCAGGTGATAGGCTTTCAGGAGATCGTGAGGTGAGAGGTCTTTCCCTCTGGCATTCTGGGAATCGAAGAATTGGAAGGCTTCGCTAATGTTGGTCAAGCAAAAGACTACAAACTCGCACTTGTTGAGGAGGAAGTCGATGTGTTGTTCGGTAAATTCCGGGCGCTGAACGGCCCTAAGAATTTCCAACCAGTTTGTATAGATATTGGCGTGACTTTCATCACTCGAGAAGCTAGGGTCGATCATAGCTGCCCTGATTTGACGGATCTGGTTTTTTAGTTCTAGCCGCTCAAGTTGCTCCACACGCTTATCAGCGATTGCGCGCAGGATAAGAAAAAGAGTAAGAGTACGCTGCTGGCCATCGACGATGTTCTTGTGCCCGTCTTCCAGATGGAATACAAGGGAACCTAAGCGGTAACTGGCTTTTTTATTGAAGGCATCGACATCGCCGAGGAGCTGGCTGACGTTCCGAGTAGTCCACTTGTAGGGCCGTTGGTATTCGGGAATCCGTAAACTCTGATCAGCAAGCAGATCGGCTACTTTAATGTAGCTATACTTGAGTTCGGTGTTCTGCGTCACGGTGCCCCCAACATCATCCTAGCAGTGATGTATTGTTGTATGCTGACATATCTTGGTACTAGTATCCTTCCCAATTGGTAATCAAGTTTCGATGGCTCGATACAAATGTGCTCGTGATTATCCCCTGCCACTGCGGCATTTCAACCTCGCACATCTGCGAATACTCATCCATCAGTAATATTGACATATGTAGCCATAAGCGTGCTCGAAAAGATCAGCATCCTGATGGAGCTGATACTTGAGTAGACTCCGCCTAAGTGCTTTCTTCACTTCCCGCTCCCCCGCGGCCGTCTGCTGCCATCCAGGGAATCTGATTAAGCGTACTATCTCGTCAATATCGGCAACAATCCGTTCCACGACAATGGGCACCTTGTCGCCCTTCGCCTGCTGGAATAGCTCAGTGAGCGCTGCCTTGCCCCGATCCTCGTTCTCCTCGGGCGGTGTCTCCTTCTCGGTCGCTACAAGTTCTCGGGCGAGTTCGAGAAGCGTCTTCAGGAAGTCGATGCTGTTCAGTAATCCCCGTTCATGTCGCTCCTTGAGGTCCTCCAGACGCTCCGAGAGCTTCTTATAGAGAGGATTGCCCATGTGGTTCCTCAGCCTAGCAATGATCTTGGCTTCGACTTCCTTCGTCTTCTTCGAGGGGTCAAGCGAGCCCATCACAGCCTCGAGGAGCTCCGCATCAAGCACTAGGGTATCGAGGTCATTGCGGATCTCGTTTACATGGACGTTCTGGTGGATGAGTTCAATAGTCTTCGCACCTAGGCTGTGCCAGATGAGCTTGCCGGTACCGCTTGTCGGCTGGACCGAGACATATACTTGGGTGAGCCAACGGTAGTCGGCCTCGAAAGGCCCAAGCAGAGGATCAGGGGATATCGCCTCCCACAGCTTGCCAAGAACAGAGTACTCTGCAGCGAAGGAATCGCGAACGTCATTGTTCGGAAGGCAGTCCTGGGCCGCCATCAAGCCCTCGTAGCCGGTCTGCTTACGGTCGATGCCGGGGAAGAAGGAAAGGCACTTCTGCATGGCCTCTGGAAGTTGAGCTTTCAGTCCCTCGATGTTGTCGACTACGCTCCTAAAGCCCTTCTCGTCGAACTCGAGAGCTTTGGCAACGTCGTCGAAAACTCCGAGGTAATCGACGATGAGACCGTGCGTCTTCTTGTCGCCATAGGTGCGGTTAGTACGGCAAATGGCCTGCAGGAGAGTGTGGTCGCGCATTGGCTTGTCCAGGTACATTGCCTGGAGAATGGGAGCGTCGAATCCGGTTAGGAGCTTGGCGGTGACAATCAGGAGGCAGAGCGGATCGTTGGGATCGCGGTAACGGTCGAGGAGCCTCTCCTCCTCGTCCTTTGAGCGATCATAGGCCTTGAAGCGTTCATCACTGCCGGTAGCCGAGATGACTACTTCGGTGGCCTCCGGAGGAAGCAGCTTGTCCAGAGCAGCCTTGTAGAGAAGGCAGCACTCCTGATCAAAGGTGACAACCATGCCCTTGAAGCCGTTGGGAGCCACGTTCGCCTGGAAATGCTGGACGATATCCTCGCAGATCTTCTGTACGCGCTCGGGCACTTTCACGAGCACTGCCATCCTAGAGGCGGCCTTGGCGAGATTATCCCGATCCAAATCGGAGAGGTCCCCGGTCAGTTCTTGATAGGCCTGATCGATGGCGGCTTTATCGATATGGATGTCGACAAGGCGCGGCTCGAAATGGAGCTTGAGGGTGGCCCCGTCGCGGACGGACTCCTCGAAGCCATAGCGGCTCATATAGCCACGCTCATCCTCCTCAGCCCCGAAAGCGTAGAAGGTGTTCCTGTCGCGGCGATTGATGGGGGTACCGGTAAGGCCGAATAAAAAGGCATTCGGAAGAGCTGTACGCATCTTAATGCCAAGGTCGCCCTCTTGGGTTCGGTGAGCCTCATCGACTAGGACGACGATATTGCCCCTATCGTTGAGCAAACCCTCTGCCTCGCCGAACTTGAAGATCGTCGTGATGAGGATCTTGCGCGTATCGTGCGTGAGGAAGTTCTTGAGATCCTCGCGGGATTCCGCTTTGACGAGATTGGGCACGTCGGAAGCATAAAATGTAGAGCTAATCTGCGTATCAAGGTCAATGCGGTCAACGACTATAATGACGGTTGGGTTGGCGAGCTCGGGCCGGAGACGTAGCTTCTGCGCGGCGAAAACCATGAGGAGGGACTTGCCCGAGCCTTGGAAGTGCCAGATGAGACCCTTGCGCGGCTTGCCCGCCAAGACACGCTGTACGATGAGGTTGGCCGCTTCATATTGTTGGTAACGGCTGACTATCTTGATGCGCCTCTTCTTCTTATCTGTCGCAAAGAGGGTGAAGTGTTCGAGAATATCGAGGACTACTACAGGTCGCAACAGCCCGTTCACCGCTGCCTTCAGGCCTGCGAGCGTTCCCGGAACCTCTTCTCCATCGCCGCGCCAAGGGCCCCATAGCTCCACTGGCATCCGAATGGAGCCATACATCAGCTCTTTGCCCTCGGTTGCCACATTGAACACGTTCGCGACAAAGAGCTCGGGAACATTCTTCTCGTAGTCCTCGTGGACTTGGAGCGCCCCGTCGAGCCAACTCACCGCGTGGCGTACAGGGGTCTTGGCTTCGAGAACTACGAGAGGAAAGCCGTTGACGAGGAGAACGAGGTCGGCGCGCCGCTCGGCGGGGCCAGCTCGGAAGGTGTACTGGCTCGTCACGGCATAGTGGTTTTTCTCGAGCTGTTCAAAGTCGATGAGACGAACAGTAGTGTGCTCGTTGTTTGGGCCGAAGGGCATGGAGCGGTCGCCTCGCAGCCATGCTGTCAGTTCCTCGTTGGCCTTGATGAGCCCATCGGAGCGCACCGCGAGGACAATGGCCCTGAGTTTGTAGAGGACTTCGTCAGCTCGATCAGGCACGGTCTCGATCTCTGGATTCAAGCGGATCAGTGCCTCGCGAATCCAGTCTTCGATAAAGACCTCGTGCGGCATGCGTGGGATAGTGGATGGAGCTAGATAGTGCCACCCGAGCCCGGATATCTTCCCTGAGTTTCGTGCAAGGCCGGGACCAGCTAAGGTGTGATGTGTGATGCCACCACAAAGGAGGTCGCGGATGAGGTTCTCGACGGTGGAGGCTTCAGTAAACATTCACATATCCTCCATGAGACGATGGTTCAAGATAGCATGCTGCAGATTTCTCAAATTGGAACAGCGTTCTTCAGCGCTGCATTCTGCGTTTCGAACTCCAATAATACGCTCGCATATTAGCTCTTGCTCAGCGAGCGGCATGTGTGGTATCGGTAGCGCGAGAAAACTAGTGCCCGAGATATTGGGCTGGGCACTTCCTTTTGCTAGCGACCTGACCGCTAATGCCCCAGTTGGTGATTCGCAAAACTCATACAAATAGTCAGGAAGCAACTTGGTAGAATCGAGACGAAATCGGATAAGGAATGCTGCGGGAATAAAGCACTCATCCGGTGCTTCGGCTGCATGAAACACTCTTGTCATGCCTGCATACTCGCCTGAACGAGACAATAAAAAATCTCCATCAACTAGTCGGTGTTGCCTAGCGGTTTTCAAATCCAGCATTGCTGCTGGGGCCGTTTCAAAACTCAAACGGCCATGAGTGGCGAAGTCTGTTGTTCGCAGTGTCTTCACATTGCCGTTAGGATGATAATTATCTCCTGGGAAACGCGGACCATATGCGCTTTCTTTAACAAAGTCTTGCAGGGGAAGCATCAGCTTGCTTTGTCGAAATACATGATTAGCGATAGCTTTGCGCAGCAAAATGGAGGATGCAACGAGGTCTCTATATGCTTCAATAGTGTCTTCAAGTGCATTGAGGAGACGTATAACTCGACGTTGTTCACTAAGAGGGGGAAGTGAAAACTCATACATCGAAAGACTTGACCAGTTAGTTCTTGGAGAGAGAGAACCCGCTGAAGTACCCACGGCATAGTCGAAAAACGCATCTGTTCGGCAAATGCTGGGAAGCAATTCCGGAATGAGCCTTGAAGGATCACTGCTCTCGAAAATGGGCACTTAGCCTTTTTGCGGGACGATTTATTATCGAAAAATGCAATACTAGGCTGCCAATAAAGGGAATTGAGTGTCCCACTCATATCAGGGCTCTTGAAATGAGCTTGCGGAGAAAAAGTCCTCCTCGAAGGGCTCCTGATTTGACAGCCGTGTGCATTGGGCAGCATGCTCGAGGGCGATGTGTATTCGCGCCGAAATTGTCAAGCCTGAAGTTCGTCGTCGGCTGACTGACCTGTATCGTTTGCCGGGTTTCCAAACCCTGGCCCGCATCGCCCCGCACCCGAGCCGCCCTGGTGCAGTAGTCCTGCGCTTGAGGCGGCTAAAAAAAATCCGGGGTATGTTCTTGTTGCAGCCTGATTTCGCATCGGCGACATGACAGCAACCTGGTACTCGTACGGGCAATGGCCTGCCAAGGCATGGAAATCTGGCTCGAGTACGAGGAATGGCGCGTGAAATGCCCGACGACCGGCAAAGCCACCAAGGAGTCCATCCCGGGCCTCCTGTTGACCCGCCGCTTTACGGAGGCCCTCGCAGATGACATCGGAGGCTACGCTGACCGCACAAGCGTCCTTGAGGCTTCCAGGCGCTATAACGTGAACTACAAGACGGCGCTCGCCTTCGAGAAGGCCTA
>Ga0307375_10002464_pt1 | contig 18934 bp, 16 predicted proteins | sample TR1MG_FD_202531 | JGI IMG/M metagenome (GOLD analysis project Ga0307375, IMG submission 202531) | Soil microbial communities from Risofladan, Vaasa, Finland - TR-1 | ecosystem: Environmental > Terrestrial > Soil > Coastal area > Acid sulfate soil | place: Finland: Risofladan, Vaasa | collected...
TCTGGAATGCCCCTAGATGCCGGGTACTACGGGTACACGTCTAACAAGGAGGTGGCCTTTGCGCTGTGCGACTCGGCGTTTGTAGAAATAGCCCGATTGTGGCCGATCGAGTCCCTGTCGCCCGCAGTCAACACCGACTCAGCTTCTGCACCAAAGTATGGGTACCGTAGATCTGGCGCGAGTCTCGGTTCGCGAGAGCTGTGGCATCGCGATGTCGTTCGGCGGACCGTAAGAAGTAGGACTCCTAGCGCTCATCGGGTGTGTATTTTGCCGATCGCTATACGTCTCGTCACTCTTATGGAGACGAGACAATGCAAACAGACGAGGTGGGTTCACAGGAAAAGGTGCTCGTGGCCCGAGCCCAGACGGGGGACGAGATGGCGCTCGCAGAGCTTTTTCTCGCAAGCGATAACGCCGTCCGAAGCGTGTTACGCAAGCTGGGACTGAATAGCGCAGATTTTGACGATGTGCTGCAAGTAACGCGCATCCTGGTTTGGAGTGCGCTGAAGAGCTTTCGCGGTGAATGTAAATTCTCGACCTGGATGTGCACGATCGCCGCGAACGCGGCGAAGAATCGGTACGCAGCCGCAGCGCGGCGACCCCACGGTCACTACGTCACCGGTTCCGAGATAGAAGAACGGCTCTTCGATACGCTCGCCGCACCAACAGGCACGCCCGAGGAGGCGCTCAGCGCACGGCAGACCCGCGACCGATTGTCGAAAGAGCTGGCGAGGATGCCCGCGCCGATGCGCGAGGCACTCAAGCTCCGCCTGTTCGATGGACTAAGCTATGACGAGATTGCCGAACGGCAACGTTGCGTCATTGGAACAGTGCGCTCGCGCCTGCACCGGGGCATGCGAACGCTCGAGGAGCAACTTGGCGTGAAGCTGCTCAAGTAGTCAGACCGGAGGCGGCAACTGGAGCCGTCAGCACAGATGGAATAGCGGAAAGCCACGCCTCTTACGGTGCCAAGTCTTCAGCGCTTCGAGCACGAGCGTCACGTACGTCTCGCGGTCGAAGCGGTGGGGTACGGGAATATCGTCGCGGGTGATTTTCTTGAGCGGCGCGGCGCGTATGCGTATCACGTACCAGCCTGCGTCCCGCGCGGCCCTCACTTTGCGGTGATCGCGCGCGTGGGCGGAGGGTGATGCGTGAAACCGAGGTCCGTCATAGTCAATGAGCAGGTGTGCCCCGCGCAGACACGCATCGAATCCGCAGCGCCAGCCCGGTACCTTAAGTGGCTTCTCACCGAGAGCCCCCATTTCGTACTCCAGACCCAGAATTCTGCGGGCGAGGCCGGAAAATAGTTGACGTTGCTCCCAGGACACGCGATGCACACAGTGAGGACAGCCAGAGTGACGTGCACTGACGACTTTGCAGACTGGCGCTTCCCATAGGTGCTCGGGGTTTCTGGGGCAGCGCCAAATGGCACGAAAGTGGCTTCCAGGCGTAATCGTCCGCGGCGAGAAGTGTCGGTCCTTTGCGGGCCCTACAAATAGCTTTGCGATCGCCGGATGTGTGGTTGCAAGGCAGTTATATCGGTCGGCACGAAGGCCACGTTCCCACGGCGTGAGCGCCCCCACGACACGCGATGAGACAACAGCGCGCCAAACGCGCGACGGGTGGTTGGGGTCGCGCCACCAAACATGCCGACCGGAGCGCGGCGTGACATCGGACGGTGTCAGTGCGCCGTTCTTGTTCGGATGCCACTGCTTTGCGAGGTCGGGGTAGAGTGTACCGAGCGATCGCTTTGGGTCCGTCTTCTTGCCGGTGCAGTACGGGCACATCGGCTGCCTAGTCCGGTTGGCCGGCGGCGCGCTCCAGCGATGCGTCGCGTCCTTGCTACACACCCAATGCAAGTTCGCCCAGGAGCGGTGCGGAATTCGGGCGGGGTCGAGCATTCGGTGATGTGTACGGTCGAGCTCTGCGGCAAGTTGTGGGTAGTCCGCAAGCGTCTTTTTCCTGTTGGATGTCATCTTGTTGTCCTCTTCTCTGGTGAAACACTTTTTATCAATCGGCCGTCATCGTCGGCCACTACGCTGGAGTCGGCGATCAACCGCCGACCCCACAAGCTCCTTGCTCGGTTGCTTACGGTCGCTTCTGCTCAGTATCAACAGCGCTGAGCCACTCACCCCAATCCGCTAGTGTTTCCCTTGTCTCCAAATGACCATAAACACGGAGGACCGTTTCCAGCGAGTCGTTAAGCATATGTGCGACGCGCACGTAGTCTCCCGGATGCGATTTGAGCCAAGCGGTTGCGACTAGGTGGCGCATTGCCTGTGCGCGAAAGCCTGGACAGTTGGGCAGGAACCGCGACGTGATGTCCTGCAGCCGAACATCGAGAGAATTAAGCGGTTCTTTCGGATTGTCTTTTTGGCCGACAAAGACAAACGGGCAATCTTTTCCTTTCAGCAGCGCCGGTCGTCCCTCGGTCAGGTATCGTTCCAGATGCGGCGTCACGAATGGCGCGACCTCGACGTCGTAAGGGGACGCGGACCGCGCGCTTCCTTTCTTGCGCTTTGACAGCGAATCGCCGTTTTTGAAGGCGGAATACGGGTAGCGAAGGTGCCAGACGCCCTCCGAAGTTTGGTACAAGTTGAACCAGAGGCCACGATCCTGGCGCATGAAGATGAAGTGACTGATCCTCAGCGGATTGGACAGGAGCATCGCGACGAGCAGCATGTCGCGCTGATGTTCTGCGCGCCGAAGCGGTGCTGTGCTTGGCGGCATTGCTCGCTCCATCGTGTGGAGCATGTCGACAATTGGCTTGATAGGGTTGCGCAGGGCGAGAAGCCGTGCGATCGCTTCTTCGGGATCGCGCGTCTGCACCGCGGACGATTGCAGCACCTTGCGCGCTTCCTTCAATGTCCAGAACGCGGTCGCGCAGTGCGTGCTCCAGTCGCCCGAGGGCCGGTGCGCTTGCGGGAGCCTGAGGCAGAATTCCGGCCGCTGGGTTAGATACCCAGTTTTTGGGTGAACCAGCGAGGTCACGGTATCGAGGAACCCCAAAGTGTGACCGTTTACGCCGCCGGAGCGTGCGCTTAGCCAGCGCAAGAAGCCTAGCACCAGTTCGGGATGCGCGACCCACGCGAGCGTCTGAACCTCAGCGATTGCGAAGCCTTTGCCGCCTTGGGCTACAGGCAGCGTAAGCCAGCCAAGATAGTGACTGAGGTTGGTGAACCACTTGAATGCGCTCGGAATGCGACGGCCATCCGGGAGCGTGTGCGACCACTCGGGCTTTTGATTCCTGGCGAGCATATGCGCCTTTGCGCGCCAGCGTGCCTGGGGCTGGCGCTTCAGCACAGGCAGTTCCGCCGTCTTGTAGCTGAGCAGCTGCGACCACTCTTCCTGGAAGGACGTATCGTGGTAGGTCAAACGATACGGGGCGAGCGTCACCAAATGCTGCATCCTTTCCCGAAACCCGGTCGTTGCGGGTTCAGGGCACCTTTCGGATATTGGCGCGACGGACCGCGGAAGGCGGGAAACGAGTGCACCGGGCTCGGCGTCGAGCGCGCGCTCCAGCACCGCAAGGTTGCTGCGCCGTGAAGACGGTGTCGCCTTGCCGCGTCGCCACAGTGACAAAAGCTCTGCGGAGACTCCGATTGTGGCGCTCAGGTCGCGCGCGGTTCGCGGGCTTTTTGCGAGAAGCGTGTCGAGCGCGCCGGCAAAACTCTCGGGAAGGTCGCTGGTTCGAAGCCGCAGAAAGTGCTTGCGCATGCGCCCGAGGAGGTACCGCCGGTCGCGCAATGTTGCGCGGCCGATCCCGCGCGCGAGCTCGCTGCGCTCGAACTGCGCGAGTTTCGTCGGGTACTCCGCAGCGAACTCCGGGCCGACGGGCGAATCGAGGTCGAGGCCGACACAACGCAGCCACGCCCCCACGCCCACGCGCGCATTGCGCACCTGCGGGCTCTTTACGCCGGCCTTGCGGGACGCAGGAAACGTCGCGCAGAACCGCTCGAGGAGCTGCGAGTAGGTGAGGGCGCCCTGGTCTGCGAGCGCTTTTTTGGCAGTGCTGATTCGTTTCTCCGTCGATACATTGGGCACAATTGCCCAATTGCAGGCGTCATTACGTTCCGCGCCCCGCGTAATGACGCTCGTGCGTAATTCACTGATAAAACGCTGATTTCTAGTTTGCGATCGCACCGTTGAAAACCTCCTTAACGGTTCAATCGACTTTGGAAGGTTGTTACGCGGTTCGCACCTAACGCTTGGCGCGGAAATGGTTGGCCTCGACCGGGGGCGCGCAGTATTTGTACGGCCTACGGAACGTATAGCAATAGACATCCAACGCCGCGCCGCCGAGCGGAGTGCGGACCGAATTGCGCTATGTCACGGATAGAAACCTATCGTTTTACGGCTTATTCTTGGAACGACCGCTAAAAACCTGCCAGACTTGCTTGCAGGGGCTATGTCAGCAATGCATACACTGGCTGCTGGTCCGCCCGTCAGGAAGCAGAGACGGATGCCAGCACTTGGCTTCCGCCCTTGCATGATGGGCAATTGAAAAACCAAGTCATTCGCGATCGACCGTCTGCATGGCGGCGAACATGCTTTCCATACCACCGATTTACCCGTGGGCGCAGAGGCGAAGCCCTTGCTTCAAGACGACGTCATCGCGAAGCCGAAATGGGCTGGACAACTGTTTGCACGACAGCGGAAGGCCCCACCGCGTGGCGACACCGTTGAAACTTGTTTACCGAGGTCCGCGTTGGACGGATGACCCCTCGAGCCAAAAACGCTGGACGCAACGAAACCCCTTTTCTGTGTTGATAACAAATGAAGAATGGATATTCCTTTAACCATGTGGAGTCCGAGACATGAACCGTACCGATGCAAACCACAAATCCAACCAGAGCAATCCGAATAATCCCGTCCACCAGAAGGTAAACAATAATCGCTCGAATCAGGGCAACACAAACAACCCGGCGTATCAAAGCAGTCGTGGCACAAACCAAGGGAAGAAAAAGTAACATTGCGTAAGAAGGCCGGGCTCGCCTGGCCTCACTAGTCCACTGAATCAGAAGAGTCGGCGGTAATGTTGTTAGGGAAACTGCAGCCAATTTCAATGATTCAGTGGACTAGGAGATGCCATGAGTCTCAAAAAAGAATCCGGTGGCGTGCAAGCCACGATAGAGCGCCTAACGGGAAAGCGCCCTTGCCCACAGTATTTGAGGGCCGCCCTCAATAAATATCTAAATTCGCCCCTCTTTCAAGGTAGCCGCCGGCCAGGACAGAAGATTCCACAAAAACAGGCTTTGCAAGGGGCTGACACGCTCGTTATGAATGCACTCAACCTGGACCAGGTCTTCCAGGGCGATACGAAAACCGTCACCAACATCATCACGAAAGAAATTTCGGAAGTCGCTCTGCGCCGCAAGATCGAAGCCGCAGAGGGAGAAATTCGGAGGCGCTTCGACACCTACGGATATTGGGTTCAGCGGATAGACGCTCTCAAATCCGTGCTGTTAGATCAATCTGTCGACCTGAAGACCGTGCGCCTGGATGCGAGGCTTGCGGCAATGCCGGCGGTCGGGTCACTGAGCCAGCCAACCCCGTTTGCCTTGCGCGCAATTCAGCAGCTGGAGCACATCGAGGAACGAGGCCGCTTGGCGCAGCCATCAGCCAACGAGTATGCTGAGCAGGCTGACGCCTACCTGTCTTTGGGCGATTTTATTCGGCCGGAGAAAAAGCGCGGAACGCCATTGAAGCTGATCCGACACACGCCCGTGCCTGGTTTATCCGCGTCATCGCTGCTTTGCAGTTGCGCGATCGCGCCGGCCACGCCATGCGACATCACGAGATGGTTGCCGTTGAGGTCGCCGAGCCCATGTCATCGCATGAATCCTCGGAGTGGCAAATGGCTGGCGAGGAAGCCGGTCACGCCGCCCGACACAATGAGATCCTGAACGAGATTCTCCCCCAGGCGCTTCTCCACTGGCCGCAAGTCAACGCTCGGCAATACGACCACACGGAGCAGCGAACGCGCGTTCGCGATCTCTTCATTAGGCAGGCTTTTGCGCGCGCTGTGAATGGGGGCAACCGGACCAATAATCAGTATTGCTACGAAGCAAACGGCCTTGCCCCAAAATGGGTGTTGAAGTACCAAGCCGAGCCAGAAGAGGTTGCTCACCTGGTTATGTCAAGCGGCGAGCGAGAACTCCCATTCAACGAAACCGAACGCACGGTGCTGGCGCAACTGATCACAGAAAGAGATAAGGACGTTCATTGTTTCTTTGATCCATATGACCGCCTAAGTCTCGCCAAAGATTTCCGACTCCTCCACCTCAGGTGGATGCTCAACCTCGAAGGTTATGAAGCCCACTGGAACGCGTTGAATCGTGAGGTGACGGACCACCCTGCAGAGCGGTTTGAGGAGAACATATTGCGCACGGACCAGCTTTCCCAGCTGTGGCAGGTCCACGCGTGTATGAATGGTGGCGAATCGGCCGTGCTGTCGACCTTGGCGCATTGGCAGTCAAAATCGGCGGCGAGCAGCGACGATCGTCGTATGGCGACGATTGTGCATCAATATGCGTTGCTCTTTCAGCATCAGTTTGCTAGGGGACACTTTTCAAGCTGTACCGAGATTTCTCGTCTGGTCAAGGCCCTTGCCGTTCGTGATGGCAATGGGCGTGTCGGTTTGCATGGCAGAGCGCGCCACCCGAATCGGGAAGATACCAGTATGCCGATTCATAGTGCGCTGTACTGGCATTACCTTGACGCGCTATCGACGGTTAAAGCAATTCAGGGCGGCGAAGATGTGAACGATGTGAGCATCGCTCTGTTGCGTGATGCGGAATCGCTGGCGACCGCCTTTCAAAATACGCAGGAATGCTTCTGGACAATTCACGAGGCGTTCGAAGGCGGCGGAGGTGAGGACTACGAAGGAGCGCCGTACGATGTCGACTTGCGTGACACTGAACCCTGGCGGCTCGCGATCGAGGCTTTGCTCGCTCGAGCACCGTCAAGCGGTCGATCTGATGAACTCGCAGCATTGGCGATGAGATTGGCGGCTGCGGATCGCCCCTTTGCTCCCGGGCACCCGGAATTCGACATGTCTACGACGGACATGTCTGAAGGCGGACCAAGCGCCGCGACCGACCAGCAACCCAAGCCTCTTGATAAGCGTTCAACGGATTGACGAGACATCGAACGGCTAGCTTTCCAATGATCGTGAGCAGCACTTTAACGGGCCGAACGCCGCCGAGATCCCCTTCCAGGGCGACTAGGGCGTCGTCGTGGACATCGCGATAAATCCTCTCTTGGAGGGCAGCGTGAACCTGTGCGAAGACGACACTCCATCATGCGAGCCACATGCGGTGAAGAGATGAATCGGCGAATAGCATTGGTCGCGCTCCCATTTACGCGCGACAAGGACCCGCAAATTCCGCTAGGGAAGGTCTGAACAAGTCTCTCGAATTGAGGTCTGAATAGGGTTACGAAACAACAAGAGGGCGGGGCCGATGAGCCAGATGAGTTTTGGGGATGCTGAGTACGCTGGCAAGCGCAAACGGACGCGCCGGGAAGTGTTCCTGGCCGAGATGGACCAAGTGGTGCCATGGAAATCACTGCTGAAGCTGATCGAGCCCCTCTATCCGGTAGCGGCAGGCGGTCGCCCGCCCTACCGATTGGAGAGCGTGCTACGGATTCACCTGATGCAGAACTGGTTCGGGCTGAGCGACCCTGCGATGGAAGAGGCGCTCTACGAGAACGCACCAATGCGCGCTTTCGCCGGGCTGTCGCTGACCAGGCCGATCCCCGACGAGACCACTATCCTGCACTTCCGACACCTGTTGGAGCAGAACGAACTCGCCCCGGAAATCCTGAGCCGGGTCAACGCCCACCTGTCGCGCAAGGGTCTGCTGCTCAAGCGCGGCAGCATTGTCGACGCGACGATCATAGCGGCGCCCAGTTCGACCAAGAACGCCGATGGCGAGCGCGACCCGGAAATGCACCAGACCAAGAAGGGCAATCAATGGCACTTCGGGATGAAGGCACACATCGGCGTGGACGCCGACTCGGGGCTGGTGCACACCGTGACGACCACAGCGGCGAATGAAGCCGACGTAGAGCAAGTGGCCGACCTGCTGCACGGCAAGGAAGACGTGGTGCATGCCGACGCCGGCTACACCGGAGCGCAGACGCGCGTCGAGCGCGATGGCTTACGCTGGGAGATCGCGGCCAAGCGTGGCCGAATCAAGGCCATGAAGGATGGTCGCGAGAAGCGGGCAATCGAGAAACGCGAGCGACAAAAGGCGAGCATCCGAGCGCGGGTGGAACACCCGTTCCGAGTGATCAAGCGCCAGTTCGGAATGATGAAGGTGCGCTTCCGCGGGCTGGCGAAGAACACTGCGCACCTGGTCACGCTGTTCGCGCTGTCGAACCTGTGGATGGCGAGAAAGCGGTTGTTGGCGATGATGGCGCCACCTCGTCCGCAGTTCGCAAAATGAAAGCATTGGCAAGCCAATACTGGCGCGCACCGCCGAGAAATCGACATTTCAGGCTCGCCCGCGCAGAATCCAAACCAGAAACTGCTCGGCGTGCGGCTGCGCAACCGACTTGTTCAGACCTTCCCTAGGTCACGGTTCACTGCTTGCATCGCTAGAGGGTGAGCCGACTTTAGACGTACGCGCGGTCGTGCGGGCGGTCAACAGCGGCGACGTCTCCGTTGCCGAGACGACCCGCACAATACTAGATCAGGCTGCTGGTGTGCCGCACACTAGTGTGGACGTGGCGATAGGGGCCTACGTATGGAACGAGAAGTTCCTTGGAGAACTGCTGCGTTTGCTCCGTCGTCGAGGCTTCCAGGGGCGAATTGTCTTGGGGGGGGGCGCAAGTTTCTTACGCCGGGCGGCAACTTGAACAGTTCTACCCCGAGGCCGATGCGTTCATACGAGGGTAGCTGCGCGGTCGCGGATTCTATTGCGCTCAGTTCCTGCCCACTGACACGAAATCCCGCTTGATTAGTAATCTCGATGACAACTTCCCATCGCTCTGCGATCTGCTGGGCCAAGCTCTTTGCCGGAGGTATCCCGAAAAGCATACGCAGGAATCCCTGCGGTCTTGCCGTTAATCTGCGTACTCCTTCAAGCGCGACGCGGACAACTGACGGCTTTTCGATACGCGTAGGCATTCTCGCTGGCGACAGCAATTCCGGCCGCTGCAAGCGTTCTCTGTGCCTGAGGTTCCTTGAGCGACGCCCGTAACTCCGCGGTGTCGCGCGCGGTCACCGGGAGGATGCAACCCTGAGCCATGCTGCTTCTCCAGTACTTGTCACTAACCCATTTTGCCTAGCCGAACCTACCCACCCAGAAACGCAGACGTTCCGTCAACCAACGGGTGAACCTAGAAAGATTAGCAATCATATCCCGTAGGAACGCCCAGCGGATTTCCTGTCGATACCAGTTAAATTTTGAGCAGTCGTACCGATTGAGTTTTGATCAGGGACGGTAACCGCTTGTTCTGAATCGCGGCTGTGGATACTCGCCCAGAGTCTCGACATAGCCATCGAAGGGCCTCAACATCGGCATCAGGCTCGCCTGCTAGTGCTACAGTATTTCGCCGATGCTGAGCCCACCATGCGCAGGATGGCGCAGTTCGCCCCACAGAAACCGTCAGCTCGCAAGCAGCCAGACGTTCAGTTCGGCAAAAGAGTCAACCCGTTGCTTGCACGCTTTCTGCCAGATCCGGCGCGGGTTGTCCTGGACGTTCTTCTCCACCACGCCCTTCTCCCATCCCTGGCCTCGCCGAAGCGCTTCCCGTGTTACGTGCGCTTTCCTTGTGTACATGCTGGCGCCACTACCCCGGCACAGCGACCGGGCGTACGGCTCTGCTCTTTCGCCCAGTCGGTTGAGTAACTTCAGCGGCGCGAGCGGTCGATCACAACTGATCGAGGTGTGCGCGGAACATCCCGTCGGGGTGATTGCGGTCGATGATCTGGCTCATGGCCTGGGCAGGATCTGAGTGCGGTGCGTCTTCCCGATAGTGGCTGCCGCGGCTTTCGGTACGGGCCAATGCGGCGCGCGCCATGATCCGCCCGACCTCGATCAGGTTGGCAGTTTCGATCAGGTGCACGAAATCCACGGGATGTTCGGCGCGGGTGGCCTCCTGCAGGCGGGCCTGCAAAGACTCCAGATCACTCAGGAACTGCGTCAGTCCGTCCGCGCTACGCAATATCAGCAGGTGCCGGTTGGCGCTGCGTTGAACCTCGGCCCGGATTCCCAGCGGGGTGTCGGGACCGCGGCGAACAAACCGCGAAAGGAAGTCCTCCTGCTCCCCTACCAGATCGTCGACGTCTGGCAATGCCACCTCCTTGGCGCGCTTGGCGGCCGCGTGCCCTGCGCGCGCGCCAAATACCTGACACGTCACCGCCATGTTGCCTCCCAGCCGGTCGGCGCCATGCGGCCCGGCAGCGGTCTCACCTGCCGCGAACAAGCCCTTCAGCGAAGTTTCGGCATTCCCGTCGATCCGCAAGCCCCCGTTGATTGCGTGAGCTGAGCAGGTGATCTGCACCGCGTCGCGGTAGAGGTCGGTACCTTTCTCCTTGTACCAGTCGTAGGTCAGCGGCCACATCCGCGCGATGCTGCGGCTGCGGTCTGCTAGGATCGCACTGAAATCGCAGTGGCGAAAATCCATGAACACGCCGCCTTCCGCCGTACCTCGGCCATCATTGATCGCCGATTGGATCGATATCTCGACGTACCTTGAAATATCGGCCGAACTGAATGGAAAGTGCCGCTCCTTCTCCTGCATCACCTGGTCAACGGTCAGTGCGCCGGGGATGTAATCCTTCATGAAAGGCACGCCTTCGCGATCCACTAGGTTGGGACGCGCGTCCCACAGGTAGTTGCCAAAAAGATTGATGAAGGGTTGAATGATGCTGACGCCGGCCTGCATGAATTCCATGTTCGCCAGCTGCGCCCCGGCCCGCCAGGCCATGGCGTAACCATCACCGGTAATGTCCAGTGGATAGAGGTTCTTCGCGAAAAGCTGGCTCGCCCCGCCGGTGGTCAACACAGTGGCTTTCGCGCGGATGACGACTGTTTCTCCGTTCTCGTCAAGCGCATGCGCACCGAAGCATTCGCCATCCCGGGTGAGCAGTCCCACCACCATCAGCCTGTCGTGCACCGCGACGCCGCGCCGTGATGCTTCCTGACCCAGGGACTTCACGATCGGCTTGAAGTGATCCTTGATGACATGCGAGCGCGGCTTCGACGAGAAGCAGGCACGAAAAGTGAGGTAGCGGTCGCCTTCCCGCTCAAAGTGAACTCCATAGCCTTCCAGATAACGCAGCGTGTGCTCGGCCTCAGTGACCAGAATGTCAACAAGCCTCGTATCCGCCATGCCCTGGGCTGCCTTCAAGATGTCCGCCTTGTAGACGTCCGGCGTGTCCAACGGATCACCCGCGCCATCGGGAACATTGAAGGCACCGACTTCCGCGACACTATGGAAGGTCGCGCCACTTTTGCGGAAGTTGTTCTTGACCACGACCATCACGTCGGCGCCACCGTCCTGCGCTTCAAGGATGGCTCGCAATGCCGTGCCTCCGCTGCCGATTACTAACACGTCTGTCGAAAGAACTTTTCGAGCGTTCATTTCCTACCTTTCTTAATTGAAATGACGGGCGTCCATGACGCGAAGCGCAGGCGAAACGACGATTTCGAAGGGAATATGCCGCAGGATGTCGCGCTCCAGATCGATGCCGCGCGCGAGCTCGATCAATTCAACCCCTCCAGCCGCCAGTCGCAAGAGCGCGCGTTCGGTCACATAGTGAACGCTCTGCCCCCGCTCGAAGGCACGAGTTGCGTTGAAGGTGATCTGTTCAACGGCGGTCACGAATTTCGAATGCCTTCCCCCGCTCTGGATGGACAGCCGCCCACCTCCGGTGCTGACCTCTAGTCCTCCCGCTGTGAATGAGCCGCAAAAGACAATCCGCTTCGTTCGACTCACAATATCGATGAAGCCACCACAGCCTGGCACGATGCCGTTGAACTTGCTGACATTAACATTACCAGAGGTATCAATCTGGCCGCAACCCAAGAACGTGATGTCCAGGCCGCCACCCAGAAAGCAGTCGGATACGCTGGTGGAATCGATGATCGCGTCGGGGTTGATGTTCGTCCCGAAAATGGCCCTGTCTCCGGGGATACCGCCCACCGAACCATGTTCCGGAAAGAACGTGGCATGCGGAACCGTTCCCGTTTTATTCAACATCCTTGGCACCTCGATCGGCATGCCGACACCGAGATTCACCGTCTCGCCATCACCAACTTCCGCGCTCGCCCGGCTGGCAACGATCCTCGAAACACCCGGAGGCACGCGCGCGATATGCCGGCAAGGCATGCGGATTTCACCCGTAAGGACGGAATTCAAATCGCTGCCCGAAACGCCTTGCAATGGTTCGACGACCACCGCGTCCACGAATATTCCGGGGATCTCAACCATACGCGGATGGATCGTGCCCGCCTGCGTCATCCGTCGGACTTGAACCACCACCTTGCCGCCCGAGGCCTTGACCGCCTGTGCAATGGCGCGAACCCCGAGCGACACTGGCTCGTCTTCTAAACTGATGTTGCCGAGTTCATCGGCCGTTAATCCGCGCAAGAACGCCACGTCGATCGGAATCACATTATAGCCAAGATGGGTCTCGCCCTCTATCTCAATCCGGCTCGCCAGCGACCTGGTCGCTGCGGTATTCATGCACCCCCCTCCGCATCCGGATCGACAAAGCTCCCCAGCCCGACCTTTGTGTAAGTCCGTTTTCTGCCTGCCGCGCAGTCACGGAGCATTTGAAAAATCCTGCCCATCGGCATCACGTGGGCCTCGAAGCCGTTGTCCTTGAGAAGTCGCGTGTAGTGTGACGACTTGAGATAGCTGAACCCGCTGCCGATTGCGCGCGCGACCAGCCCGGGATGTGCGAGATTTTCCAGTCCTTGGCCCTCGCCCATGCCAACGATGATGGGATGAAGCTCCGTGATTGCCATTGGCGTGCCGGTTTCGGCAAATCGCCGCCCGAGAGCTGCAAGCAGCTCGTTCGGCGCCAGGACATTCTCACAACCGCAGATCGCCAGCGTATCGCCATCTTGGACAAGCTCCGCGGCCTGGGCCATGGTAATGACATTGACCGGTTTCATTTTTTTCCTTGCAGGTAAGTATCCTCCGGCAAAGCCGGGGGCTTTAGGAGTTGAGCGCCTCAAAGGCGCTTGAAAACCTTGGACCGTGCTATGGAAAACACCCGCGTTCTTGCATAATGAAAAACACACGCTTCCCGAAGAGGTCTAACGCAGTTTAGAATCATGCTCTGCATCTACGCACAAGCAATCGGCTCTGACTTCGATAACATTGAACAAGCCCCATACAAATCCTGCTCGACGTAACCGTCGAGCTACTGCTGGAAATGTCAAACTTCTACTGCCACCCTACGCACCGGAACTCAATCCGCAGGAGCACGTCTGGGATGAGCTACGGGAGAAGGAGTTTCCCAATCGCGTGTTCTCAGACATCTCCCGTGTCGTTGAACAACTTGAAGCAGGACTTCCTCGCCTTTCAAAGAATCGAAAAGGACTGCGCAGTCTGACCTGCTGGCCTTGGATTATTAATCTCAACTGGAACGCTTATTAGAATAAGTACTTGGTAACCGCGCCGGCAATGTAACCGACGAACATTGCGCCCTGGGCGATTCGTCCGCCGAAGCCGTGGCGCTTGCCATATTCATCGCCCATGTGATTGGGGTGGTTGTCGCCGCTGATGCCGGCAAAGGCACCAATGTCGTAATCTCCGACGGCACGGGTATAACTGGTCTCGGTGCCAATCAGCGTCGACACGGGGCCCTGGTGGGGTGTGATGAAATCCGGCATGACGTTTCCTTGAGTGGAGGTGCGGTAGATCAAACCCTGTCTGGCGCCAAGGCGCCATCGAGGACGAGCAACGATTCGAATAGAAAGTAATCTCCCCAGATCAGCTCATGGGTCGTGGCGACGCCGTTGCGTTTATTGAAGCAGCCTTGAGTGAGGATGCCCGTCGGCCGCCGGTCGTCAGCCGACATTGGCGTGAGGTAACCGATGGTGAGCCGCTCGATGGCGGCCTCTGCCTCGGCCTGGTAGCGGACGCTGCGTTCGGGAATGAGCTTCGCCAACTTCAGCAGGCTGGCGGCGGCGATGGCCGTGGCGGAGGTGTCGCGGTTGGTGTCCGGGATTGCGGGGTCGTCGAAATCCCAGTAGGCAACGTGATCGGTCGGCACATGCTCGCCCCACCAGTCGGCCACGTGGACGGCATCGCCGCGAAACTCGCGTTCACCCTGCGCCAGCGCCTGGGCAAGGCCGAGCATGCCCCAGGCTTGAGCCCGAGCCCAGGTGCTGTCTGCGTGAATTCCCTTGTGGGTGTAGCGGCGGCGCAGTGCGCTGGTGGCGGCATCAAAGCTCGCCGACTGGCAGACCGAGCCATCGTCGCGTACGCAAAGCGTAATGTGCTGGCGCAGATGGCGGCGACCGATCTCGTCTGAACCCAGGGAGAGGTCATGTGCGAGGAGCAGCGGCACTGTCCCCGGAAGCGCGTCGATATTGGCTTCGTCGCTTCCTACATCGTTGGCTTCCTCCGCCTCTGTCCCGAGGGGAATCAGCTGCGCGCTGGAACTGTACATTTGCATCAATCCCCGGGTACCCTCCACGGCCAACTCCCTCGCCTCCGTATCGCCGAAGAGGATGTCGCCCAAGGCTGCGCCATACCAAAACAGGAAGCCCTTGAACGCCGACTTCGAGGAGGCGCGGGGACGCAGGCGCCTGGCCCATTCGAGGGCGTTGCGCCGATATTTCGCTTTGCCCGTGCGCAAAGCCGCAAGCCAGAGCAGCCCGCACCAAAACCCTCCGGTCCAGTCGCCGCCTGGAGAGCGGATCCATATACCGTCTTCGGGATTGGCATAGTGGGGAAAGCCTTCGCCTGCCTGGGCCAGGGTGGCGTCAATTCGCGCCAGCATCCGCCTGATGGCCTCGTCGATCAATTCATTCTTCATTCTCGTACGTCTCCATGATTGCTGAACTGAATTCGCCGTTCGCCGCATCCCGGCGGAGCCGCCATCGCCTGGTGGGCCAGTGTTTTCCAATTCAGGTATGAGCCAGAAGGAGCTGTCGGCTGGGTGACTTCGCGAAGTGGGTTGAAGGTTTAAAGGAGTGAGTGTAAAGGATTGCGTTCGAGGTGGTGGGGCGGCGGTGGAGGCTTGTTTTTGATTTTTGTTTTTAAGGGCATATTTATGCCGGGTTAGGGGTTTGGCGCCCGCAGCAACTGCAACCGAGCGCCCCGCCAGCCCGTTATAACACGTTCAAATTGAAAGTTTCCTTTTGCGTTCGGGGAGTAATGAGCCCGATTTTGAGTAATCTCTTTCTGCACTATGTGTTTGATCGGTGGATGCAGAAGCACCATCCGGATATCCCGTTCGAGCGCTACGCGGACGATGCCATATGCCATTGCAAGACGTTGGCTCAGGTACAGCAGTTGCGAGCGGCGCTGGAGCAGCGGTTTGCTGAATGCCATCTGGAACTGCGTCCGCAGAAAACCAGGGTGGTGTGTTGCAAGGACGATGATCGAAGGGGGACCTACCTTGACCACAGCTTTGATTTCCTGGGCTATACGTTTCGACCCCGGCGCTCGAAGAATCGGTGGGGGAAGTTCTTCATCAGTTTCACCCCTGCGGTCAGCAACAAAGCGGCAAAGGCGATGCGGCATACATTGCGAAGCTGGGCGTTGCACAACAGGAGCGACAAGTCGCTGGAGGATCTGGCGCGGATGTTCAACCCGGTGGTTCAAGGGTGGATCAACTACTTCGCCAGTTTCTACAAGTCTGCGCTTTATCCCACCCTGCGCCACGTGGACCAGGTACTGGCCCGATGGGCGGCGCGGAAGTACAAGAAACTGCATAGGCATCCGCGGCGAGCCCAGCACTGGCTGGCGCGCGTTGCGCGGACCAGACCGGGGCTGTTCGCCCACTGGAAACTTGTGCAGCCAACGGTTGGATAATGGGAGCTGTGTGAGTCGAGAGGTTCATGCACAGTTCTGCGAGAGCGTGGGGGGGGGGCCCCGCGCTACTCACCTTGTGCTTCTGTGCCCGACGGCGGAGGAAGTCGGAAAGGCATTGGAAGAGATCAAGGCGTGGGTGGAGGCCAACGGTCTGAGCCTGCACCCGGAGAAGACCCACATTGGGGATTGCCGGATCAAGGGGCAAGGCTTCGAGTTTCTCGGCGACCGTTTCGAAGCGGGGCGGCGCTGGGTGAGGAAAAAGAGCCTGATGGCTCTGAAAGACAAGATTCGCGCAAAGACGCGCCGCACCCGTGGCGATAGTCTTGCGCGGATCGTTGCCGATCTGAACCCGATGCTCAAAGGCTGGTATGGCTACTTTCGGCATGCCTGTCGATGGGAGTTCCCCGCGGTGGATAGTTTCATCCGCCGCCGGCTGCGGGCGATTCTGCGCAAGCACGAGAAGCGTCCGGGCTTTGGTCGGTGTCAAGCCGATCATCGTCGCTGGCCCAATGCATACTTCGCTGCCCAAGGGCTCTTCACCATGACCGAAGCCCGAATGCTGGCGAGCCAATCCCGATGAGGACAACCACCGACTGGAGAGCCGTGTGCGGGAGAACTGCACGCACGGTTCGGAGGGCGGGGAGGGTCAACCCTTCCCGCCCCCTATCGGCGCTTTTCTGAGGAAATCGAAATCGCAGCCCTGCTCGGCCTGCAGCACGCTGCGCATGTACAGCTTGGCGTAACCCCGATCGGCCTGCACTTTCAATTTGGACTGCGGCGGCGGCAGCGCGCTGCGGCGGCGCGCCATTTCGGCTTCGTCCACCAGCAGTTCGAGTTTGCGCTGCGATACCGACAGGCGGATGCGGTCTCCGTTCCGCACCAGCGCGAGCGGCCCGCCGATCGCCGCCTCGGGCGAGACGTGCAGCACGATGGTGCCGAAGGCGGTGCCGCTCATACGCGCATCGGATATGCGCACCATGTCCTTGACGCCGGCGCGCGAGAGCTTGGCCGGGATCGGCAGGTAGCCCGCCTCGGGCATGGCGTAGCCGCTTTTCGGTCCGGCGTTCTGCAGCACCAGAAAATCGTCCGCGGTGACGTCCAGGTCGGGCGAGTCGATGCGCGCGGCAAGATCGTCCAGCGATTCGAACACCACTGCGCGCCCCTCGCGCTCGAACAGCTTCGGGTCTGCGGCGGAGGCCTTGATCAGCGCCCCTGCCGGCGCGAGATTGCCGCGCAGCACGGCGATGCCGCCCTGCGCATAGATCGGATTGGCACGCGTGCGGATCACGTCCTGCGCGAAGCCCGCGGGGGCGCGATCCAGTTCCTCGCCCAGGCTGCGCCCGGTGACGGTGAGCGCGTCCAGATGCAGCAGCGGCCGCAGCTCGCGCAGCAGCGCCGGCATGCCGCCGGCCTTGTGGAAGTCCTCCATGTAATGCAGCCCCGAGGGCTTGAGGTCGAGCAGCACCGGCGTGTCGCGCCCGAGAGCGTCGATGCGGTCCAGATCGAGATCGATGCCGAGGCGGCCCGCAATGGCGGTGAGATGGATAATGCCGTTGGTCGAGCCGCCGATGGCGAGCAGCACGCGCAGCGCGTTCTCGAACGCATCGGCGGTGAGGATGCGCTCAGGCGTCAACCCGGAGTTCGCCATGTCCACCGCGGTGGCGCCGCTGCGCTCGGCGATGCGGATGCGGTCCGCGGTCACCGCGGGCGGCGAGGCGCCGCCCGGCAGCATCATGCCCAGCGCCTCGGCGACGCAGGCCATGGTGCTGGCGGTGCCCATCACCGAACAGGTGCCGACGCTGGCCACCAGCTGGTTGTTCACGCGCGCCACTTCGTTCTCGTCTATCTCTTGAGCGCGGAAACGCGCCCAGTAGCGGCGGCAATCGGTGCAGGCGCCGACGCGCACGCCGTCGTGCGAACCGGTCAGCATCGCGCCGGTCACCAGCTGGATCGCCGGCAGGCCCGCGGACGCTGCGCCCATCAGCAGCGCCGGCACAGTCTTGTCGCAGCCGCCGATGAGCACCACCGCGTCCATCGGCTGGGCGCGGATCATTTCCTCGACATCCATCGACATCAGGTTGCGCAGAAACATCGACGTGGGCGAGGCGAAGCTCTCGTGGATCGAAATGACCGGGAAATCCATGGGCAGGCCGCCGGCGAGCATCACGCCGCGCTTGACGGCCTCGATGAGTTGCGCGCTATTGCCGTGGCAGGGGTTGTAGGCGCTGCCGGTGTCGACGATGCCGACGATGCGCCGGTCGAGCGCGTCGTCGGTGTAGCCCGCCCCCTTGATGAAGGCCTTGCGCAGGAACAGCGAAAACGCACTGTCGCCGTAGCTGGTCAGGCCTTTGTGCAACCCTTTCTTGTCCTCGTTCAAGATTTTTCCAGTGCCTAAGTGAAGCGGGTCAGTCGATGCTGCTCGGGTCGGCGTCGAATTCCATGGGCGTGAAGAAGCCGCCGTGGAACTGCGCCGAGATTTCGTTTTCCTTTTCCCCGCGCGCGAGGATTTCCGCCGCGTAGCTTTCGGAGTCGTCCTGCGGCCGGTAGCCGAGGAATTTCACGTTGCTGTTGTCCCAGCGGCTGCGCAGGTTGTTGGACACGCCGTAGACCACGACGAAATGGTATTCGGGATGGTCGATGCAGCGCGCGACGAGCTGCACCATGTCGCGGTGGCTGATCCAGGTGAGGAGCTGCCTCGCATTGTCGGGCCGGTCCGGGTTGCGGAACGTGCCGATGCGCAGGCAGGCGACCGACATGCCGTGCTTGTCGGCATACAGGCGCCCGAGCGCCTCGCCGAACACCTTGGACACGCCGTAGCGCGTGTCCGGCCGCGGCTGCACCTGGTCGTCGATGAAGCGCTCGCGCCGGTGAAAACCCACCGCATGGTTGGAACTGGCGAACACCACGCGCTTCACGCCCGCGCGCC
>Ga0307375_10002465_pt1 | contig 18934 bp, 9 predicted proteins | sample TR1MG_FD_202531 | JGI IMG/M metagenome (GOLD analysis project Ga0307375, IMG submission 202531) | Soil microbial communities from Risofladan, Vaasa, Finland - TR-1 | ecosystem: Environmental > Terrestrial > Soil > Coastal area > Acid sulfate soil | place: Finland: Risofladan, Vaasa | collected...
CTTGCGCTTCATCTCTTCGCGACGGGCCCGACGCTGCTCGCGGATCTGCGGATCGGTCTCCTTCAGCGACACAAGCGGTGCCAAGGCGACGACCTCGGGTAGTGCCGGGAGCTCGAATTCGGGGCGCTCGGCGAGCAGTCGACGACAATGCGGAGCAGCCGGGAACCCTTCCGCGATGGCGAAGGCCAAGACCATCACCATATCGATGGCCGACGCGCCCTCTTCGATGAGTCGATCGACGGCGCTGGCCAACTGCTCGAATGACGGGTTGTCCGCGTGATCGCCGAGAGCTTCGATGACCTTCTCCAGTGGTTCAACCGCGAGAAGTTCGAGCATTGCGCCGAGCGCGGCGGGCGGAGCGCCGGTAGCGAAGGCCGACACATCGCGACGCTGCTGGAGATTGCGCAGCGGCACGCCAATGACTGCGCTGATCTTGCCGCTCCCACGAAGGTCGAGAGAATCCACGACGCCCAAGACCACGGAGGGGTCGATCTTCAAAAAGGTGCGACGGACTAGTTCGGTCGCGCTGCTCGTACTCGAGGACATGGTTTCCTACTTCAGAAGGTGCTTGGAGATGACGACGCGCTGCACCTGGTTGGTTCCCTCGTAGATCTGGGTGGTGCACCTAAAGAGGCCTGAAATCAAGGAGTTTCGGCCATGTGCGACCCGTCCGGCACCAGGATTTTTCGCTTTCACCCCACGAACCTACCACCAGTGGTCGAAGGTGCTCCACGGAACGACGAGCAATACTGGTGCCCATTGCGCCTCGCTGACGCCGCCGCACGGTCGAGTGGTATGTGGAATGAAAACTACGAAGCGAACGACGGCCCACCGACCAATCGACTCTGGGAGGACGACGACGTCGCCGCCTACGTCGGGTTCCGCTCCGTCGATGAGTTGATCGCCCGACACCCGGACTTCCCCGCCTCCGTCCCGCTCGGCATGCAGGGACGCCGGTGGCGGCCCAGCGACGTCATCGCCTGGATCGACCAGCTCTGCGCACCGACGCCCAGTACCGCCGCAACGCCACGGCAGAGGTCGACCAGCGTCATGCCGGCTAAGGCACCGAGCGCCGTCACGCACGTGCCCAAGTTCGACCCTTCGATAATCGCAGAACAACTAAAAGAGGCTAGCCATGGCTAGGACAAAGAACCCACTCGGCGACCCCGTGTCGATTTATCGCAAGAGGAACGTCTGGAGAGTGCGCTACTACCCCACGGGCTTCATCACGGAGCCAGAGGATCGTCTGGAACTTCCCGACAGCCACGATTCCAAGGCCGCGGCGCAGGGGCCCGCTGCCGTGCTGCGCACAGCACTCATCGAACACCGAAACGCGTACGTTCCCGGGGCCAACAACGGTGATGCGCCACTCTCCCAGGCGCTGGCCCGATACGTTCGTGAACTTCGAGACGGTATGGCCTCAAGGATGATTCCCGACGGGACGGGCAAGGCGCGCATCTCCGACGTGTCTCGAGGATTGAGCAAACTTTGCGACAAACGGGAGTTCCGGGTCCGTGACCTGGAAGGCGACGCCGCACGATCCGTCATCGCGCAATTAGCTGGGGGAAGTGGGCGCGGCGGGGCACCCAAGGCCGCGAACACGCTCCGTAAAGAGAAGGTGTCCATCAACAACTTCGGGAGCTGGCTCCTGAGCAATGGCTACCTCGACCAGAACCCATTCCTCTTCCTCGCGGCGGAGACGAACGAGGGCCGGTTCGCGAAGAAGGCAGAACAGCGCGTCAGGGCCCTCACGCGTGTCAACCAAGAGAGCTACTCCTCCGACGGTGACGACGACACGGGTATCGGCCTCGACGATGTCCCGACGCTCGACGTCGTCAGCCAGCTCGGCTCGGCGATTCGTATCGTCGAGAGCCGCAGCACCGGACTGATAGTCCTTCACAACAAGGCGCTGAGTCCGGACACCGCTTGGCAGACGTCACAACAGCCGATGCTCGAAGTCGCGACCGGACTGCGCCTCAACGAAACGCTCGGCCTCCATACGAGTCGTATCGAACTCGCCACGCTCACCATAGGTGTCGACCGCCAGCTCGATCCCCGTAGACGGTGGGTGGCCGGCCAGACACCACCGCTGATGCCGCCCAAGCACAACACGTCGCGGCGCGCAAACATCTGGCCGGTGTTCGCAGAGAATCTGGAGCGCCTGATGGACCACGCGGACCGCCACACCAACGGGTGGCTCTTTCCGCCAACCGGTAGACAGGTCTGGCGCACGAAAGCACGCGAGACCGAGTGGCAACGTGCCGTCAAGTTCATGGACGCCTTGCGTGGTGCGGCGGTCGCGGCGGGAGTACCCGAGGACGAGTTGCCGGCGCGGTGGACGTGGACACCCCACTACACGAGACACACGTACGGCTCCTATAGCCTCGCGCCGAATGTCAGTGGTGGCTTGGGCTGGAGTGTGCTCACCGTGAAGGAATCGATGGGCCACCGAAGCGAGCGTACGACCATGGATATCTACCGACACGTCACCAGCGAGGAACGGGACTGGGTAAGGAGCACACTGATTACCTGGCCCGGCCTCACGTAGCCGAGGCGTGAGCCTCCACGAGATATGACGTTGTCCAAACTCTGGAGTCGCCTTGTTCTTTAGCGTTGATTAATTTTGGCGGGGGAACTGTGGCGAAAGGCTGGCTCGCGGCCAAGCAGCACTCATCTTTCCTGATAGGAGGCCATGCACACCCCTGATGCACACCCGCCTGCACACCCCCGTCGCTGCGGCCAACATGCTGGGTTTGTGGACTGAAGTTGGTCGAGCCATGACGTCAGCGTAGCGACGTCGTGTGACCTTTACCCTCTCGTTTTTGACAGCGTTGGAGTGCGCGCGAGGTCCAGTGCTCATGAACTGCCGCAGCGAACCAGGTTCATCAGGATGTTGGCCTACCAGTCCTCCGCGACAGAGGCCGCGCTCGCCAGTTCGCTCATCCCCGAGTGGCGATACGTGTCGTAGTAATCAGCGATCGACCGCGGGTCAGATGCGGGACTCCGTCGCTGCTCAGTGGGAGGAGTCCCACTTTGACGTGTAGTCATGGTGGTTCCTTCCGTTGATGGTGCTAGGGATCGTAGCGTATTGGAGTCACAGTCGGGGTACTCTCTCACGTCAACCGAGGCAACTGGCCCGGCTCGTCGAATTCTGGGACTTCCCGCGAGGTGGGAACTGGCCGTCGCAGTTTGACATGATCAAGCTCAGAGGTTGTCGTACTTTCGAACGCGATCATGCCAGGCTTGAACCAGAGCGAGTTCCTTCTCCAGTTCATCGACCTTGGGAGTCACATAGTTCCTGGCAAGGCTCTTGTCGTGCCGCCGAGCCCACTCGGAACAGCGCGAGTAACTCGACTGAAACTCGCCGTTGTCGTCCTCGGTGACCTTCGCTAACACGCGGAACATCTGAGGTCGCACCTCGGACTTGCCCTTGTCCACCAGACGATCGACGATGTCCATACTGATGATCCGCTCCCAGGTCTCTGAGAGTCTCCCCGCCCAGTCCGCAACCTCTCGCTCGTAGGTGGTGTCATCCCACGCTGACATCTCGCTTCTGATCCGAGCGACGTCGACCCCTAACTGAGCAAGTCTCCCTTTCGCATCCTTCGCTTTCCAAGGGTGTTGGTCCCTGCACATACCGATGGAACCATCACCGTGTCGCTCGATTGCTCGCTCAGTGACCTCGACCGCTTCGGCCACTGCTGCTCGAGCAATGTCGGCGACGAGAGTCAAGTCGTGAGTGAAGACGATGACCTGACGGTCTCTGGCAAACTGGCAGAGTCGCGACGCTACGTGTGACCGTCTGATGTGATCAAGTGACGTCACTGGGTCATCCAGGACGATTGCGGACTTCGTCTCATCGAAGTGGACCTCAGTCAGGAAGCCCGCCAGCCCGAGTGCAGTCTGCTCGCCCTCGCTGAGTACCGACGAGATCGCTGCATCCTGCTTCGCGGCCAGCAGCCCAGGTCGCTGCATCAGTTGGCCCTTCCTGCCACCTTGAGACTGAAGCGTGACGCGCTCAAGTCGGAGATCTTCCGATTCTCTGGTGAACCGGTCCAGAACGATCGTGGTCACGTGATCCCTAGCCAACTCAGTCGACTTGCGGGTGATCCCTGTTGTGTCCGTCATCCTTCGCGCTGCCTCAATCTTTTCCTGTTCGGCGAGACGCGTGACTTCCCTACTTACGTCATCCCGGGCGGCGTTCGCTATCCGGCGTCCATCCAATTCCGCACGCTCATCGGCGAGACGCTTGATCTGGTCGTTGAATCCCCCTTCGTCGATGTTGGACGCATCCATGACAGCAGTTTCGCTCGCAACCCTCACGGCTTCGAGTGGCCACTCAGGCGTCACAGGCATTTCCCCATCCTCACCGCTGGCCACGCGCAGAAGCGCATCTCGTCGGAGTCCGAATGCCTCGATGGCCGTGCGACACTCTGTGGCAATGTTCGAATTGTTCGTCGCAATCGTCACCAGTGCCAGCGCTACGATCGTCGGCTCGGGTTCGGCTTGCCCGATGTCCTCGACCAACAACTCAAGCGCCGACTGCGACTCTTTCGCCAGTCGCTCCGTGTGATCCTGCATGAAGCGGTGAAATCTATGCAAGCGTTCTCTGGCGTCTTCAGACAATGCCTGTTGGCAGAGGACGCATCGATCACCAGGTTCGATCGCGGGAAAGTCGCGGCCCGCGTAGGCCTCCGTTACCGAGTACTGGCGCGCGGCCTCCCACATCGCTCGCCATGTCTCGGAACCGACACCAGTCAAGGGCTCACTCTCGAACGAGGCAGACGAAGCGAGATTGGCGGCGGTGCGATGGTCCACCGCCTTCTGGCGTGCCTCCTCGAGCTTGACTAGAACTCCGTGGCCGAGTCTATTTTCCAAGGTTTCGAAGTGTGTCCTGACGGTCGACAGGCTTGACCCGAGCTCAGTTAGCCGCTTCCTTTCGCGCGAAGGATCCGACGCTCGTAGGCGAGCCTCTTGACTAGCCAGGGAGGCAATTTGCTCTTCCACGTCGACAGGAACCGTCAGCGCCTCGTCCATTGCCTTTGTCGTTGTTGTTCCCGAGAGACCCGCGAGGAACGCATGAATCGGCGTGCCTTCCGTAACCGCAGGAAGCTCCGCCTTGGCTTGAACGTTTTCACTCATCTTCATATCGAGTTCGGCCCTAACCGCGTCGCATCGATGGATCAACCCATCGAGCACAACCAGCAGTGACGGTCTATAGGTGACTTCGGTATCGCTCGTAATGTAGGCCGTTCCGCAGTCAGCGTCGTAGAAGCTGACTTGGCCGAGGACCTGGGCGGTCTCGTCAGGCCAAGTGCATTCGTAGGGTGTCCCATCGACGTCGAACGCAATCACCGCCGATGGCGTATCTCCGGCGAGATCCTCGAATACGTCGTTCAGCACGATCTCTCTGGCACGGGCGCGAACGACTTGCTTCACCAGTCTGGCGTAGCCCGACTTCCCGCTTCCGTTGTCTCCGTAGACCACAGTGATCCCTGTGGGAGAGACAGTGAGACATTGTCCATCTCGCAGTGCATTGACGTGTGCCAGGGGGGTCACCGAACGGAGCTGGACGGAGATCCTCGAGGAACCGCCGCTGGCTAGATCCGCCTCCGAGAGCGGCTGTCCTGCAGGATTGATCCCAGCGACTAAGTCGTCAGCCACGGCGGAGGGTAGCCATTCCGGCGCACCCGAGGCGATCTGACGAAGCGCACGTTGCTGCCAAACGGGCCGATTAGCCGCCCACATCACAATCTCATTCTCAAGACTCACCGACCCCCCTTGTTCGGTCATGCCGTTGGCTAGACGGTAGTCCCCGATCTCTGCGAGGACTACGCCGATCAGTCATGTAGACACTGGCATTACAAACGCGAGAGACATGACGTCAAGGTCATGCCCATCTGTCTCCGTCCTCCGAGCAGTGCCAACTGGGAATGTGCTCATGTTCAGCCGTCTCATGGCCGACCTCTCAACGTGAAGAAGTATTTCACTTGACGGCTTTGTGACGTTGCCACCAGAAGATGCCCAAGCCCACGAGGAGAAGCGGCAGGAGATCCCTAGCGGCTTGGAGGAGGGCCACGACCACACAAAGCATCACAATCACTGTGACGATCCACGCGACTGTTACAAACTCCTGTCGCCGTCGGCCTCGCCGACCGGTCATTGAAGCGAGCGTGTTGATAGCCCGTGACCATGCTGACAGGAACCGCCGAACCGCGAGCGGCTCGGACACCCGGCTCTCAGTCGCTTGCGGAGGATTCTTCCACTGACCTTGCTTCGTGGCCCCTGATCTTGGTCCCTGCGGTGGTGGTGGCGGCGGCGGCGGAGCGGCGGCAGACGTATCGAGTGAACGATCGTACTCAACCCGAAGTAGTGGGTCCGAAAGGGTTTCGTGTGCGTCTTGTAGCTGGCGGAAGAACGCCGCCGTACCACCACGATCAGGATGGTAAGTCTTGCTCAGTCGGCGGTAGGCGGACTTTATCTGATCGGTCGTGGCGTCGTCTGGGACACCCAGCAGCTCGTACAGGGTGTCTTCTGCCACTCAAGCACTATGCCACGGGGGTGTCTCAGGATTCGAACTGACGGCCCACGTAGTCAGTACGGGTTGGCCACCTGCGCGAATCGCACTGAGCGAGAGACAAACCATCATCGTGATCGCTGGGAGGCACCGCCCGAGTTCGATCATGGTCAGGTGGTGGCAACAACCGAGAGTTCAACCATCGCGTCGACCGGCGAGATCAGATGCGTCCGGGCCCAGTCGGCCACGCCACGTTCCTGGGCGAAGACGATGACCTGTTGCTCATTTGAGAGCTCGTGGAGAAGCTCGAGGATGGCCGTGGATCGCGTCGCGTCGGATTGGACGGTCACGTCGTCGAGGAGCAGAGGGCATGTCTCTCTTCCCGCGGTCAGGTGCCGGGCCAGCGCGGCGCGCAGCAGCAGGTAGACCTGCTCCGCCGTTCCCTGCGAGAGGCGCTTAGCCGAGCGCCAGCGGCGGTCGGATCCGCAGACCTGTACCTCGAGGGTTTCGATGCTAATGATGGCATCGTTGTAGCGTCCTCCGGTGATGGTCGGCAGCCACTCCGCGAGGTTGGCCGCCAAAACGGGCGCCAGGTCGCGTTGGACCCGAACCTGAGCGCTAGCGAGGAACCGCTGCGTGGCAGCGAGTGTGGCGTCGAGACTGCGAAGCCAGCGCAATTGCTCGGTGGCGGCCTCCTCGGCCTCCTCGGCCTCTGACACGCTGGCTAGGTCCTTGGCCCGCTCACCGAGCGCCCCTTCGGCTGACGCTGCAACTTCACCGGCGACGCCCGCGAGCTGGCGAAGCTCGCCCAAGCGTGATGCCGGGTCCCCAGCCGCCAGGGACACCACCTCGTTCTCGGAGAGGCCCACCGCACGCGCCGCGGCATCGGCGGCAGCTGCCTGGTAGGCGTCGGTCAGCTCGATGAAGGTGCGCCCACCGAGCAGGGACTCGAACTCAGACCACTCCAAACGAGCCGCGTCGATGGCGTCGAGGTCACTCTGGCGGCGCTTCTCCCACGCCTCGAGTTCGACCACCCCCTGCAGCGGTGTCGAGGCGTTCAGCCCGCACACGACGAGCGCGTCGGTGACCTGACGCTCGGCTGCTGTCCGGGCACTGGCCTGTGCGGATGCCGTCTCCTCAGCTTGCGCCCGTTGGGCTAGTTGCTCCTCGAGGGCCGGGCGCTGCGCCGCCAAGGCCGCGAGGTCACCACGCTCCTTGCAGCCTTCGACGTAACGTGCGTAGGCGATCTCTGGATCGTCGTCGACTGGCACCGAGCGGGCCATGAGTGCCGAGCGGAGGGCCGAACGGGCTGTGCCGCGCTTCTCCGTCAGGGCCTCGGTTCGCTCTTGGAAATCGCGAGTGCGCTCAGCAAAGGTTTCGGCTCGGGAAATATCCGCAGCCAACGCGCGCAGGCGGCCGGGGTCAGCCGGCACCCCGAGAGCGCCGCATCGGACTTCAGCTTCGGTCCGGGCGCGAGTGAACCGGCTGGCCGACTCTTTGGCCGCGGCGACCTGAATAGACAACTCCGAATGCTCGGCGCGGGCTGCGACGAGGTCGCCGCTCTTACGAACGATGAGCCCGCCAACGAACAATCCTGCCCCAACGACTACTACGGCGCCGAGCACAGGGGAACCAACGACCGCGAGGACCGAGCCCACCAAGACAAGTACTACGCCGGCGATCATCAGCAGACGGCCACGGCGGCCACGGGCCTCGAGCTCGCCTATCCGGGCATTGACCCTATCGAAGACGGAGTTTTCGTGGCCATCCTCGCGATCAACTCCCATCTCAAGGGCTTGGGCTAAGGTCAGCAACTCGTCTTGGCTGAGCCCGGGGATTTCGGGCGAGGGCTCCGTTGGCGCTGTGACCGCCTGCGCGTTGAGTGCAGCCTCGACCCGCGACAACTCGTCATGGGCTGCCCGAACATTCGCATCGACGATCAGGTCTCCGCTGGGTGCCTCGGGTAGCTCGGCGATTCGGTCCTCTATATCTTTAGCGCTCGACCCGGTGAGCTTGGCGGGTTCGGGGCGTGTCCGCCACGCCTCGAGGGCGCGCGCCACTTGGTTACCGATGGCGTCAGTCTGCGTGAGGGCTGGCGGTGGGCTCTCGCCCAGCCGGGCTCGCAGGACCGCCGCCCGCTCGCAACGCTCCGCGTACTCGTCGACAAATTTACGCGCCGCGGCCGCCTCATGGAGCGCGAGATCGTGCTGCGCTTGGACTGCGGCCGCGCGGAGACGGTCAAGCTCCTCGACGTCACGTAGGTATTCGGTGTGGTCAGCCCGAGCAGTAGAGAGCGACTTCTTGGCTGCTTCAAGCGCAAGCGTCGCCTGGCGCATCGGACGGACGCTCCTGGCGTCGTCGCGCCCCACGTGGCTCTTCTGAAAACCATCAAGCCGGGTGAGCGCCTCGGCTGCGGTCGCGTCAACTCCCGCCGTGGAACTGGCACGCTGGAGAATCTTCTGCATCCCGTCAGCCTCTGCCAACACACCCAGTAGTTGATCCTGTTGGATGCAGGCAGTGGCTATGAAAGACCGGCGATCCAACCCGAGCCACGCGGCGGCGTTGGGCGCACCATCCTCCATAATCTCGCTCGATACGTCACGGGCGAGTTGGAGGTCGGTAGCCGAGCAGGCGACGTTACCCGCCAGGTCGTGGCGCATCTCAATCTGGCGTCCATCGTCAAGGGTTAGTTGGCACGAGACTTCCCACGCGGAGCTGTCCCAAGGCTTATGGCGGTCCATGAACAACTGCTCTTTGGCCTCAAGCCGTCCTTTGCGACGCGTGCGCCCGCACAGGGCGGCGTAGATTGCCGCGTGCCAGCTGGTCTTAGCCGACTCGTTGTTCCCGACGATCACGGTCATCCCCGGCGCGAAGTGCAGTGACTCACCGGCCAGGGGGCCGAAGGCGTGCGCGGTAACCGATTCGATGCGCATCATCGAACCGCCAGGTCATCGTGACCAGCGAGAGCACGCAGTCCTGTGGTCAGCACCCGCCGACGCTCGTCGTCGTCGAGGTCGCTCGCCGCCTCCACGTCACGAACGAACTGACCGCGCACCGTGGCCTCCTGCGCCAGGGCCTCGAGGTCGTAGGCGACCCGCACCTTGGCGACTCGTGTGCTGAGAGCGTCGAGGTGAGGTGCGACCACGGCTGAGGCGAACTCGGCCGGGTCGAGGTCGACGTCGGCGGAGATCTCGCCGGTGAGCGTCAGCCGCACGAATCCTGATTGCGACGCCAGCGCCTCGCGGACCTTGCCCTGTGCCTGGCCAGTGTGAGTTGTTCCGCTGATGTCCAGCCTGACGTCAGCGACGACCGAGCTGGCGACATTGTGGTGCTGGCGTTCAACGGAACCGTCGTCGCCGACGGACAACAGCACAGCACCGCGCTCGCCGTCCTCGCCGAACTCCAGGGGATCGGCGTTACCCGGGTATGTGTGCATCGGTCCATCGACCGGCCGGTGGAAGTGGCCGAGCAGCGCGTGTGAAAACCCGGCGCGACTGACCTCTTCGGCGCTGAAGGGAGCATGGGCGACCTTGCCTTCCTCTTGCCAGGCGAAGCCGCCGTTCTCCGACCCGTGGAAGAGGGCCACATTGACTCCTCCTCTGTCGACTCGGAAGTCCTTCAGGAGGTCTGGTGTGTTGGCCGGCGCCCGGTGCGCCGCGCCCCAGAGTGTGAAGTCGCTCTCTAGCTCGACCGGTGTGAATCGATTTTCGGTGAAGACACGAACGTTGGGCAACCAGGAGACTTGGTGGTAGAGGCTGGCCGGCCCGTACCAGTCATGGTTCCCCGGAGCGATGAGTACCGGGAGGGGCGCAATCGCTTCGAAGCTCGCCCGCAGGAACTCTCCGGTATCGGGGGAGAACCGTTCGTGCTCGTACAGGTCCCCGCCGCAGCACAGCGCATCGACTTCGAGTTCCCCGGCGAGCCTGACGATCTTGGTGAGGGTGGTTCGCAGGTTTCGGCGCCGCAACCGCGCCGCGTCCGGACCCGCCCAACGAAAGTGGGAATCGAGATGGAGGTCAGAGAAAAGGAGGAGCCTCACTGAGCTCTCCCTTCGCTCCGAATCGCATGGTCGGCACTGCGCCCGAGGGGCCAGCGCCTGCAACTACATAACCAAGTTCCTGTCACGCCCAAAGACTACGTGTAGGTAGTGACATTTACTCTCAGGGCGTCGGCCAGCGATGGTTATCACAGGACTCTGCGAGTATCTTGCACCAGCGTCTTCGAATGTGGGGCGTGTTGAGGCCGAGAGCAATCAAGTTGATGTGACTGCAAGGTTGCAGGAGTTCGACTCCTGAGTATTGAGTCCCGAACGTCAATCTCCTCACCAGCCGGGCAAGAAATCATACGCCCAGCGATTGTCTCATTATGGACAGAGGGCGCGACAACAATGAAGTCGCCTCCTTCAGGAGGTCGCTCGCTTGTCGCACAGACAACAGCAATCCCAGCTCCAACCAAGTGCCCTCGATCGTTCAAAGTACTGCTGTGCCACTTCGCCGAAATCTCCAGGCTGATGCGTATCAAAGTGACGGCCGATGACCACTGCGCCCACCGGGCCGGACCCAGCGGCTTTTAGCGCCGCGGCGGCACCCTGAATCCTTGACCCGGTGGTCATTGTGTCATCGATCAATAGCACCGGTAGTCCGGGTTCGAGGTTGGCAACGGTGAATCGCTTGGCAAGGTGTGTTCGGTCCTCTGGGTCAACTGCCGTAGCGGTGAGAACATCTCGCCAGCGACCACGAGTGAGGTCAATTGACTTACCAACCATCTCTTCCAAGGGGTGAATGACTCGATGCTTTGTGCTCGGAATTGTTGCAACCACGGAGAAGGCCGGGACACCTGCCGCTTTCGAGAGGCACCGCTCATGTCCAGCAAGCCATCGGCGCAGCACCTCGGTGAGATCCCCTTTAATTCGCTCGCGCTCTGCAGGGGATGTCCGTTCATCCTTGTAGAAAGCCAAGTCGCGCCCGAGTGGGCTGTAGCGGACAGACAGGGCTACGAAGTCAAGTGCGTCAACGCCTACCGTTAGTGTCTTGCGCCCCCGATAGCAGGTGGGACAGGTCGGGTAGGTGCCCGGACGCCATGAGTGGCAGACAGGGCACACGCCGTGACCACGAGGAAGCACTGGAAGAAAATTATTGCCATACCGATCGCTCACCTCGTCGCCGATGGCCATTGGACTACTCGTTGAACTGCGGGTGTGTGGACCGCCCCCGGGTTGCGAGAGCGGCGAGCACGTCGTCAAGGCTCTCCACGAAGCACGCCCCGGGGCGAGTGGCGAGTTCGTTCGCCCACTCCTGGTTGCGTAATCCAATATGAAGAAGAAGCAGCCGCCCCTGTTCACAGGCGAGCCGAGCTTGAAGGCGCGCACCACTCTTGAACCCTGCCTGAACAACGAGGGTCGCACTCGAATAGCCACTCATGACTGCGTTGCGCATAGGGAAGGAGAACTTGGTCGGGGAAGCGTCGGGTAAGAACTGTGAGAGCACCATCCCCTTGCGCCCAATTTCAGCCTGTAGTTCGGTGTTCTGCTTCGGGTACGACGAGTGAAGACCGGTGCCAATCACAGCGACCGTACGACCACCTACCTCGAGGGCACCGCGGTGTGCTGCGGTGTCTATGCCCGCAGCGAGTCCACTGATAACGCAAATGCCACGGTCAGCGAGACCGATAGCGAACCCGCGAGCGAGTTGCAAACCTTCAGCCGTCGCCTCCCTAGTGCCTACAATCGCTACACCGTCGGCGTCGGATGGCTCTGGGGCACCAATCCACGTTACGAATGGCGGGCGGCGAGATATTGACCGCAACTGCGAGGGGTAATCGTCATCAAACAACGAGACAAAGCGGATACCTTCGTCGTCCCACGCCTCAAGCATCTGACGAGCTTGGTCAGTCCACGCGTCAACATCATCCTCAGACCCAAAGAGCGACTGCTGGCCCGAGTGCAGCTCCTCGAGAACGCGGCGCGCACTGCCCCGCTCCTCTACGCGGTCGGTAATGTCCGACCACTTCTCACCCCAGCTCACCAGCAGGCCGAGTAGCGCGACACGCTCATCGTTTCCCATCACGCCAGCCCAAGAACCATGCCAACCATAATGACACGATGTAGTCACATGGGCCCTTTCCTCAGTGACCCAGTGATAACTCAACTACACCAGATCATCCCCGGCGTCGCTCACACATCAGGATTGTCCAGATTCACCTACAGCGACCAAATCGAGCCTGCGAATGACCGGTTTACTCCGACCTCTGTCACAGTCCTCGGTTAGTTTTGGAGAAGTCGATCGATTGCGGGTTTCCCGAGCGGTCCGAATCAACTACGGAAGCGGAGTGGGCCAAGACGTGACGAGCGACATTTTCGAAGTTCGTGACCAACTGGTCAACGACTATCGCTCGTTTACCGGTGCCTTCGTTACTCCGGCCGATACGCGTATCGCCGACTTCCTCACTCGACGGCTGGACGCTGGCTCCCAGTGGCCCGAGCCGTGGCTGTCGCTGAATCCCAGTTACGCCACAGGCGGTACGCCGGCCGAGTTGGCCAGCGAGGGACTCCTGCACGAGGGCTGCGAACGCGTGTTCCGTGTCAAGGACCGACTTGACGATCCTGGCCGTCTGCCGATCACGTTCCATCGCCACCAACGCGACGCCATCGAAGTCGCAGCGTCTCGCCACTCCTACGTGCTGACTACTGGCACCGGCTCCGGCAAGTCGCTCGCGTACATGGTGCCCATTGTCGACCGTGTCCTGCGACACCCCGGCCAACGCGGAGTGAAGGCCATCGTCGTCTATCCAATGAACGCGTTAGCGAACAGCCAGATGTTCGAGCTGGAGAAGTTCCTGAAGTTCGGCTACGCCAATGGCGAGGGCCCTGTAACCTTCGCCCGCTATACCGGCCAGGAATCGGCCGACGAGCGGCGCCAGACACTGGCGCAGCCGCCGGACATCCTGCTGACGAACTACGTCATGCTCGACCTCGTCCTCACTCGTCCAGAGGAGCGCCAGCACCTCGTCAGCGCGGCGAGGGACCTGCAGTTCCTCGTGCTCGACGAGCTCCACACCTACCGGGGGCGCCAGGGTGCGGACGTCGCGATGCTTATTCGCCGGGTCCGCGACCTCTGTGCCGGACCAGACTTGCAGGTCATAGGGACCTCAGCGACCATGGCGAGTGGTGGCACTACCTCGGACCGCCAACGAGTAGTAGCTCAGGTCGCAACCCGCCTCTTTGGTTCTGAGGTGACTCCGGACCGAGTGATTGGCGAAACCCTCCAGGCGGCGACGACCAGTCTCGACGAGGACCCCGCGTCGCTAGCCGAGTGTGTTCGGCACTTCACTCAGTTGCCCGCTCCAAACGCGACGTATGAGGAGTTGGCTCGCGATCCTCTCGCGAGCTGGGTGGAGCGACGATTCGGTATCGCCCCCGAGTCCGGCGACGGCCCGCTCGTCCGGCGGGCGCCGACCCGCGTGGCCGACGAGGCGACGCGTCTCGCCGAGATTACGGGCCTTGACTCGGACCAGTGTGGGACAGCGCTCCGTGCCGTGCTGCTCGCTGGAAGTCGGACGCGCCACCCCGAGCACGGCCGGCCGCTCTTCGCGTTCCGCCTCCACCAGTTCTTCTCCAAGGGAGATACTGTCTACGCCAGCCTCGAGTCAGAGAGCAACCGCTACCTGACGGACCACTACCAGTTGCGAGTGCCCGACTCGCCGGAGAAGGCCCTCCTTCCCCTCGGATTTTGCCGTGAATGCGGTCAGGATTACTACATTGTCGCGCGCGTCGAGCGCAACGGCCAGGTGGCGTTCGTGCCCCGTACGGATCAGGACGCATCTGGAGGCGACAAGGTGACGGGATACCTCTACCTGTCAACCACGCATCCCTGGCCCGATGACCCCGTGTCTGATGGTCGCTTGCCTGAACACTGGTTGGTGGATGATGGCGACGGATCGTCCCACGTGGCCGACAACCGGGTCAAGTACCTACCGAGGCCCGTGTCACTCGCAGCGGACGGATCAATTGCTCCTCATGATGCCGGAGTCAAGGCTTGGTTCATCTCAACCCCCTTCGCCTTCTGTCTCAACTGCCGCGTGTCCTATGAGCAAGTACGCGGCAACGACTTCTCGAAACTCGCCACGCTCGATCAAGAGGGGCGCTCTTCCGCCATGACTATCCTCGCGGCGAGCGTCGTGCGCTCGCTGCGGGAGTTCCCGCTGGACCAATTGGACCGCCGAGCACGCAAGCTCCTCACCTTCGTCGACAACCGCCAGGACGCCTCACTGCAGGCGGGCCACTTCAACGACTTCTCACAGGTAGCCCAACTACGATCCTCTCTGTATGGGGCACTGGCCGCGGCACCTGACGGCCTCAGCCACGAAGTCGTCGCGCAGCGCGTTGCGGCCACGCTCGCGCTCGAGCCCACTGAGTACCTGGCCAATCCTGAGGCCAAGTTCTCCGCCCGCGACACCGCCGACCGCGCTCTGCGGTCAGTGCTCGAGTACCGGCTTTACGTTGACCTGAAGCGGGGATGGCGCGTCACCATGCCCAACCTCGAGCAGGTCGGACTCCTCCACGTTCGCTACGCCGATCTAAACGAGATTGCGGCCGATGACGAGACCTGGGCGGGGACCCACCCCGCACTGGCTGAGGCCTCGCCGGAACAGCGGCGCGTAGTCACACAGATCCTGCTCGACGAACTGCGACGCGTCCTCGCCATCGACGTCGAGTGCCTGACGACCCTCGGTTGGGAGCAGATTCAACGAGACTCGCGTCAGCACCTCCGCGACCCCTGGACGCTCGGCGACGGCGAACGGCCCGAGATTGTGGGCAAGGCGTACGCCCGGTCGGGTTCGAGCGGTGGGTCGCGTGCTGACCTCAACGTCTCCGGTCGGACCGCCTTTGGCAAGTACCTGCGCCGCGACGGCACACTCTCGGGCGTCGCTGGTCCGCTCGACACGGCCGGCGCCCTCACAATCGTGGGACAGATGTTTGAGCGCCTCGAGCGCGTTGGCACACTGACTGCAGTCGACGAAGATCAGAACGGTGTACGGGGCTATCGGTTGAAGGCGTCGTCAATCCGATGGGTTGCAGGTGAGGGGACCCGAGGGGCTGAAGATTCGCTGCGGCGCCAATTCGACGAGTCGAGCGCTCCGCGGGTTAATCCGTTCTTTAGAGACCTCTACACCCGCACTGGACGGCTCCTCGTGGGACTGCACGCGCTCGAGCACACCGCGCAAGTGCCGGCGTCGGAGCGCGAGTTCCGAGAAGAGGAGTTTCGAGAGGGGCGCCTGCCACTGCTCTTCTGCTCTCCCACCATGGAATTGGGCGTGGACATTGCGAGTCTCAACGCCGTGGGACTACGTAACGTGCCGCCAACGCCTGCCAACTACGCGCAACGCTCCGGACGTGCCGGCCGGTCTGGTCAGCCCGCCCTCGTCATGACCTACTGCGCCAGTGGCAACGCGCACGATAGCTACTGGTTCGCACGTTCCGACCAGATGGTGTCGGGCGTGGTTCAACCGCCGCGCCTAGATCTCACCAACGAAGAACTCATTCGTTCCCACGTCCACGCCATCTGGCTGTCCGAGACGGGTCAGTCGATGCGTTCGCGCCTCACCGAGATCGTCGACATGGCAGGAGAACCCCTCACCCTCGACCTTCTCCCTGAGGTGTTTCGCGCCCTCGAGGACTCTTCAGCTCGGCTGCGTGCCGTCGAGCGTGCCGAGTCGGTGCTACGAGAACTACGCCGGACGTGGGAAGTGAGTGGCGACTCCGTCGAGTGGTGGTACGACGGGTGGGTCACCGACACCGTGGTTCGTGCTCCAGTGACGCTCGATCGAGCTCTCGACCGCTGGCGCGGACTGTACCTCGCCACCTTGGACGAATACGTCGAGCAGGGACGACTGGCTGTACGCCACGACGCGCCACGACGCTCTCGAGAGATCGCGGCCAACCGCGAGCGCGAGGCGCGTGACCGCCTGAAGTTGCTCCGCAACGAGGACGCCGAGATTGGCCAGACCGACTTTTACTCCTACCGTTACCTCGCCTCCGAGGGATTTCTACCCGGCTACTCATTCCCCCGGCTACCCCTGGCCGCCTACATCCCGGGCGGGCGGAGCGCACGGGGCAACCGCGAGGGCGACTACCTGCAGCGCTCGCGCTTCCTCGCCATTCGTGAGTTCGGCCCCGGGGCGCTCATCTACCACGAAGGAGCCCGCTACGAAGTGGTGCGCGTCCAGCTGCCCCGCTCCGCAGAGGCTGAGGGCGGCCTCGACACCGAGGATGCACGACGGTGCGAGTCGTGCGGGTACCACCACCCCGTCGAGGTGGGGACCGATATCTGTGACGGCTGCGGAGCGCGCCTCGGCGCCAAGATCTACGGACTGCTGCGACTCCAGACTGTCCACACCCGCCGACGCGAGCGCATCTCCTCGGACGAGGAGGAGCGTCGACGCTCCGGGTTCGAGATCGAGATCTCTTACCGCTTCGCCAGTCACGGCGAGCGGATGGGGAGAATCGATGCCGTGGCTTCGACGGACGATGAACCGATCGTTCACCTCTCTTACGGCGACGCGGCAACCGTTCGCCTCGCCAACGTCGGCCGACGGCGACGCTCCGACAGTGCCGATCGCGGCTTCTGGCTCGACATCGTCGAAGGCCGGTGGCTCTCGGATAGCGCAGCCGAGGACACACCCGTCGACGCCGAGGGCCTCGAGCCGCTGGCTGACGTGCCGTCGCGCCGCAAGGTCATTCCGTACGTGGAAGATCGACGCAACGTGCTCATCGTTCGACTGAACGACTACGTCGACGAAGTTACCGCTACGACGGTCCGCTACGCCCTCGAACGCGGCGCTGAAGCTGCATTCCAGCTCGAGGACTCCGAACTCGACGCCAGCCCGCTCCCCGACTCCGACAACCAAGGCCGCTTGATCCTCACGGAGTCAGCTGAAGGCGGTGCTGGAGTGCTACGGCGCCTCGTCGAGGATCCGAGCGCTCTGGCGACCGTGGCCCGCACGGCGCTCGAGCTCTTGCACTTCGATCCCGAAACGGGTGACGATCTGGGCTCGGCTCCCGGCGTCAACGAGCGGTGTGAACGCGGTTGCTACCAGTGCCTTCTCTCGTACCGCAACCAACTAGACCACTCCATGATCGACCGTCACTCCGTCCGCGATATCTTGCTGGCGCTCGCTCAGGCGTCAACCGTCGCGGGTGCGGGCGGGAAGAACCGAGCCGACATCCGCGAGAAGCTATCGACACTCACCGATTCATCGCTCGAACGTCGACTCATCGACTTTCTCGATGGTCGCGGTCACCGTCTGCCCGACGATGCCCAGGTTGACATCACCGAAGCTCGAGCGAAGCCGGACTTCATTTACCGACTCCCCAATGGGAGCGTCGCGGTCTTCGTCGACGGTCCCGTACATGATGCGCCTGCGAACGTCGAGAGAGACGGGACCGCTAACGACCGCCTCATCGACCTCGGGTGGACGGTTGTGCGGTTCCCCTACGATGCCGACTGGTCCGAGATCACGAACCGCTTCCCCAGCGTCTTCGGTGTACCCCGTAGCGGCGTATGAGCGACCCGACCTTCGCGCCGGGCACTCTCGTCCGCACCCGTGACCGTGAGTGGGTCGTGCTGCCAACGAGCACCGATGACCTCCTCGTGCTTCGACCTCTGGGCGGTAACGACGATGACACCGCAGCTGTCCTGCCAGCCCTTGAGGTCGTCACCGAGGCCCGATTCGCACCCCCGACCGTCGACGATCTAGGCGACACGGCTGACGCCGCACTGCTTCGCGCTGCACTACGGATCGGGTTCCGGTCCTCAGGTGGGCCCTTCCGGTCGCTGGCCCGCCTGTCAGTCACGCCTCGCGCTTACCAGTACGTGCCTCTCCTGCTCGGGCTTCGACAAGACACCGTTCGGTTGCTCATTGCCGACGACGTCGGCATCGGCAAGACCGTCGAAGCCGGCCTCATCGCAACCGAGTTGATCGCTCAAGGCGACGTGGAGCGGATGACGGTCCTCTGTTCACCGGCCCTCGCCGAGCAGTGGCAGGGCGAGCTTCGGGACAAGTTTGGCCTCGAGGCTGAAGTCGTGCTGCCGTCGACAGTTCGCCGCCTGACGCGCGGGCTTTTGCTGACCGAGTCGTTGTTCGAACGCTATCCCTACACGGTGGTGTCCACCGACTTCATCAAGAGCCCCACTCGTCGCCACGAGTTCTTGAACCACTGCCCCGAACTCGTCATCGTCGATGAAGCCCACACCGCAGTGGCCGACGGAGCCGGAAGCAGCGGGAACCGAACGCAGCGCTACGACCTAATGCGGTCAATCGCCGCCGATCGCAGTCGCCACTTAGTGCTCGTCACGGCCACGCCGCACTCGGGTAAGGAGGAGGGCTTCCGCAACCTCCTCGGTCTCCTCGACCCGGAGT
>Ga0307375_10002468_pt1 | contig 18919 bp, 15 predicted proteins | sample TR1MG_FD_202531 | JGI IMG/M metagenome (GOLD analysis project Ga0307375, IMG submission 202531) | Soil microbial communities from Risofladan, Vaasa, Finland - TR-1 | ecosystem: Environmental > Terrestrial > Soil > Coastal area > Acid sulfate soil | place: Finland: Risofladan, Vaasa | collected...
CATCCGCGAGTTGGATCGAATAGGTCTCCACTAGGTCTCTAAAGTGCTGTTCGTGCTCTGTTCCAGCGTATTTCAGGGTGACTTGGTGCATGGCGTCGTAGTTGTTGACGAAGCATACCATGGTCTTGACGCGGTCCGTGTACGAGGTGCCGATCTTGGTGATGAACTTCTCAATCTCTGCCCTCAACGTGGGGAGTTTGGTTTTGAGTCGGAAGACCTTCAAGGCGTCGGGAAACTCCGTGAGCAGGTACATGCATGCAGCGAGGAACTCGGCGTAGCGCTTGACGACGTAATGCGTATGTTGCGTTTCGGTGCCGCCAAGCGCATCAGGTGTAGCATTCGCAACGGATTGAAGATTTAGGTCAAATACGAAGCGGAAGCGGGTCACCAGGATCTCTGTGAGTTGGTTGAGGTGGCCCTGCAACGCGGGTTCCTTCCTATCGCTCATGATCATTCGATACTGCCACACCATCACCATCAGAAGAAGCATGCCTACCATATCATACGAGCCATCCAAATAATCCTCCAGAGTTCGGAAGACGAGTGCACACGCCTTGTCGAATATCGTCTCGGTCAAATCCATGGACAGGACTTGCAAGTTGAACATAGATTCCTCGCAAACGTCGTTGAGAAACATGAAGTTGATGCAGCGGAAGAGATACTCGAAGGGGAACTTCTTGTTGGCGTCGATCTTGGTCGGGAAATCGACCCTCTTGTCCTTGTTCGTGAGGATTTCCGCTCGCCTTCCCAGCGTGAACACCGCCAATCGCTTCTGTTGCGTGGTATCGGTGCTTCCCTTAAATAGGGAGGAGAATTTGCCCTCTACATGAGCCAGTAGGTCGTCTTTGGTGGTTGGAGGTTCCTGTTGCGACTTCTTCATCTCCTGCGCGTACATGCGGTAGTAGTTGTAATACAAATTGCGCGTTTGGTTGACGTAGTAGTTGAAGACTTCGGAGCCCTTCTCAGGCCAGTTTTTGCCGAGGAATGTGAAGAGGAAGCGGAACTTGGCGAGTTGTTTGTGCATGGCGCTCAGACTCTCGAGATCGGTAAAGGCGAGACTGAACTTTTGGTTGATCCACTCGAGAATGCGCTCGCAGACAGTGACGGTGAGCTGAGTGTAGGCGGATTCGAACTCGGCCACGGCGCGCACGTTTTGACCCTTGAACTGACTGATGAACGTCAAGCGACGCGAATACTCTTTAAGGAAGACGACATAGGACTCATCGATACTCAACTGCATCAAAGCACGGCGCAGGTTATCGGGCAACATGGTAGAGTTGATGAACTTGGAAAGGTCGCCCTCTGCGTGTCGGCGCTGCTCCACCTGCAACTCCTTCAACTTTGCCTCCTTCTGCATCTTCACAATCTCAGCCGTAATCGAACCAATATCATTCTGGAAGACGGTCAGCAACGATTCCATCTGACCCAACACCTTTTCCGCCTGCAACATGTCGTTGTACAAAACCGCAAAGTTCTCGCGCTCAGACAGATCTAGAACCACCAACATTCAGAAACACAAGACGGATATCATCATTGTTAGAGTCCATTTCAAACGGCAAGCGGTACCGCACACATCATTGAACATGGGAAAAGCGAAGGGTAATGGGGACCACGCACATTCCACCACTGATTGACGGTCAATGTCATATAGCTGGGTCTCAACTTGCTTCAAATACTGTCCAATATCCACTCCCTGAGAGAAAATCACAAGTTAGAGAACAGAATCGACGAAATGGCATCTCCTTCTCTGCGACCTCAGAGTCCTCTTCAGAACAACAAACATACCTCCTCGATCTTCTTCCTCACTTCTTCATTGTCGACAACTTCATCCAAATCTGAAGAGAGGGTACAAGAGTCAGAAAACGGCCTCAAAAGACGCTGCGAAAAACAGCAGGCACCTCGTACCGTCATCATGCAAGAAGGCAGGCTCAGACTCTTGCAAATCGCCAAAATCAAGGTCGTCGATGTTCTGCCAAGAGGGAGAGGGTCAGCAAGAGTGATGACAGGGAGAAAACGGCATCAAGCGACCCCGGGGCCAAAACACGGTTGTTGAAGCTCTGTTGACAAATTCCGACTCAATGACATTGAGGGTATACACCACCTATACAGCGTACCGTAAGACCAGGATCCTCCAACTCAGTGGGATGTCGAGGGGCAGGACTGCCAGAGGGTGAAGGAAATGCAGAGATTTGAATCACCGGAATTCTATTCCTCAACGCAGGAGAAGCAGTTCTGGATGCCATGATTAGCTGCAAAATGTCAGCTTCTGCAAGTTTATCGCCAAGGTTTTTTTGCACGTGCACAGATTCCAAGAACAGAGAAGAGTGACGACCAGCGGCGCGTCGTTGTCGAGCGCGTCACTCCCAACTTCAGTGCTGATGGCCCCACACTCAGAAGGCATTCTGGGCAGAATCATACCAATAGAAGATCGTCTGGATAGTACATCCTCTTTTGAGCCCAAAGATCGGAATGGCAATGTTCGATGCCCCTTACGGGCCAATTTCAGCCTGAAACTGGTCTATTTTAGAAGAACGTGCCTTTAGAATGATGACTTAAGGGTGATTCTCTGGAGTATGCAGCATCACTACGCTGGAGCACAGAGGGGAAGGGCCGGCACACATACACAAACACACACACTTCGCTCCCTTCGGCCCAAAGACGCGGTCATTTTGGCCCTTACGTGTGCATAACACAGGTGAGTTATTTGGTTGAGCTCGTGTATAGCCGCTGAAAACCACCCCTCGCTGGAATCATAGTTGCTCGTTTCGACCTCGTTGAGTTAGAAGAGCGCGTATCTTTGGTAATCGAATTCAACTCGTCCAAAAGCGCCTCCGTAGCATCGACTTTACGTTCAGCCCGCCAAAAGATGAGCGCCAACATGTTTGATGCCCTTGCTGACGAGCCAGTCATGGTCGTCAAGCCCGCTGCCGCCCCTGTTGCCGCTGCTACCAAGCCCGGTTCTAAGTCTCTCGTTGGAGGCGTGAAGAAGGGTGATGCTCCCAAGCGTATGTCCTTTCCTGTTGTCCTTTCCTATGTGCTCATGTTGCAACCATTGTCTATCCTGACGGAACAAGCAGAATGCTCCGTTTCTGAACTCTTCCCGGTTCTGCTCTGTATCTCTTCCCCTGCATTTATCGACTCACTCTGACACGTAACCTTGTGCAAACGGTGCTATAACAGGTGATTCTCAAGCTTCCAGCTCTCTTCCTACCTGTATGTGGCCAAAGCCTGGTTCTCCCACCGTTTCGAGTGCCTTCGCAAACTCCCTGTCTCTCCATGAAGCCGATTGCTGACCCCCTTTCCCTTTTGTTCTCCAGCCCACGGAAAGCTCCCGGGAGAGGTTCGCAAGGAAACCGGAAAGGGACGCCACAAGCAACACGTTGTCCGCACCGACGCCAATGGCAAGATTCACGGCCGCGAGTTCGAGCGCCACTCTCAGACTGGCCGACCGTACGTCATCCCCCTGCAACAAACATTCTCTCCACTTCATCCAGTTCCAATTGCCTCTTGCACCTCGTGGAGGTTTGCAATGCAGAGAGAGCGAAACTGCCTAGAGAAACGCTCTGTTCAGGCCCCTCTCGCCTCTGTGCGCCAAGACCTTGCCTGACATTTCTCTCTTCTCTCTCTCTCGCTGGCTCCGATCGCTCTCGTGCCTTTTCTCTCTCCCTCCCTCTCTCTCCTTCTGTACTCGTTTGGTGTTTACTGCAGTGCTCACGAGAACAAGCGCTCTGGAGCTGGACGCAACAACTGGGGAGCCTTGAAGGACGCCAAGGAGGACGAGGACATGGCCGCCGCTGCCGCCGCTGCCCCCGAGGCCGTCGCTGCCCCCGAGGCCGCCACCACTGAAGCCGCCGCTGTCCCCGCCACTGAGGCCGTTGCCGAGTCATCTGAGCCTAAGGTTGAGGCTGAGCCTGAGGTACGACCGACCTTTCTGTCCTGCGACTCCTCCCGTTGGCGATCTCCTTCCCTTCTCTCTCGAGTGTGCTCCATGTGATCGATTAGGGGGTGTCGGCGTCAAATCCGCCTCCCTCGAAGTCACCCTTTGATGACCACTGATGTTGCCAAGCCTTTTGAGCGCCGTTTTCGCTAAGCGGAATGCATGAAACTATGTTGGCCTGTTCATTTTCTGAGGGACCTTCCCACCTGCCCACACTCGTGTTTGAGATTGATTGTGTCCCATTCCACCTGTCCTTTCGCCAACGCCCTCTGATGCTGACCTTCTTTCGTGTCTTTGTGTCCTTCCATCACCCCGTCTCCCATACCTGCTCATCCGTGTCTCACTTCAACTGCAATAGATCAAGACTCAATCCCTCGCTGCCTATAGAGCCGAGAAGGCCAAGAAGGAGAAGGAGCTCGCTGCTTCCCTTGGTTTGGGGCCCCTGCCTCAGGCCCGCGAGATCAAGCCCACCTGGTACAAGCCCGAGGAGAAATCCGCCGCCGCTGCCCCTAAGGCCTCTTCTTCTGCCGCCAAGGAGGTGAAGCAACACAAGACCTTCGTCCCCATCTCTCAAGTCATTGGCGAGAAGAAGGAGTTCCGTGCCGAGGACCGTCGTGGACCCCGCCGCGATCGCGAGGGAAGCGACCGCCAAGGAGGCGACCGCCAGCACAAGCCCCGCGAGGGAGGCAACCGCGAAGGAGGCAACCGCGAGGGAGGCAACCGCGAAGGAGGCAACCGCGAGGGAGGCAACCGCGAAGGAGGCAACCGCGAAGGAGGCAACCGCGAAGGAGGCAACCGCGAGGGAGGCAACCGTCAAGGAGGACGTGGAGGAAACCGCACCGGAGGAAAGACCGCCAGAGCCACCTTCGATGCCACCGCCGGCGTTGACAAGCTCCCCGCTCTCGGTCAGTAAAAGGACGCCACTTCGCGCGCTCCTTGGCTGCAATTCGGCACATACCCCTGTATCATCGAGTGAGCCTACTGCTCTACTCTGCCCGAACGCCATAGAAAACCCAACACGCCCCGTATGGAGCAGGTATGGAACACTAAAAACCCGCTTTCTAAGAATCGAATCACCTCTCACCTTGCCCAGCTCTCCTGGATCCCTTCTCTCTTATATGTGATACCGAGGGGAGCATATGTTCAATCAATACGCAACAAAGGGGATGCAAATACACACGGGATCACCTACATTGCGTGCTCTCAAGTTCATCTTCGTTGGACTACCCTGGCCGTTTCGAAACCGGTCTCGAAGGCGACTAAGCCCGAAGGCGACTGGACAGATGCATCTTTCTGATGCGGATCGAAGTAGAAGTAGCCAAACGAGGTAGACCATCCATTGGGATCATTGCAAACGCGTACTTCGACGCGGCCGGCGGTGTGAGAGGGCGTGCGGCAGATGAGTGTCTTGGGTCCGTGGAAGTTGGGGTGCACCTCGGTGTTGCCAAAGCGTACGCGTGTCGTTGGCGATTCCACAAAGTCCTTGCCGATGATGGCGACGCGTGTAAATCCACCAGTAGAACCGGAGGGTGGGATGACTTCGACCACCGTGGGCAGAGCCTCAATGGGAGCGCGAAGCTGTGTGGAATGGGACAATACGAGGATAGGGTTGGTAGATACTTGCGCAAGCACTTCGAAGGGCGTGGAGGCGTCTTCGACGTTGGCACCCTCGGGGAAGCGACGGAGTTCGAATCGGAGGGCAAACATGGTTTCGTTCTGTTGATGGGAGGTGACCATGACCTTGAGTCGTTTCCATTCGAAAGTGCGGGAGGGCGTGAGGCGGGCAGGCGGGTTGCCTGTAAGGAAGGTGGGGCAGTCCTCGTCGGTATCGCAGCGAGTGAGAATGGCAAACATCCAAATGTTCGATTCCAGCTCTGTATCATCTCCACCATGTACGACTACGGTAGGTCCAGGCTTCACATTACGCTTGTATACGCATCTATCGGGAGGCTGTTCCGTGACAGTCAGTTGGAAGGAGGAAGTGCTCTCCGCAGGTGGCTCCACTTCTCCGAGCTCCACCGTGATACCAGTTGTGACGTTGCTGACCGGATTGAAGATGCTTACAATATCCGCCACTTCATCCAAAGTCAAGGGGGTCAAACGAGGAAGAAGTGCCAACTGAGAGTTGCTGATGCAAGCCAATGTGTTCGCGATCACGATCAGTGATGACTTGTCCTGACTAAAGAGAGACACCAATGTTTGGTATAAGTGATAATGTTGATCGTCCAGGGCAATATATTCTCGCAGGCGATCGATCAAGGCCTGTTGATCTGGAAACGAGAAAGCAAGAAGGATTGAGGTCAGGATCCAAACTGGCATTGCATCGCCCTGGTATCTGTGATTCTTACAGATTTTCAGACATTTTGGGATGTAAATCAAGGCATAGAGGGCATTTCACGTGGAATAAACAAGAGGAAAGAGAGTAGAAGGCCAGAAAAGGGAAATGACTAGTCCGAACGGCGCTCGGAGCAGTTCGCAACGTACCAGCGATTTCAGCAAGGGCCGCGTGGATCTCAGATATGGCAGCAGGTCCTAGTTGTGTCAGCACTCCATGAACGCCTTCAATTTGCGAGATTCGTTGAGGTAGATTGTCTGAATGGACGATGTGGAGCAGCATCATCAGTTCGGCGAGCGGTGTCTTGTTCAGAAGATCGCGAAGTAGGAATAGGTCGTAGATAATGCGAAATTGGGCCTCTATGTCATCGGAAATGGGACGTTCGGCAGTCTCCTGCATGAAAGAGACGAAATCTCCACTCTCCAAGAGCTTCGCCAGCGGCCCGTACTGCAATTGCACTTCTCCGTGGGTATACTTCACCAGCCTGGCCACATTTCTCGGGGACTGTGATTCCAAAAAGACCAAAAACTCACTCAAAGCGGCTCTCACATCATCAGTCTGCATGGAAGAGGAGACGCTCATTCTGCCAAACCTTCTAACGTCCTTTTCAGCACAAAATGAATGCCTCTCAGCTCACCACACTATCAACAGTAATCTACACGGGAATTTAACTACAATTACGATGCGTGTCAGGTCGACAAGTCCAACACATACTTAGAGCGCCTGCCGAGGACGAGGTTCAGCTGCCCTCCAACGCCACGTCACATCTCAGTCCGACAACAGAGAGTCTTCCCTTTGGCTCATTCGAAGGCATTCTGTACGAACAGGAAACGACCAGAAACAGCTCCCCAGAGGGGGATGCTCCGGCACTGAGGGCATCCATCCAACTTCGCCCAGCGCACATAGTGGAACAGCAGAGCCAACTGCACTTAGGATTCATCATTGCATTGCATCTCATGAGGAGGTTGAGAATGTCTCCCAGCTGGAAATTTCGAGATCGACCACTCAAGATTCACTTCTGTGCCCGGGTCGTGTGTTTGTCGCGGGGAACGCGGAGGCCGAGAGAGAAGAGAGAAACGGGACGGCGCTGGAAAAAACAAGAGTCGCTACTGCGCCCGATCTCCACTTCAAACCAGTTCGCTCCTCACGTAGCCATGTTGAGCAAGGTCATACATATCACCGCCTTGGGTCGCAAGTCTGCTTCATCGTCGTTGGCGTCGTCGAAGCCCGCTACGAAGCTGTCAGGTAGATCGTCTGCGGCGATTCGTCGTCAGGTCGCGATCAAGCAAGCTAGACGTGGATATGCCTCAATTAGCGTGGCTGGTGGAACTGCATCTGCTGTTGTAGAGGACAAAATCGTTCGTCAAACTCTGCTGTACCTTGAAAAGTGACGTTTGCCAGGTCAGTTCTCTAACCTCCCCATCTCTCCCTTTGTGTGCTTGCAGGAGGTGATCCACCAAGTAGAAAAGAAGCGTGCTGATTCTTTCTTGGGAGGAGGCCAGCATAGAATCGATACGCAGCACAAGAAGAACAAGCTGACGGCCCGTGAAAGACTTGACATCCTTCTTGACCAAGGTCCGTTCATCCATTCATTTCTTCCATTACCTAGCGAGTTTGATGTTTGTAATGTGTCTGGTAGTGGCCTTCGTGGTATCATCGATGTGTTTGGTTGTTCCTGAAAGTCAGTACAGTGGGAGTTTTGGTCTCACTATCATTGTCCCAATTTTGATGACTGACAAGTGCTCTATTGGTCTTTGTAGACTCCTTCCGTGAGATTGATGCCTTTGTGGAGCATAATTGCATTGATTTTGGCATGGAGGCGAAGAAGGTGCGTGAGTCGGAGGAGAGGGCTTCCACCTTTGCCTCTTGGTGGCCCTGTCGTGATGCGATGAGTGTCTGACTCCCTGTTTGTGTACTCTTCGTGTTCTTCTTGATGATTGCGTGTCTGTCTCGATTGTGTGGGTGCAGTATACTGGTGACGGAGTGGTGAGTGGTCAGGGAACGATCAACGGCCGTCCGGTGTTCGTCTTCTCTCAGGACTTCACTGTTCATGGAGGTTCTCTGTCTGAATCGAATGCGCAGAAGATTTGCAAGATCATGGATAAGGCAGTGGAGTTGGGTGTGCCGGTGATTGGTTTGAACGATTCTGGAGGCGCGCGCATTCAGGAGGGTGTCGGTTCGTTGGCCGGCTACGCCGAGGTGTTCAGGAGAAACGTGCTCTCCTCTGGTGTGATTCCTCAGCTCTCGCTCATCATGGGCTCTTGCGCAGGAGGAGCTGTGTACTCTCCCGCGTTGACTGACTTCGTCTTCATGGTGCAAGATACGTCGCACTTGTTCATCACTGGTCCCGATGTCGTCAAGACCGTCACCCGCGAGGAGCTCACCCAGGACGAGCTCGGAGGATACATCCCCCACACCACCAAGTCCGGCGTCGCCCATGCTGCCTTCCCCAACGATCTCGTTGCTTTGAAGAAGATGCGCGAACTCTTCGACTTCCTGCCCCTCTCGAACCGCGAAGCACCTCCCATGCGCCCCACCGCCGATACTCGCAACCGCGAAGAGGAGTCACTCAACAAGGCTGTGCCTCTTGACCCCAACATTCCTTACGATATGCACGAGATCATCGCCAAGCTCGTCGACGACGCCAACTTCTTCGAGATCATGCCCACCTTCGCCAAGAACATGATCACCGGCTTCGCTCGCTTCGAGGGCCGCACCGTCGGCGTCGTTGCCAATCAGCCCAAGGAGCTCGCTGGATGCCTCGACATCGACGCCTCTGTCAAGGCCGCCCGCTTCGTCCGCACCTGCGATTGCTACAACATCCCCATCCTCACTCTCGTCGACGTACCCGGCTACCTCCCTGGCAAGTCTCAAGAGCACGGTGGCATCATTCGCCACGGTGCCAAGCTCCTCTACGCGTACGCTGAGGCCACCGTCCCCAAGATCACCGTCATCACTCGCAAGGCCTACGGTGGTGCCTACGACGTCATGTCCTCCAAGCATCTCCGCGGCGATTCCAACTACGCATGGCCCTCTGCTGAGGTCGCCGTCATGGGTGCCAAGGGAGCCGTCGAGATCATCTTCCGCGGTGCTTCCGACAACGCCGCCAAGGAGCGCGAGTACAACAAGGTCTTCGCCAACCCGCTCGCCACCGCTCGCCGCGGATTCCTCGACGACCTCATTCAGCCCAGCAAGACTCGTCGCATCATTTGCCAGGACCTCGAACTCCTCAGAACCAAGCAACAGTCCAATCCCGCCAAGAAGCACGGAAACATCCCTCTCTAAGCTACTCTCTCATCTGCAACCCCTGGAACGATCCTCTCCCCCAAGACATGCTTACTAAACATCATGCATCTACGAAGCACTTGTTACAATCTCAAGAGTGGGGGCTTTCTATGCTATGCAGATGCCAGGGGCACGCTCAGGAGTCTTCTGGAATTTGCATGGGGCTGGAACTTTCCATCTTCATGAAGCCTCCTCAGCCGCCACAGTCATATGCTCTTTTCCCATATTTGATCCTTAACACGACGAAACTCGATCAAACAGTCACTGTTTAAGCTTGTTGATTGACATCACAGCTCTGAGAAGAGCGAGACATCATCATTAGAGCGCTGATCCCCTTTGCTGCGCGTCCAGTTGTACGTGGAGGCCTCTGCCATGCAAGCCTTGGCGAATCTTAACAAAACCTCGAAGTGGTGGAAACCATCAACCGCAAGTCGAGTTGTACCTGCTTGGAAGGGACAATCGTCGCGGAAGTTTGGCACGGGTACGGAAAGATGCCGTTTGTTGTTCCCTGATGCGTGTTCCCATTTTCCACTCGTGAACTCTCATCAAAGTGAATGTTGCATCCATTTCTGACCCCTTTTGTCCCTCTGTGTTGAATATGGATGGCCAAACGCATGATTTTGAAAGCCCAATTGTCTGGAGCCGTTTTCCCAAGTGTGCAGCGCCTTCTTCATGAATACAATCTCGACATTAGCAACCTGTTGAAGTTTGGAACTGGTCCCAAGGGACGATTGACAAAAGGAGACGTGTTGAACTACGTGGCAGTGAAGAACATGAAGCCGAACCCCACGCCATTGCCCCCGCTGCAACCTAAGCCCGTGTCGCCTTCAGACGCCAGTGCAAAGCCGTCTTCTATTGCTACTGCATGCCCAATGTCGAGTGGAGTCCCCTTGAGAGTCAATAGAAAGCGTACAGGACCTGCGGCGTACACAGAGGTCCCGACGGACAACATGCGCCGTGTGATCGCCCACCGCCTCACTGAGTCGAAGACTACCGTCCCACATGCGTATGCGACTCGCGAAATCGATATGGCACAACTCACAGTCTTGCGCAAGAAGCTGAACGCAGGTTTGGAGGAGAGCGCCAAGTTGTCTGTCACCGACTTTCTCATCCGCGCCTGTGCCCTCGCCCTGAAGCAAGTACCCGAAGCGAACTCTACGTACAGTGCTGGCACTCAAGAAACCTCTCTTCTCTCGAATGTGGACATCTCTCTGGCAGTGGCACTCGACAGTGGACTCATCACGCCAATCATCTTCGGCGCCGACACCAAGGGTATTGCCTCCATTGCTGCCACTTCCAAAGATCTCGTCAAACGCGCTCGCAACAAGGGACTCAAGCCTCACGAGTACCAAGGAGGCACCTTCAGCATCTCCAACCTCGGTATGTTCGGCATCACCGAGTTCTCCGCCGTGATCAATCCTCCTCAATCCATGATCCTCGCCGTTGGCGGACCTCTACAGTCCGTGTCCATTGCCTCCTCTACTTCAGCCACTCCATCGATCAACACATCCATCCGTGTCACCCTATCATGTGACGCACGCGCCGTTAGCGCCGACGTAGCTGCCAAGTGGCTTGACGTATTCGAACAGATTCTCACCAACCCTACTCGTATGATGCTATAGAGAGATCATGCATCTCCTCATTTTTGGAAAACCCCCTATGACGCAATGTACACGCCGAGCTTATGAACCACACAATGCCCCCCTTTCATCCCCAACTGACGCGCGAGACGATTGCTCGACTCGACCCTCCCTACTTCCATCAGGTCCCGTCTCGTTCCAGTGGCATAGATTCACTATTTCTTGGGCATCATTGCTGGATATGAGCGAAAATACTGATTCCGAGGCTTGACAGGCTAGGTCGGACCGGAGAGTAGCTCGGAATAGCAGAAGGAGCCGGCCGCTCTCTTGTGTGCGCGCATCAGATCCTCGTGTGCCTACCCGCTCAGAGCCAGCCAGTCTTTCTCTCCGTCTCTCCCTCGCTACATGTCATTCACTGCCTCCTGACCGCCGTAATACTGTTCTTCGCATTGTGTTGCATCCAACCGTACCCTGTGCACACCCGTCATGTCCCTTTCAGACCCATCAGCCGAGCTCGCGGCACTTCGTGCCCTGCTCGCGCAAAAGGACGCCACCATCGCTAATCTAGAAAGGTATGCCTCAACCTCCTGTTTTTCGCCCCCTACAGTCACATTCGCATGCAATCCATGGCCTGGCTGCCGAAAAACATGTCATACAGGTCTGGAAACTGGTCGTGTGCGTTGTCACCAGAAGGTGCCCGTTTCCTCTCGACTCAAATCCCGCGTTACGCATTCTCTTGGGACCTTCATTCAGAAATCACTGACACGAATTGTGTTCTTTCCTCTTTTCCTCAGACAAATGGCATCCATGGAGACTGGCGACATCAAGACCCCGATCGGCTCGCCAACTCGCAATCGCTTGAATACTCTCCCGCTCCCTCGCGCCTCGTCTGAAGACCCGAAGAAGTCATATATGTCCACCGCTGCGCGCATATCAACAGCGATAGAAGATGGTGAATGGGGCCGGTATAACCCGTTTCGTGAATTAGCCCAAAGCAGCGCGCCTACGCCCTCCACTACGATTCCACCGATCACGCCTATCGCGTCTATCCATACTGCACCCAAGCTTGAACATCATAGTACCATTAAAGTGTCCGCATCATCCCCAACATCTCGACGACGTTCGTTGGCAGTTCCCCACACCCATCTGCTCAACAATGCGTCCAACCAACTGATCCCAATGCGTCGGTGTACCTCGATTTCGATAGAACAAGACAGTGAGCATATCGCAGAGACGCCACCACTGTTGGCAGCACCATCTTCTGAACTGGATTGGAGCGACGACAATCCCTTCTCCTTCCTGAAGGCACCTGCACCTTCCCCTCCTGGCACCCCCTCCGCCTCCTCCTGCCCCTCATCCGCCCTCTCGCGTCCTGCCCCCTCTCCCCTTCACTATCCCAACTCCCCCCTCCGTGGCACGGCAGCTGGAGTGCACGGCGCCGGCGAAATGTTTTCCGAACCCGATTCCACGCCCACTCACCGACGCCGACCTCGCTCTCACTCATCCACCCTCAAGGTTCGATTTGACGTCATGGATCCTCCTCCTCCCCTGGTGCCACCCCCTATGCCGATTGAAATGACGTCCTTATCACCCGAAGATTCGCTACGTCTCCAGATCATCCAAGCCTACTTCCGCGGTCGTATCGAACGAGCACGAGTCAAACACATGATTGAGAAGCAAGTCATGGGACGAAGATTCACAATGGAGGAGATCCTCCTCTCTGAGCGCCGATACGTACATCACTTGGACCTCATTGTCAATCTCTTCCTTCGACCTCTTCAGAAGACCGATATCCTCACACCTGCCGAAATCAGCGCCATCTTCATGAACATTGAGAAGCTGTATCAGTTGGCAAGGAACTTTCTGCGTCAGTTGGAGGAGTTGTTCACCGAGGATCCACTCGTCATTGGTCACCGCATCGGTTTGCTCTTCCTCAACATGGTCCCTGAATGGCGTCAGTACTCTTATCTGGTCAACCATTTCGAAGGCGCACAAATACAGCTGTCCAGATGTAAGGAACGCAAGTCATTCCGCGATTGGCTGGCGAAGGCAGAATCGCACCCCTCGCTAGAGAAGCTCGGTATGATGGACTACCTTATTGCAGCCGCGAAGCGCATTCCCCAATACCAACTACTCCTGAAAGCCGTGAAGAAGCACACGCCCAAGTCGAGCCGACACTATCAGACGATCAAGACTGCGAAGACCATGATTAGCGAACTTGCGGCCTTCTTGAACGACAAAAAGAGGAGTTTTGACAACATGCGCAGGATTGAGCTCATCCAAAGGTCGCTGAATGGAAAGATCCCCAACTTGATGACCAGTGGCAGGGAGTTCTTGGCAGAGACGGTCGTGAAGGAACAGGACATGCAGGCCCGCATGCTCATCGATCGTCGCATCTTCCTCTTTAACGATAGTCTTCTCATCGCCACTTCCTCCAACAGCAAGTTCGACCGCCTCATTTACCTTTCTGGCGCTGAGATGAACGCCAGGACTCCACTCAAGATGTCTCTCAAAGTGGACGATGTCTCTCTCATTGTCATCTTCCAAACGGAATCTGAAAAGACGCGCTGGGTATCGCTCGTAGGACATGCCATCGAGACGCTGCACTTCCAAGAACAAGAATCGGCTCTCAAGGACTTTGCCGCGCCGGGCTTCAGCAGACCGAAGGTTTTGAACAGCGTCGTCCTCCATCAAGGCTACCTTCTCAAACACAGACGCAGCTCAGGCGGTTGGAACAAGCGCTGGTTTGTGCTCGAACAGGGCGTCCTCTACTACTTCAAGAACCCCTCGAAAGTGCAGGACATCACGGATCGCGGCACCATCGATCTCGGCGCCTATTCGGTGCGCTACCCCCTGGACTGGACCTCTGGCCACAAACGCCGCTTTGGATTTGAGCTGACCTCGCGCCATCGCCCAATCTTCATATTGGCCACGGAAGACTCACGTTCGCGCGACGAATGGGTCAATGCCATCAAGCCCTTCCTGCAATCCACCAAATCCTCAGAACGAGAGGGCGTCCTCTATGCTGCGTCCACCTCCTCTGACGTGGCCAGAACATCATCGACTTCGCGCGTTCTCCTTCCCTCCTTCAAGCCACCCACGTCCTCTTCCGACGACCTCATCAAATGGTCTGATGACATCTCCGCCTCTTCTTCGCCCTCCGTGCAGTCGCTCACCTCTTCTGCGAAGTTCTACTTCAACGAGGACTTCATGCCACGGCCGCCAGCTGTGTCCTCAGAGGACAACGACTGCAACCCAGACCATTGGTTCTCTCAAGCAACGGAGCTGCCTTCGTCGCCCACTCGAGTCAATTCATTGCGTAGAAGCATGAGCTCCTCCTCGGTATCTGGATCATGAGCGCTCATCATCTCCCAAGATCAACAAGGGCAGGCCTGCAACCCAGAGAGAGAGCTTGTTGGAGACAGCGGATTTGAAGCGACGCCCCGCACACGCCCCAATCATCGTTCATCATTTCGAAGAACGCGTACTATATTAGCAGTCCATTACACTAGTGTACAATGGCAATATAATGAAGAATACACCGCCAAGTTCCAGATGCGGGTTGGGTTCTCTTCGCTCGCCACTCTTTCTCTGCACAGCAGCTCGGAGGAAGTTCCGCAGCTCTTTCTCTGCAGCACCTCGGAGGAAGATCAGCAGCAGACGACCGGAGCCCTAATTGGCACTCTTGCCCCATTCTCCTCCCTCTCCATCCCTTCCCACGCCCCCGCACTCAGTCGCCTCCTCACTGCCCATCATGGCTGATGTTGATGAAGACTCAGGAGTCGGAGGTGACCACCAGGTTGCCCCCAAGGACACACAATTCCCCCACAAACCGGTCTACTGTCCCTGTACGTTTGCACGCGCACCTATCCCCTTCATGTCCGCAAAAATGCTACTTCACCAACGTTTGTCACCGATATTGCACCTCATTCCGTACTAGACTCTGACACGTTCAGCAATCGACGACCATCTTTGCCTCGTTCAGCTTGCTCTCTTCCCCCCGACTACTGCTCCTATTCTGAGAACTTTAGTAAGTGCAAACCCTGGCTACTGAAGAATTATCCCCATTTGTACCCTGAATTGGCCAATGGTACGTTACCGCGTCTTGGAATGTGCGATAAACGTGCACTCCCCATTGTTCGGCTGCTAACGTATACCAATTGTCTCAGATCCTGAACTTGCAGCTCTTGCCAAGCAGTTTGATGGAATGACCGTCATTGATGACAATGCGGATGTTACCGCTGTTGCCGGTACGCTACTTTCTGGGAGGATTTTGCTTTCATGTCTACGTGCCTCTCACTGTCTGGAAGCTCCTAACATTCGCTGGAATCTGATTGTATTTGCCCTGTATTTCAACTTCTCGATGAGTTCAGAGTCCAGCAATGCTGGTGGAGGTAAGAAGGGCAAGAAGAAGGATGAAGGCCCTTTGGAGGTTGTCATCTCGGCTGTGGCTCGCACCAAGAAGAAGTTTGTTACGACCGCTACAGGTTTGGGTCGATTTGGCATCAAACTGGCGGATGCATCTCGAGTGTTCGCAAAGAGGTTCGCCGCGGCGTCGTCGGTGACTCCGGACAAGGACGAGATCACCATTCAAGGAGACGTTGCCGATACTTTGGCTGAGTACATTGTGAAACAGTGGCCTGTACGTGACCATCCAAATACTGGGCCTCAATATGAGATTTGGAAGGTGGAGGGGGCTCCTCCTTTTCCAAACCGGAGGGGATCTGATTCCTGTGCAAGTTCACTGACATTCGTCCCTTCTCTGATTAAAATACTGTAGGACAAGATCACTAAAGTAGTAGTCTTCATTATAGTGGATGGAAAGCGCCAAAACATGGACTGAAGGAGCCAAACAAGGAGCAGCGCACGTCTGCTTGGAATAAACGAGCCTGCGAATCAGGTGTGCCCATGAATAGGTTGTTGGGGATATTCTTTGGTGCATGAAGGGGGCCTTGAGCGTGCCGGTGGTCGTCTGTGCGGTGTACCAGCCGACGCGGTAGAGAGAATGTCCTCGTCTAAGGAAAGGAGCGGCATCTGGACACTCAAACTCCATCCATGAGTCACGCCATACATGAGAGCTACATTGGATTCCTTAAAGTATCATGCCACTGTGAACGCATCCATAAGCGAGTTGGAAGGCCTCTCAGGAAGGATCAGGATGGTCGCGCCTTCATTAGGTAATACCACAGGCCACATACTCAGCAATCGGGTCAAATCTATGTTTCTTACGATATCTTCGGAGGAATGTATCCATCAACGGGACATGAGGAGGGAGAGGCGGATCGAAGTTGGCCAGCTACTTGGGACGTAGATAAGTGTGCATTGTGAGCTCGTCGTGAACTATCGCCGTCGAAAATGAGGAGATAAGACCGAATTGAGTCGGTTGAGGGTAGTGAGCCGAGCCTTGTCAATCAGTTGGTTGGGCACCAGGAGCGGGTGACGAATGAATCGAGGCAGAGAGGGACTCAGAGTGCGAGGACCCCTTCCTAATTAGGATCTTTCGTGTCGAGCCAGATTCTTTCGCGTTGCATCATTTGATGGCCACCAAGGACACTCTCATGCTTCATTTCACATCGTCCGATCACTGTGAAATATGGATATCAGGTGCAAGTCTCCATTTGAGCTCATATTATAGTAGGGCGGGACGTCTGGCGTGGTCTTCTCCACTTTCAACCAATGACATTCTCTCCCAGTCTCACTAGCAAACAACACCTAGCCGATAGATTTGAGTGATGTTGGAAAGAGTGAGGTGGCATCCAGATACACTTGACTAGCCGGAGGGGGAAACAGTTCCCCCTAATAGGCGTCCTTCCATCAACTCTCGCCATCCATCATCTAGTACTTCCTTACTGGACAGAAACGCATTCCTACATCATTGAAACCGAATTCAGACACTTTTTACCACAACGGGAGGTGGGCACGCGAAAAGGTATCGCAGTTGAAGCTTGGGCGAAACTCGGGGGCGCGTTGTGCTCCTCTGCGATTCGGACTCGGACTTGCTGCGAACGTGTTATGAGAGTGCCAACCTCAAGTACCCAGGTCCTTCAGATACATCTAATCTGCTTCACCACATTGCTGAATACCACTTGATGCAAATTCGAGGTCCAATGTCAACACTCAAGCCAAAGAGGAGGCTTTCAAGGACGGAATCGCCACCACTTCTCCTTCAATGTCTCACAAGGTATTTTGGTGAAAAAGGCACAATATACACAAACAAGAGTATGAATTTCGGCTGGGCGATCCAACGCCCAGCAGTTGAGCAGAGAGCGAGAGGAGACCAAATTCCCGACGGACACAGCTCGATCACTCCATGGTATCCACCGATGTGCCTCAAATTGTCCAACTTCAAAGTCATCCAAAAACACATACAAGACATATAACAGACACTGATACTCCAAGGGCGCGAGCTACGAGAAGCGATTTCGGTACACACTCCATATCCAACATCAGCTCCTTTCTCGCCATAATTCCAGTCACAAACGAAAAGAGATACAAAGAACAGGTGTCACGAGTTAGAACAACGAGAACACTCAAAGAACGCTGAAAGACAGAGAAAATGTAGATGCACAAATCCACGTTTTCCTGTGTATGTTGATGCTCAATTGGCATGCGTCCCATGTAGAACCTACGAAAATCGCAGCTAAACACTGGTATCACATGGTTTAGCTCCCAACAACGCATATGATGAGAGAACGATATAGTATCTACATCCAGAAGCTCACCACGAGCGTTGACGTTCCATCATGGGGAAAGAAGTGTTCCATACATCGCAAAAGAGCGAATTGGCACCAGAAACGGGATTAGGGTCATTAGATACGGAAGACGGAGAAACAAGGGAAACACTTGAGACAGCATCTTCCAGACTTTCTGCACACTTTCAAGCTTCATATCACTCAAAAGCAGTCAGAAATCAGCATAAATGTGAATCCTCAAGCAGATAGATGACGAATAAGAGCTATTGGAAGACGAATGGGACACAGCTATCCGAGCAGACTCTCAACACCTTTTTTGGAGCTTCAAATGTGACAAGTGACACTATAATAGCCTTTGATACATACCTCCAAGTGTTTTCTCACGGGTGCAAGGGGCTGTCCTGTGCATTGATGGTTGTAAACATGGGAAAGTGGACAGGAATGAAGCGAGAGCTTCTTGGCGGTCGTGGGTGATTGAGCGTTCGAAGTTGGTGAGGGTTTGCTGATTTGTGAGGAAGGATGCAACAGGCGAACGTGTTTCCGAGAGTGCAGGGGTCCTACGAGTGGCTGTTCTCATGTCAGCACAACGTGGCTCAGTCAGAAAGTGCCTGGAGATCGCCCTCGAAAAGTCGGAGATTTGTCGAGCCTACGAAGTGTCCCTTCGGATTGTCGTTCATCCATTGTCATATCATTGCCGTCATCATAGCGGTTTATAATACAGAGTTCGGAGGAAGTTGAGATCGAAGCAGAGAAGAAATGGTGCTGAAAATTTGCTCGAGAAGTGAAAGTGGACCTCTGATTAGTCCATTATTCCATGTTGAGAAGCATTTTCTGGTCCGATGACGAATTGTGACGGATGAGCGAAGGTTAGGCGTCCCAATTGGCGCTTGGTTACGGCATGAAGACGTCCAGCCCGCGTCTCTGCTTCCTGCATCCCCAGGGGTGTGTTGCTTGCGAGATTTCCTCAAGCCCTTGGACTACAGCAAACTTCAAGCTGCGGAGGACGAAAGAAGAGAAAGGCGTGAGGAGGAGCGAGTGAACTACGAAAAACTGAGAATAGCCCTCCACAGCGCGCGACCTGCGGCGAAGA
>Ga0307375_10002469_pt1 | contig 18915 bp, 11 predicted proteins | sample TR1MG_FD_202531 | JGI IMG/M metagenome (GOLD analysis project Ga0307375, IMG submission 202531) | Soil microbial communities from Risofladan, Vaasa, Finland - TR-1 | ecosystem: Environmental > Terrestrial > Soil > Coastal area > Acid sulfate soil | place: Finland: Risofladan, Vaasa | collected...
CACAAGGTCACGGTTTTCTATACCGCTCCGACCGCGATCCGCTCGCTGATCAAGACCGCGGAAGCGGATGCCAAGGTCCATCCCAAGAGCTACGACCTGTCCAGCCTGCGCATCATCGGCACCGTCGGCGAGCCGATCAATCCGGAAGCCTGGATCTGGTATTACGAGAACGTTGGCGGCTCGCGCTGCCCGATCGTAGACACCTGGTGGCAGACGGAAACGGGCAGCCATATGATCTCGCCGCTGCCGGGCGCGACTCCGATCGTGCCGGGTTCTTGCACCCTGCCTTTGCCCGGCATCATGGCCGCGATCGTCGACGAGACGGGGCAGGAGGTGCCCAATGGCCAGGGCGGGATCCTCGTGGTCAAACGCCCGTGGCCGGCCATGATACGAACCATATGGGGCGATCCCGAGCGCTACAAGAAGGGCTACTTCCCGGACGAACTCGGAGGCAGGCTTTACCTCGCCGGCGATGGCGCGGTGCGCGACAAGGAGACCGGCTACTTCACCATCATGGGACGCATCGACGACGTGCTCAACGTCTCGGGCCACCGACTCGGCACGATGGAGATCGAGTCGGCGCTGGTGTCGAATCCGATCGTCGCCGAGGCGGCGGTGGTCGGCAGGCCGGACGACACCACCGGCGAGGCGGTGGTCGCGTTCGTCGTCCTGAAGCGCTCGCGTCCGGTGGGGGAGGAGGCCAAGGCCATCGCGGAGGAGCTTCGGGCGTGGGTGGCCAAGGAGATCGGGCCGATCGCCAAGCCCAGGGAAATCCGCTTCGGCGACAACTTGCCGAAGACGCGTTCGGGCAAGATCATGCGCCGCCTGCTGCGTTCGCTCGCCAAGGGAGAGGTGATCACGCAGGATGTATCTACATTGGACAATCCGGCGATCCTCGATCAGCTCGGCGAGGCGAAATAGTCGGTTGCTTGATGGTCGGGGGAGCGTTCCCGAGAAGTTGTAGTAGTTAATATTAATTCACTTCAGGAGACAAGAAATGAGCAATGAGATTAAATTGGCCAATCCGGCTCCGCTTGGATTGTCAGGTTTCGCGATGACGACCTGGCTGCTATCCATGATCAATGCCGGCTGGTATACCGGCGATGCGATGGGCATGGTTCTGGTCATGGCTTTTGCGTTCGGCGGCACGGCGCAAATGATCGCGGGTGTGATGGAAATGTTCAAGGGCAATACCTTCGGCTTCACCGCGTTCTGCGGTTATGGGGCGTTCTGGTGGACCTTCGCGCTGTTCGTCGGGTACTTCCACGGCAACTGTCCGGGTCCGTTCGTCGGCTGGTATCTGGTCGTGTGGGGCGTCTTCTCGCTCTATCTGTGGGTTGCCTCGCTGCGCAAGGCGCGCGCCCTCATGCTCATTTTCCTGGCCTTGGTCCCCACCTTCTTCCTGCTTGCTGCCAAGGACCTGTTCGGAATGCCTGAGATGGGTGTCCTGGGCGGCTACCTCGGTTTGGTGACGGCGGTCCTGGCGCTCTATCTGGCCGCCGCTGAAGTGATCAATGAGGCTTACGGCCGCGAAGTTCTGCCCGTCGGCGCTCCGCAGGCTTGATTGACTCTCGGCTTCCGGGGGGCGTATCCCTCCCGGGAGCCGAAGAGCGAGGGCAGACAGCTTCTCTTCGCTCGAGCGTGGCCGAGCGGCAGGCACATTCTCCATTCCCTTTTGGCAACGCAGGTCGAGGAGATCCCATGACCACCTATCAGCAGTTTTACCGCCGTTCGATCGATGAACCCGAGGCCTTCTGGGCCGAGCAAGCGGAGTTGATCAGCTGGCACAAGCCGCCCGAGAGGATCCTGGACTTTTCGAAGCCGCCGTTCGCCAGGTGGTTCGTCGGCGGCGAGACCAACCTGTGCTACAACGCCGTCGATCGTCACGCGGCGCTGCGCCCCGACGATCGCGCGCTGATCTACCGCTCGACCGAGACCGGCGAGGAGAAGATCTACAGCTTCGCCGAGTTGCTGCGCGAGGTGATGCGCATGGCGGCGGTTATGCAGAGCCAGGGCGTCGGCCGCGGCGACCGCGTGCTGATCTACATGCCGATGATCGCTGAGGCCTGCTTCGCCATTCTCGCCTGCGCGCGCATCGGCGCCATCCACTCGGTGGTGTTCGGCGGCTTCGCCGCGGCGTCATTGGCGACGCGCATCGACGACGCCAAGCCGGTGCTGATGGTCACCGCCGATGCCGGCATGCGCGGCGGCCGCGCCATCCCCTACAAGCATCTGGTCGATGAGGCCTGCTCGCTGGCGAAATTCCCGCCGGCCAGGGTGCTGATCGTCGATCGCGGCCTCGACCCCGGCTTCGCCAGGGTCGCCGGGCGCGACCTCGACTATGCCGGGCTGCGCACCAAGCACCTGGACGCAAACGTGCCGATCGTCTGGCTCGAAGCCAACGAGCCCTCCTATATCCTGTACACCTCGGGCACCACCGGCAAGCCCAAGGGCGTGCAGCGCGACGTCGGCGGCTACGCGGTGGCGCTGGCATCGAGCATGAAGCACATCTACTGCGGCGCTGCAGGCGAGACCATGTTCACCACCTCCGACATCGGCTGGGTGGTCGGCCATTCCTACATCGTCTACGGGCCGCTGATCGCCGGCATGGCCACCGTCATGTACGAGGGCACGCCGATCCGTCCCGACGCCGGCATCTGGTGGAAGATCGTCGAGAACTATAAGGTCAGCGTGATGTTTTCCGCGCCAACAGCGGTTCGCGTGCTGAAAAAGCAGGATCCATCCTTTCTCAAGCAATACGACATCTCCTCGCTGCGCCATCTGTTCCTTGCCGGCGAGCCGCTCGACCAGACCACCCACGAGTGGATCGCCGGTGCGCTGGGCATCCCGGTGATCGACCATTACTGGCAGACCGAGACCGGCTGGCCGATGCTCTCCTCTGTGCCGGGCGTCGAGAAGACGACGATCAAGTACGGTTCGCCGTCCTTCCCGGTTTATGGCTACCAGCTCAAGCTGTTCCGCGAGGACGGCTCCGAGGCCGGGCCCGAAGAGAAGGCCGTGGTCGGCGTGCTGCCGCCCCTGCCGCCCGGCTGCCTGACGACGCTGTGGAACGACGATCAGCGCTTCGTCAGTACCTACTTTTCCCTGTTCAAGGCGCCGCAGGTCTATTCCTCCTTCGACTGGGGCATACGTGACCGGGACGGCTACTACTTCATCCTCGGGCGCACCGACGACGTCATCAACGTCGCCGGCCACCGGTTGGGCACGCGCGAGATCGAGGAGGCGGTGCAAGCCCATCCAGCCATCGCCGAGGTCGCGGTGGTCGGGGTTCATGACCCGCTGAAGGGCCAGGTACCGATGGCCTTCGCCGTGGTCAAGGATGCCGCGGCGGCGGCGACACCGGCGGCGAGAGCGCAATTGGAGCGCGAGGTCATGGCCAAGGTGGACGGCCTGCTCGGCGCCATCGCCCGTCCGGCGCGCGTGCATTTCATCTCCGGCCTGCCCAAGACGCGTTCGGGCAAGATGCTGCGGCGCTCGATCCAGGCGCTGGCGGAAGGCCGCGATCCCGGCGACCTCACCACCATCGACGACGCATCGACGCTGGAGCAGATCAGGCAGGCCCTGGCCAGCTAGCGCGCAGCGCAACTTCGACTCCCGCATCCCCTCCTGTACCGAAGGACTGAAGAAGGCGAATCCCATGCGCAAGAAGGGATCCTGTCCGTTCGGTTGGCAGCGGTGGGATGAAGACTCGATGCTGAAGAAGATCTCCCATCCAAACAACCGCGTGGATCATGCGCCGGCGTCGTCGTGCGACGTCTGAGGCGCAGCGCTGGTCAGAGCGGTATTGACCGAAATGCGCTAGATCTTCGATCTGCTGCAAGGGGTGACGGAGGCCGCCGAGCACCGGATCCGTCATTTATTCTGTAGGGGGTACCATGGAACTTTTCTGGCGTTTTCATGACTGGAGCGAGCGGACCTTTTGGAATTCGCTCACCAAGAAGTTGATGAGCTTTCTGCTGCTGTTCCTGATCGATGCCTGTTACATGGGCGTATACCTCCATCAGAAAGGCGCGGTTGCAGAGGAATTGCAGAGGGCCGGGGGATCAGCCGAGGTAACCAGTCGCATCTCAGCGGTGCTCGACCAGGGACTGTTCCTGATGATCGCGCTGACCATCGTCGCGCTGGTCTGGACGGTTTTGCAGATCCTGTATGTCCGCCGTCTAATCCTCAGGCCGATCCTCCTGATCACCAAGATCTTCAACGAGATTGCGCGCGGCGAAGGCGATTTTTCGCGCGACCTGCCGACCATCAGCCACGACGAATTGCGCGCGCTGGCGGAAAGCTACAACCACTTCGCCGACAAGATGCGCGATCTCATTGGCGAGGTGCGCAAGATGAGCGTAAACATCTCGCGCGAAGCCGTTGTCGTCAAGACCACCGTCGCATCGACGGCCAAGCGGGCGAACCAGCAGGGCGAAATCGCCGGATCGGTTTTCGGGGCCAGCTCAGAGACGACGGCGGCGATCCGCGAGGTTTCCGCTTCCGCCGAAGTGATCGCCCATGCGACCGATACCAACCTGCAGACGGCGCGCAATTCGCTGACGGAGATGAATCAGGTCGTGCAGGAGATCACAAGCGTGAGCAACCGTCTGGAAAGCTTCAAGGACACCGTGACCGACTTGGGTAAGCGCTCCGACAGCATTCGCCAAATCGCCACCATGATCAAGGAGATCGCCGACCAGACCAATTTACTGGCGCTCAATGCCGCCATCGAAGCGGCGCGCGCCGGCGAACAAGGTCGGGGCTTCGCGGTGGTCGCCGATGAGGTGCGCAAGCTGGCCGGGAGAGTCACCCTCGCCACGCAGGAAATCTCGGAAAACATCGGCAACATGACCAGCCTGGTCGAGAAAACCCAGGCCGAGAACGGCCAAATCAACATCCGTATCCACCAGACCAGCGAGATGGTGAAGGGCTCCACCGGGGAGTTTCAGAAAATGGTGGTGGACTTCGAGACCACCAGCGACCGGCTTGCCCATATCGCCGCCGCCATGGATCAACTGAACTCCACCAACGACAATGTGCATGAGGCGGTCACCCAATTACACCAGCTTTCGTCGGAAGTCTCAGGCAGCATGACGTCCTCTGAAAAATCTACCGTCATGCTCGCCGAAGCGACCGAAACCGTTCAGGAACTCGTTTCACGGTTCAAGATCGGACGTGGCGCCTTCGACTTCAATGTGGAGCGCGCTCGCGAATTTCGCGATGCTGTTCAAATTAAGCTAGCCGAATTGAAAAACAGCGGGACTAACGTATGGGACCAGAACTACCGCCCGGTGCAGGGAACCAATCCGCAAAAGTATGAGGTGAGCTACCTGCGTGTCTTTGAACAGCAGATGCAGCCAATCCTGGAAGAATCCCTCGCCAAACTTCAGGGCGGGATCTTCGCGCTGATCGTCGACACGCAGAGCTATGGCGCCATTCACAATTTGAAGGTCTCGAAGCCGCTCACGGGCAACTACGATATCGACTTGGTCGGCAATCGAACGCGGCGTATCTGGGGCGACCCGACCGGAGAACGTGCCGGCAGAAACAAGCAGCCCCTGCTGTTGCAGACCTACGCCAGGGACACGGGCGAAATACTTTCGGAGATCAACCTGCCGATCATGCTCGACGACAGGATTTGGGGTAATGTCCGCGTCGGCGTAGACAGCTCCGTGCTGCTGAGCTCGTGATGATTCCCGACGGCGCGAGTCTTACCGTGGGGCGCAATGACTTCGGGAGAGGCGGACAGTCGCCGGTCAATCGTGGGGGAAAGGCTTATTGTTTGCCCGCGCCGAGCTTTCGCAGGTATAATTTCGCGCTCATTTGCAGCAGACGGCCAGGTAGCTCAGTTGGTAGAGCAGCGGATTGAAAATCCGCGTGTCGATGGTTCGATTCCGTCCCTGGCCACCAAGATCTCATCCCAAGAAATCCCAGGAAGTCTCAAAGCCCGCTCAACCGCGGGCTTTTTCGTTGATTCTTCGTCCAGTGCAGTGTCATATCATCCATTGACATCCTAGGGTAGTTGGGGGCAACATTGGGGGCAACTCTCATGTCCTAAAATTGAGTTGCCCCCAAATGGCCCTTACCGAAATTTCAGTCCGCCACGCAAAGCCCGCGGTTAAGCCAATCCGCTTGTTCGACGGAGGCGGGCTTTACCTCGAAGTTGCCCCCAGCGGAGGCAAGTGGTGGCGTCTCAAATACCGCTTTGGCGGCAAGGAAAAGCGCCTATCGCTGGGCGTCTATCCCGACACCGGATTGAAAGACGCAAGAGGCCGACGCGACGAGGCCCGTAGGCTGCTGTCCGAAGGTATTGACCCCGGCGAACACCGGAAGGCCACCAAGGACGAGCGGGCGGATCGAGCGACCAACAGTTTCGAGGCGGTCGGTCGCGAGTGGTTCGCCAAGCATAGCCCGACCTGGGCCAAGAGCCACGCCGACAAGATCATTCGCCGCCTGGAGCGGGATATTTTCCCCTGGCTGGGCGGCCGGCCCATCGCCGAAATCAATGCTCCCGAACTGCTACGCGCACTGCGCCGCATCGAAGACCGCGGCGTGATCGAGACGGCGCACCGTGCGCTGCAAAACTGCGGGCAGGTGTTCCGCTATGCCGTGGCCACCGGGCGCGCCCAACGCGACCCCTCCGGCGATCTGCGCGGCGCGCTGCCGCCGGTAAAGGGCAAGAACTTCGCTGCGATTACTGATCCGGCAGGCGTTGCCAAACTGCTGCGATCGTTTGAAGGCTTCAAAGGAAGTCATGTTGTCCTCTGTGCCCTCCGCTTGTCGCCATTGGTATTCGTGCGTCCTGGCGAACTGCGCAAGGCCAGATGGGAGGATATCGACCTGGATAGCGGCGAGTGGTGCTACCACATTACCAAAACCGATACGCCACACATCGTCCCGCTGGCTTCGCAAGCCGTGGCGATATTGCGTGACCTGCACCTCCTCACCGGCCATCGCCCCTACGTCTTTGCCGGCCGTACCCCGAAGATGCCCATGTCGGAAAACACGGTGAACGCGGCTCTGCGGCGGCTTGGATACAACACCCAGAAAGAAATGACCGGGCACGGCTTCCGGGCAATGGCGCGAACCATTCTGCACGAACAACTGCACGTCGCACCCGAAGTGATCGAGCATCAACTAGCGCACCAGGTGCCTGACACTCTTGGGACTGCTTACAACCGAACGAAATTCCTGAATGAACGCCGCACCATGATGCAGGAATGGGCCGACTACCTGGACAAGATCAAGGCCGGCGCGGACGTGATACCGCTTCTTGGTCACGCCGGTTGAAAAGCCGCACAGCGCGGCTCGCTCTCAAGGATGATCAGATTGCGACTGTTCAAGTGAATGGTGCACGAAGATCCACCGATGCTCAGATTCCGCAATACCTTTCGAGACGCAGCTGCCGAACTCACCACCCGAGCAAAGTCGCGGAGAGGGCGCCGAAGTCATGCAGGCGGGGCGTGTCGAATTACCGCTCCTTGGGAGCAGCCAAAGGAGTCCAAAGCCAACTTCGTCTGCCATTACCTGACGTAGGCCGAAAACTCTTGCTGAACAGTAGCTTTGTGCCTCCGTATCGGCAGAACCTCAGCAGAAGTTCGCCGGTGCTAGAGGCGGACACTCGGGGCATCGCGGTGCTAGACTGCGATAATATGATGATTGCCTTCGCCTACCCGTGCATTCGGCAAACAACAGCAGGCTGAGACAGAACAAGAATGGCTACCTTCCGCACACCGCCCCCTACCCCGTTTGACCCGCAGCTTGAGATCGAAGAGGACATCACCAGCGCCGGAGAGCCATGCGTAAATGTGTTCTACGTCGCGCCGACTGAAGCTGCCGCGCTCGCTGGTAACATCAGCCCTGACGCACCGAAGGACAGAGTGCTTATTGCGACTGTCACGGAAGACCAGCTTCGGACCTATCCCATCCATGTGCGGCGGCAGTCGCTGGACTACCTGCAGCCGAAATACGGCACGGTTACCTCGATCACCTTTGCGCACGAGTACTTCGGCTGGAGCCTTCCGGACGACACTGATGGCTTCATCGACTTGCTCGAAGGCCTACCACCGGGCTGCGCCAAGCAGTTCCAATACGGACTCGGCCTCAAGTGGGAGTACAGGTTCCTTGTCGATGCGATTGCGGATATCCATGGTGTCACCGAGATCGTCATGACACCAGGCCATGAAGCGAGGCTTGAACCGCCCATCTATTTTCTGGGCATTAAACGCTACGATCAGCTCCGACGCGGTCTCGATGGAATCGGCAGGCGTAATCAGCGCGAAGCACACGATGACAAGCGCCTGCTCGCCTATACCAACCTGCTCGCGGAGGTCGATCGGGTGCGGTTTCCGGTCAGGACCAAGAAGATTCGTCCCGGAGCGATCTATGAGCTGGTGAAGGTCGGCGGTGAACGTACCGCCTACTCACGCGACGACCAGAAGGCCGCCATCAATCTCATTAAGGCCGAGAAGGAAAAGATCGCCAGGAGCGATACGGAAGAGCTTCTGTCCCTCAAGGCCGACATCGAGAAGGTCACGCTCGCCGCGTTGATAGAGAAGTTCGAGGACATGCTGTCGAAGGCTCTCCCTGAGCCGCGCTGGCAGGATTTCTTAAAGAGTAACCCGTTCATCCTCAGCCTAGCGTTCGCTCATCCGGTCTTTGTCGTCCAGGACCAGGCCTATGTGGGTGGTGCGACTTTGCGTGGCGCTGGCGAGAAGATTGCTGACTTCCTGGCGGCGCAGTGCTACACGGGTAACCTCGCCCTTATCGAGATCAAAAAGCCGACGACGCCGCTGCTCAGTCCCGTGGCGTACCGGACAGACCTCTTCAGTCCGGCAAAGGAGATCAGCGGTGCGATTTCACAGGTGCTTGATCAGAGGTTCAGGCTTCAGACCAGCTTTACGCAGAAAGCCTATGAGTCGGGATTGACGGGCGTGCATCCCTATTCGATTCAGTGCATCGTCATCGCGGGATCCAGCCCCACTGAACAATCCGCGAAGAAATCCCTTGAACTTTTCAGGAACGCAACCAAGGACGTGGCAGTCGTCACCTTCGATGAACTGCTCCAGAAACTCAAGGAAATCCAGCGGGTGCTCGCGGCTGGCGATCAACACTCCGCGGAAACCCAGGTTCCGTTTTGACGGCGTACCAAATATCCCCCACCGGACCTATGTTATTCCAGGAGGAGAACTGACCGTGACAGGACCGCAAGACGAAGGGATAGCGGCGTCGGAACCGGCGCCACTCGTCGGCACCGTTCGGAATCTGGGCGAACCGCTGCGCTTTGCCAACGTCGAGCCGTTGGCCGGGTTCTCCGCGGCACCGGCACAAGGCGGGCAGATGGTCAAGGTTTGGACAAGGCTCGCCCTCACTTCAGACGAACCCCTCTTCCACCGGTTGGTCGTGAACCTCGACGGGGTCATCTCCCACATGACGCAGCAGGCAGGCACCGCCGTCCGCCTTAGCCGGGCCGACACTGTCCTGCTGGTCCTTAAGGCAGACAATACGGCAGAGTTGTGGCTCGACACGGCAGCGGTCAGTGTCCTGTGTCGGGTCAAGCGCAGCATCGCCGCCGGAACGGTTGTATTCGAGCACGACATCGCCGACGTGATCGGCATGGCCTTTCCCTGCGTTAACCTTGAACCGACCGACAAGGTTCTGTGCCTGTTCCGGCAGGACTGGCGTTTTGGGCTTGCCTTTGATTTCAACCCGAACGGCAAGCTGGACATGGATACGTTCACTACCACCCTCGGCACTTTGTACCGGGAGTTGCGCTACCGCCACCTCTACGAAGCGATCGGGGATGCGGCCCTGTTTGACAAGTTCGTGGTGTCCGGTTGGTTTCCCTTTGTGGAAATCATCACCACCGAGTTCAAAGACCTCTTGCATCACTGCGAGGCCGGGTTCAATCTGGCCGAAATCGAGGACAAGATTATCGCTAGGTTCGACGAGACGCGTCTTCAGAACATGTTTGAGCGCTGGGTCAGCAGGCCGCATTTCGCGGCGAAGACGGCGCTGCTCAAGGAGGCCATCGATGCCTTCTTCCAGAAGAAGCCGGTTGCCGTCATCAAGATATTGCTGACCGAGATTGAGGGCGTTCTCAATGACGCCTATCGGGCCGCGCATGGCGGACAGGGCGCGAAGCTCAAGGAACTGCTGGCGTTTGCCGAAGCGTCCGCGGAGCAGCGGGCTGGCGGCGCGAACACGCTACTCTTCCCCGCAGCCTTTGGCCGCTACCTCAAGTCTCACACCTTTGCGAATTTCGATCCCGTGGAGCAGACGGGCACGGCGGATTCTCGGCATGCGGTCGGCCATGGGGCGGCGGCGCAGGAGAGCTACACGATGCCGAGGGCCTTGCAGGCGATCCTGACGCTCGACCAGCTCGCCTTCTACACGTAGCCATCGAACCAGCCGCCCGAGAGGAGAGCGGGGGGGGGGGCGGCGTCCCGAGGCATAACGCGATGCACTATGTTCAACGTGGGCCAGGCTATGTCATGGGCCGGTTCTTCAAAGATTTCATGCGCGATATCCCGCGCGGGGGGCAGCAGCCAGTATGGGTCGCGCCCCGCCGTAACGAGAGCACCAAAGCTGCCGTTCGTCGTTACTTCCTGGCCTATGTCAGCTGAAAAATTCTCAGCGGCCGCCAGAGTTCAGCGAAGCCAAAGGCGGCAATGGCCGTTGTGTCGATCTATTCGGTCTGCTGTGCAATGCAAGACCAGACATTGGCCCGCATAGGAAACTCGAACGACCGCGTTGATCAAGTCCTCCGGCAGGCGACCGAGGTTCTGTTCCGCCGGTGGACTTGCTGAATGCGTTCAATACATGACCAGGGTGACATCCGATAGAGTACGGAGCACTGGGGCTACTTAAAAGCGGTTCGGATTCGGTGCGTATCTATGGGCGTGCCATCGTCATTTCTGAAGGCGCGTGGCTGGCGTTTATACTGAGGTCTGGATCGCCCGCACGAATGGCGCCGAGTCAAACGCCAACATGCGCGGCTCTTGGGAACTTAATGAAGGGAGGATTGAGTGGATTCATTCTCAAGGCGTCAAGGTCTCACGCGACCCGACGCGGAAATTTATATTAGAAATGACGCGCCTCAGATTGTTCGGGATGCAGTGATCCAGATCGCCTATAAGTGCGGCCTGAAGCCAAGCGATCTCAGGACTCTTCTTTGCGACCTCCTCTTCCATGCACCAGATCGAGGTAACTGGTCTGAGTTCCCGAATATCGATAGCGAAGTTCGAGAGCTTATAGGAGACTGCGAGTGGTTCGAGGTATATGACTTGATTGAAGCGCTTGCGAAAACGTGCAGCTTCAGAGGGCAGGACTTTTCCGAAGAAATGAACCAATTCTTCCGCGTCGCTGGGGTAGGGTGGCAGCTTATAGACAACCAAGTTGAGATGCGTGGCAGCGAAGTATTCGAAATTGCTGTCCGTCATGGCCAAAGCGAACTGCTCGAACGAGGGCGCATGACTGCGGCAGCTGAACTTCACGAAGCATTGAACGATCTCTCCAGACGCCCGGTGCCTGAAACAACCGGCGCAATTCAGCATGCCATGGCGGCGCTGGAGTGTGTCGCACGCGATATAGCTGGAAGCAAAGACACTCTTGGACAGCTTATTCAGCGCAAATCAGGCATATTTCCTCCTCCCATCGATCAGATCGTTGAGAAGGCATGGGGATACACCTCTAACTATGGTCGCCACTTAACCGAGGGGCAGCCGCCACAGTTTGAGGAAACCGAGTTGATGGTTGGAATCAGCGGTGTCCTTTGCCGATATCTCTCCAGAAGAGCGCCAGGTGCAAAGCGATGACTGCCAGCCCAGATGCTCCTCTGTTGATTCGCATTTTCATCGGTGAGCCTATACATAACCGATCTGAGCATGACTGTCTTCGCGCAGTCTGTAAAGCGTTGGCGCAGATGCGTGGCTGGGCCTTCATTTTTGCTAATTTCCATGCCGCAGGACGACAGATTGACTTGGTGGTTTTCACGGAAAGAACGACACTAGTTATTGAGGTAAAAGGCTATTCACTGCCAGTTCGAGGGGGCGTGAACGGTCAGTGGGAGCAGTCTGGCCCATACGGCGTGAGAAAGATCGGCAACGCGTACGTCCAAGCGTTGAATGCCAAGAATGCGCTCCGTGACGAGATGCAGCGAGTCAATCAGATTGATGGTTACCCAAATGGACTTGTTGCAGTTGCACCGATTGTTCCGGCGGGATCGGCCCTAACTTCAGGCGATTTCAAGGTTGCTGTCACCGATCTAGATCAGACTGCGCAGATGTTGTCACGTCCATCGGGCGCTCTCTTAACGCCTGACTTGTGTGAAGCGCTGGCAAGGCAACTGGGTCTTGAGGCGGTAGCGAGCGATGATGCTGCACTCAATGATGAAGTCTTTGTTGCGGAGAGGTCATACGACACATATCTCAAAGCCTTCGGTGATTTTTACGGGCCGCTGGCAGTGGAGCTCGTTAGCGATCAGTACAAATGCGGCGCTCTTGAAATTGGTCCGTCACAAGTTCAGTCGATGGTCACTGGTGGTGCGAGTGCCGTACTGATCCATGGGCCATCGGGCTGTGGCAAGACGCTCCTCGCAACATCCTGCGCGATATCGTGTGTAACAGCTGGCTGCATTCCGATCTTTGTCTCCGCAAAGAATTTTGATGGCGACTTTCAGCGACTCCTCGACAGGGAGACCGCTCTGTTAAATGCACGTTCGGCGAGCAGCATCATTACTGCAGGCAGGCTTCTCAGCAAACGCGTCGTCCTCATCTTAGATGGCTACAACGAATGTCCGGATGACCTCAAAGTCAGTCTGACAAGAAGCCTCAAGGCGTTTGCGCTACGCTATGGCGCGGGCATCGTTGTCAGTACGCAGCAAGATCTTGTCCGCGCTGATCTCCTGACAACGGAAACCGTCAGCGTCAAACGGCCCTCTGATGAATTCAAGGCAACCCTGGCCAGGATCGAAGAGCAAGGTGACCGTGCCGGAAATTTCCGTAGTCTTCTTCAGGTAGCGCGCTCCGGTCTTGAAGCACGGCTCGTGGGGCAGGTTGGCGCGTTTCTATCGGCGGGCGCAAGTAGGTTCGCACTTTTCGATACTTATGCCAGAATGAAACTTGGGACTGCAGCCTCCGAGGGTATTCGGGTCCTCAGCTCATTTGCGGAAACGCTTGTTCACAGAGCCTGTTTCAGCCTCTCTGTGCGCGAGTTCGACCGACTCTGCGACTCGACCAATCTAGATCATGCGGCTCGACAGCAACTATTGCGCTCCCAGTTGTTGCAGTCGCGGGGCGACAGAGTCAGCTTCATTCACGAGCTATTCTTCTCAGCGTTCTCTGCTGAAGCCGCAATTAGGTCGGCCAATGGGGATTTGACACGCATACGCGCCGCATTGGAGTCACCGCGATTCTTCTCGTCAAAGGCGTTCATTCTCGGGGCCATTGAGGACGACCGCGTCGTGTATGAGGTGCTTGAGGGTCTCACTGATCACGACTTGCTGGCCGCTTGTTCTCGCGGAGAGTGTGGCGCTACCGCGCAATCTATCGTGAAGCGCAAAGTTGAGAGAATGTTAGAGGGCATGATTGCCGAAGCACAAGGTCTCGGTTTTCAGATTGTCGGGGAAGGATGGAACAGCATAGCCATCGACAAAAGCTCTCTCCGCCACGAACTCAAACAGTTTGGGTCCTATCTTGCTGCAATTGGACAAGGCTTGATGGATGAGCAGTATCTGGATGCTGTCATGGCTGCGTGCCGGTACATGGACGAAACCATCGCAAATTTTTCCAATGCATGGACTGCTGAGGCCAAGGCTAAGAAGATCCCGCTTCGACACGAAGTGTTCTCGGCAGCCTACGTCATGCATCGGGAAGCCGCAATATCGCAACTGATCAACTTTATCCATAGTGGTGGTCTGTCGGTTCGCCACCAGGAAGATCGAGGAGTCAGCGCGGCACTCCGAGAGGCGTGGCCGCGCGCAGAGACACCTGGCCAGTTCTACTTTCTCATCGGGTTGACCAAGTTGTTAGCACACGACAGGGAGGCGGCCCCGCATGTTGCCCGACTGTTGAAGAACATTAGGGTCTATCCGTATCATCTTCAGCTCGATCTGATCGATTTTGCACAATATTTCCGTGACGCCGATGAGCCATATCGCACCGAGATTATCGAAGCGCTCCAGGCGTCTCTGGACAAACTGGGCGTCATGATGAACACCATGATTTTTGAAGCACTCAGGGGATTGGGCGCACTGGAAAAGGAGGAGCAAAGCCATGTTCCGGTCATTCGCGCTGAAATTCAAGATGCTTTGAGTACGGACAGCAGCGAGTCCGATTTGGCTGCGTGGAGTCTTTTTTCACGCCAGTTTGATCATCCCTTCGACTCCTCATACTGGGACGAGATACAGGGACTTGATGATTCAAGAAGGAAAGTTCTTCTTGCGAAGGCTTGTCGCGGTGCAAATGCGCCCTACCTTTCATTCTTAGGAATACTCATCCGAAAGCTATCTGAGTTCAATGACCTTAACGTGGCATCTGCAATTACTCGATGGACGGCATTGCCGGACAAACAGAGCTTCATGCCTCAAGATGCTGTAGAGGTTTTCATTAGTGCTCATGAAGCTCTGGGCCATCTCGGGGCTGAGTTACCTCAGTCGAGAGGCGAACCAACAACCGCAGCGGAGAATGCTATGCTGGCATGCGGAGACCTCTGTTACTGGGCCAGCCGGACCGATGTGGAGGACCCTCAGGCATCAACTTATACCGACGCTGCACGATCTATTCTCCTAGACCATTCCCGGTGTGCAAGCGCCGGCGCGTTACAACTCACCACGTCGCGCATGCTGTCTGCCGATGGAGCGCGGATTTCACTATTGAAGGATTACCCGGCCGTCTGCGTTGCAATCTGTAGGGAAGCGCTCAAGCGACGGTATGAGCAAGTCTCATACTTCCAGCATGGGTTCCATAGCATTGCTGAGAGCATTGCGTCTTTTGCCATCCGGGTTTTGGGTGAGGCGGGAGATTTCGATGATCTGCAAGTGCTCCGAGACCTTTGCGATCACGAACATCACGGCATTAGTTCTCTTGAGGCCATCAAGAAGATTGAGGAGCGGACACGGTTTTGGCACGCGTAACGCAACCAGCGTCCGGTAACGAATCCAAAGCCGAAGTAGCCAGCCCAGAAACCCAACGGCCCCGAGTCTCAGGCATTCGGCCGATAATGTCAAACGAACGCAGGTCAGCGCGGTAGCCCCCATCCAGGGATAGTGGCCGGTATGTGGTGCTGCCATTGGCCCAGCAGGAGTCCGACGGCCGGTATGGGTTTCCTCACCTGACGAGGGCCAAGGCAAATCCCTGGCAATTGGCCGCTTTGCCTTCACTTGAGTAGCCGCTGCGGCGCGGAAGTACGCACTCGCGGAAGCCTTCAAGCACAGGTTATGGGAATATGTATTCCATGAGTAGCGCCTCAATGGTCTGGGACGAACGCGTGGTCATTTTCTCTTGGCCTTAGCTGGCTTGCACAGCGAAGTCTTGGTCAGCGTGGGGTCGGTTGGAATCGCGGCCAACTCTACTTTGTAGTTTAGGGCGCGCAGCGTCTTCACTGCATTCTTCAATGTCACTTTGGAAAAAAACGGCAGTTCTTGGGGAATGTTCTTCTTGGTTGCAATCGCATATACGACTGTGTACTTACTTGGGTCTGGTCGAGTCTTGGGATTGGCTAACTTGTGCCCTTTGGGAAGTTTCGGGTTCAACCGAGTCCTAAAGTCCTCATCTTTCACAAAAGCCTCTGATGCTACGTGACCTTGAGCGAATAGATGGCTGAGCGTGCCCGAACTGCGATAGTACTTGACGTGGATGAGCGTCGTGCCGTCCTTGATGAGGTCACAAAATTCCACCTTGTCGTATGGCCCCCCAATCGGAACGTTCTTCTTGTCCATCAGGTGATAGCTTGCGTCGAGGGATACGACATGTTTGTTGTATTCGTCTTCCCTCTTATTGGCGTACATTGGGAAGGCCAACGCGCATGAGGGGAGCCATGATTTTAGGTACTCGTCGATTTCGTCCATGAAGGACTTCTTGATCCGATACCAAGTCCCATTGCGCAGAATATATTGCTCGTTCCTATAGGTGATTTCGGCATATAGGCAGCGATACGCGGGCCACGACTTTACCGCCTTGTATTCGGAATCGTTGACGTGAATGGGCTGCGACTTGAGGACATCGACCGTTAGCGTTTGCCCCTTCTTCGCCAAGTACAATTCCAGCTGACTCAGTTCAAGCACTATGTGCCGAGGAGTCTTGTCATAGTTGTCGAACGAGTAGCCTATCTGCGACTCCCAATCCACAATTTCCGGCTCTCCTAGCCACAGGGAGGTGACGGCACCCTTTGACAGCAACTTGTCGAGTTCGGTATCCAGCTTCGTCACCTGGGCTGGATCCCGAATGGTATTTATGTTGTCCACCCATTCGAACTCGCTCGGAAGTTTTGCGTTGAACTTTGCAAGAGCAGTCGCAAGAATCTTCTCGATCCCCTTCGCATCTGTCGCCACAACGATCGTCAGGGCGTCCCTTCCCGTTACATGTGAGCCAAAGATGGGCTCCTTGGACACACCGGTAATCGCATAAAGCATTTCCATCTCCGAGTCCATTTCAAGGTCGAAGATGTCAACGTCTTTGCTGCTCTGGGTCCGAGAGTTAAGTGGGTTATGGTCGTAGCTTGCCTTGTCCAAGCTCCGAAGCTTTCCCGGTTCAACAGAATTTAGCGTTACACGGAGGCCAAAGTCTCGCTCGACCGCATGATCCTTTATGAGGTGGAATCCATGGCCGAAGGAGAGGAGAAATATTCGTCCTTTGTCCCGATAGATAAGGACAGCGCCAACGCTGTTCGTACTGCCGAACGCACCGTCAGGAACTGAAGGAAGAGAAGTAAAAAGTTTGGTCCAAGGCGGCGCTGGCTTAGTGACTTCCTTCTTGATGTAAAGGCTCGCTTGGCCTTCACCCAGGTCGAGGTTGTAGGGGGCGGTAGCCCCAGTGGTGTCAATAAGAATGTCATCGGTGCTGTAGTTTGCTTTGGCTAAGTAGATACAAAGCCTTTCCTTGCGCGGCTTCTCGCTCATAGATAGTCCTGTAGACGTATCGAATCAGACGCAAATCCCCTTCGCATCCTGACCTTAATCCTTTGGGATATCAAGTTGGCGTAAGCGCCAAGTCGCCTAAAGCCGAATTTGAGACGGTCCGTTATCATCGGCTTGGATTTTCGCTCCAAGTCGATAGTGTCCCGCCGTTGATGCAAATCCTGTCATAGGGTCAGCCTACGATCGGCCCGACTTCTTGAAGAGCGCCGAATGAGGATGACTACCTGTGCGCGCTGTGGACAGGCGCAAAGGTCTTGCTGTTTAAAACGGCGTGACCGGGCTACCAGCGCCCGGTCAACGCTTTCTTCGTTCGTCAATATTTACTCAGCGGTGGCACCTGCTCCATCCTTCGGCTTGCGAAACATCATGGCACCCAGGTAGGCACTGGCCGCTCTCTTGCGCTGATGACCTGCGAGCCTGGCAACGGCCCGGCGCGCCGACGCTTCGACTTCCGGCGTGAGGGCACTGCCGCCGCGTACCGGTGGCTGCTGCCCTGAACTCGCCACGTACTCGTCGATCAGGGCTTCGTGCCGAAGGCCGTGCGCCGTGATACCGAGCCCGCTCGCCGTGATGCCGAACTTCTCCAGCACGTAGTTGAAGTGGCGGATGTTCTTTTTCAGGTCGAAGTTCGGATCGCCCATGTGCGCGTCAGGCCCCACCGCCACCGATTGCGCGTACTCGATGGCGGCAACGCGCTGCGGCGTGCTCAGCGGCACAAAGCGCTGGCGACCGTTCTTGGCGCCCTGCCTGATCCAGACATACCGATCCGCCTGCTTTTCGCTCTCCTCCAGGCCCGTAGCCTCGAAAGGCACGATGCACGCATTCGGCCGCAGCATCACCGATTCCTTGCGCCGCAAGCCGAACGCGCGGATCAGACGCAGTGACGCGCCGACATAGGGATCGTACGCGCAGATCTTGTCGATCAACGCCTCGATATCAACGCCTTGCGCCGACCAGCTCTTGTCCCGCTCGGCTGCCTCGTGGCGCTGGTATTCCTCGATCTCCAGCCCGTAGTACGCCGGGCTGCGGATGAAGCCGTTCTTGCCCATCCACTTGGCCAGGCCGCGCAAGAAACTGAGATAGGTCTGGATGGTGGCGGGCTTCAGCTTGTCCTCCCGCCACACCTGCACCATCGCGTGAATGTGCTTCTGGCCAAGGTTGCGCGGATCGGGCGGTGTCTTGAAGCCTGCCCGCTTGCTCAAATCGCGGAAGAAGCGGCGCAGGAAGTCAGCCCGCTCCTGGCGGGTCTTGTACGAGACGGTCTTCATGCGCGCAGTGTGCTGCTGGTTAAACAGCTTGAGCAGCACCTCCAGCACATGCATGGGATCGGCATGGCCGGGTCGATATCGCGCGAGGATGTCCGGCGCGTTCAGGCCCGACCAGTCGCGATGGCGTGGCGGCTGATGGGTGGACCGGCCAGCGGGCAGTTGGTGACGAAAGGAAGATGATTCGATAGCAGTGTGACGCATGGCGTTCTCCATGATGAGATGCGCGCTGCCCGAACAGCGCGCAACAAATGAACATGGAATCGATGGCTGTGCCCGGCAAGGCGGATTCCGTCGCCCCGCCAGGCAGTGGTCAGAATTTCGGTGCCGCACGCGACCACGGCGTCGCTGCACCTACCCAGAGTTGCTCCGGCCCTTGCGCAGCACTCGCTGCGGGCTGGCTCGGTCATCCTTAAAAATGAAACGGGTTGATCCGGCCCGTGCGCGGGTTTCCGCGCTACACGGGGTTTTGATGTCGCCGACCTCCAGGGTCGGAGCGGCATCGGCAGCCAG
>Ga0307375_10002470_pt1 | contig 18910 bp, 12 predicted proteins | sample TR1MG_FD_202531 | JGI IMG/M metagenome (GOLD analysis project Ga0307375, IMG submission 202531) | Soil microbial communities from Risofladan, Vaasa, Finland - TR-1 | ecosystem: Environmental > Terrestrial > Soil > Coastal area > Acid sulfate soil | place: Finland: Risofladan, Vaasa | collected...
ACATTGCGGGCCAATCCAATCCTGTCGGCGCTGCCGCCCACGCCATAAGCCCAGTCGTAGATCTTGTACAAACCTGGGAGCGCGGGCACAAACTCGTTGAAGGCGGCCTCGCCTTCCACCGACTTGTATCCCACCATCTTGTAACTCAGTCGTTCAGAAGGATGGATCTGCGAACCGCTGGCCAGGTAGATGGCACACAGAACTGCACAGGCCTTGTCCATGAAGTTGTCGATGGTTGCCACGCTTGTGCGTTGCAAGAGATAAAAGTCCGACGGCAACAAATCCGTACTCAGGCCTGCGCTGTATGAGTTGTCGCGAAAGGAGGTCAAAACCTGCGATCGCTTCGAAGAAAGCGAGCCGTTGTCAGTCGCCACCTGGCCCTGCGGCCAGAACCGAAGGGTGTCGCTGCCGCACGCGCTAACGGGACACAAGCATTCGAATGCAATGCCGTCTTTGAATCGATGACCTAAGGCGGCCAACACGCTTGCCAACTCTTCGCTTTCCAAATACTCACCGAATGCTGACAGGCAGTAGATCGACAGCGCCGCATCCACACCCTTCTTCACTATCAATTCGTAACGTGCTTCACCCTGATCTTCGTGAGCTTGCAGATGGCTCGCCAGCGACGCCCGCCCCGCTTCCGAAACATCCGTGAGGCTGAGCGCATCGCCCTGAAACTCAACCCGCAATTCGAACCGGTCCCGCGCCGGTAGCGTTTCAACCAGAGTCAGCAACTGTCCGGCCTGTACCAACGCGATTTGCGGCGCAAGATCCGCAGCTTCAAAAACCAAACGGTATTCGTCGAGCCGTTCGGCGACCGAGAGGCTCGTTTTACCGACAAAGAGAGCTACAGCTTGCTCAAACACGGCTATTCCAGCGTCTTGAACGTGAAGCGATCGGTCATCGCCTGCGGCGCCTCGATCACCAACACTCCCTGGCCATCACTGGTTCGGGAGGCCCAAATTTTGTCTTCCAGATTGGGCATGCCCTCGTCATAGGACAGCGTAATCTCCGAGGTCAATGGCAAGGTTACCCGCCGGAAGGGAACCGCAGCTGGCGCGAGCTCGAACTGACCATCAAATTTCTTCTCAGTGGGCAGGCGCCGCATTTTGTCTACCATCCGTCCCAATGCTTGAGACACATCAGGGACGATCGGCTGGTAGTTTGCGAACGTGTTTGTAATGAACTGATCGAAGTCCATCCGACCAACCTGCTTGAATGCTGCGACAGCGGCGTTGCGTAAAAGCGTATGGTCGGCGGGAGAGGTCTTCTTCAAGGGAGCCAGAACACGAACAACTTCCCGAATTGCGTGCTCGGTATTATGGGCATCGCTACGCTGCTCGGTCAGCTCCCAGAAATCTTGCCACCAATACGTGGATGGCTTGGAATTGGTGTCAAAGACCAATGCGCTACCTATCTTGCCGGTAACGTCAAAGCTCACTTGGCACGCCTTGTAAATCTTCTGAGATTCACCCAACCCAATCTTGCGCTTGAAATCGGCCTCATCCAAAAAAGACTGATGCTCTACCTTGACGCCGAGGTAGTGCACGACGCCGCCTTCCCGATACATAAACTGGAGGAAGCTACCTTTCTTAACGTGACCGGTACCAGCGGGATTAAGATGACCGTACTTTTTTTCGGTGATCAACTCGATTCGGAGCAAGCGTTGGGCTAACGCTTCAGCCGCCGGGGCCTTCGCGAGATTCTGCTGTGCAAAGAAACTTGCCAACGACGTACCGAACTGGGTCGTCAAGTCGGCAAGCTGGTATTCGCGCTTTTGTGGTTTGGCCTGGATCTCCGCCAGCAAGTCAGCTAGATACCGTTCCAGGTCCGTGGGGTCCACCGGCATGGCGGTCGCAGTGCAGGCCTGCCCCTCAATGTCTAGATGATGCAGAGCCGTACTAAGGATGCGACCTGGCGCGATTGCCGCGACTGTGTTCATTCCGTGACCCCCTGTTGTCTATCACTATCTACTCGCAGTTTGCCTCATTGGGATTCCCAATATGAGGTGCCTCTCCATCGCGCTAGCGCACCGACGTTCGGGCTTTGGTCTTGATTGGCCCACCACGCGTCGACGCGCGGTTGGAACCGGCATTAAAGAAGATCATCCAGCGACCGAGCCACTGCATACCTTGCAGGGTCTTCGCCCACGGCCAACGACTTGAAGTGCGCCTTGCCGCAATCGATCTTCGCTTGCTCACGTGTTCGTACATCATCGGCGAACAGGCCGGCCTTGGTTTCGACGACGAAGTACAAACGTTCCTCTCCGTCTTGCTGAAGCAGGAGAGCCCAATCGGGGTTGTAGCTGCCTAGCGGCGTTGGGATCTTGAACCAGCCTGGCAGCTTGGCGTAGACCTTGACCGCTTCGTTCTTTTCCAACTGGTCGGCGAAGTCATGTTCGACGGTCGAATCGTAGACAACGCTTTCGTACACCGATTTGTCGGCGGCCAGCATGTTCTTCAGATATCCGGTCAGCTCTTCCCGCTCAAACAGCTCTTGTGCGTAGTAGCTGGCGTCGCCCAGGCGTTGGTACTTGATGCCGTCGACGACGGCCAGGCGCTTGCAGCGGTTGATGGCTTCGGCGATCTGTTCGATGAACTGTTGTGGGTTGCGCTTGAAGTCGTCAAGGCGGCGACTCTCGACCAGGATGCGCTGCAGGGACCGCCGGGTGAGCTGGGTGCGGTCCTGCAGGTCCGTGAGTATGTCGGGCAGCGCGATGTCGGTTTCATCCAGCGTCACGTTGGCGGCACCCTTTTTTTCGGACGCCTCGATGCCTGCCTTGCCGATGGCAATGTCTGCTTTGCGCCATTGCAGCCGCGCCTTGGTAATTCGCGGTGCCTTCTGCACGGCCTCGATGCAGCTCGCTATCAGCTTCTCGTTGTCGAATGCCACGCGATAGGTGGTCTTGTGCTTGATGCGGTCCCACAGAGCCTTGAAGTCGGGGCTCTGCAGCACAGCCTGACGGGTGCGCACCGTTTTGCGCTCGTCTGCGTTCTTCACTTCCAGACGGCCGGTCAGTTTGCGCAGGACAGTGGCAATCTGTTCGCGTTGTTCGTCAAAGGCCGCAGGTACTTCCAGGGAGCCATCCTTCAGTGCGGTCTTGAGTACGTCCTGCACCTTGCCGTGCGCGTTGATGTAGCCCTTGTCCTTCAAGGCCTGCCACAAGGTCTCGGATGCCTCCAAGCCGAGCGGAGCGAGCTGACCGTCGGCTTGAATGGTCGCGATGGCGACAAACTGGTGCTTCTCGATGATGCCGAAGCGAATGCCGGTGTCCTGCTCGACCTCCTTCTGCAGGTTCTCGGCAAACTGCTCGAAGCTCTCGGTGGCGATCACGGTCAGGGTGTTGATGTCGAAGCCACGCTCGCGCTCGCCCTTCTGGTTGACGCACAGGCGCAAGCCACGGCCGATGGTCTGGCGGCGCATGCGCTCGCTCTGGATGTCGCGCAGCGTGCAGATCTGAAACACATTGGGGTTGTCCCAGCCTTCGCGCAGCGCCGAGTGGGAGAAGATGAACTTCAGCGGCGTCTTCAGATTGAGCAGCTCCTCCTTAGCCTGCATGATCAGACGATAGGCGTCATCGTCGGCCTTGGTGGTACCGCTGGTGTCCTTGATCATCTCGACCGTCTTTCCGCCGACCCTCTTGCGGTCAATGGAGAAGTAGCCGGCATGTACATCCGCCGCAGCGTGGCTGAGATCGACCTCGGCGAACAGGTTTCGGTAATCAGGGTGCTTTGAGTACCGCGTGTATTCCTCTTCGAACATCTGCGCGTACACACCCGGCTGTGGGTTGCCCTCGGCGTCGTACAGGCGATAGCGATCCACTGCGTCGATGAAGAACAGGGATAGCACCTTGATGCCTTTGGGGCGCAAGACCAGTTCCTTGTCCAGATGCTCCTTGATGGTGCGGCGGATCATCTGACGCTGAATCGCCAGCGGGTCGACATCGCCGTGGGCCTGGTCGGGCTCCAGCCACTGCTCTCCACCGGGGTAGCGCAATTCCAGCATCGCCTGACCGCGCCCGGCCCGAATCTCACCGACACGCATATCGCGATACAGCTCACGCTTGGTGGTCTGCTCCAGATCGTCGCCGTCAGACACAGTGACTTCCTTGCGCTGCACCTTGCCATGGCTTTCGACATCGAGCTCTACCTTGGCGGTAACCGTGCCGCGCGTGCTCTTGGTCGAAATCAATCGCACAAACGGCTTGTTGCCACCGCCTTCCACCGTTGCCGCGGCCACCTCGATCTGCTTGACCAGCTTCTGCTCGTAGGCGTCAATCGCGTCCAGCCGATAAACCATGTGATGTTTGTCGGCATGGGTGGCGGAATAGCGCAGGGTACACAGCGGGTGCATGTGTTCCAGAGCCTTGCGGCCCCTACCGTCGATGCCGCCATCTACACTTTGGGGTTCGTCCACGATCAGGATCGGACGGGTGGCTCGAATCAAGTCGATCGGACGCTCGCCACCGGTCTTTTCGCTGGCGCGGTACATCACGTTCTTCGATTTTTCCCGGCGCTTGATGTCGTCGGCCTCTTCCTCGACTGCCGCATCCTCGTCGCCAAACTTGTTGATCGCCGCCACGGTAATCACCATCACCTGGACGTTCGGGCTACTGGCGAAGTTCCGTACTTGACCAAGCTTGGCCGAGTCGTAGATGAAGTACTCGAACGGCGTGCCGCTGTAGAGCTCGCGGAAGTGCTCCGCGGTGATCTCCAGCGATTTGTACACACCCTCCTTGATCGCCACTGAGGGCACCACGATCACGAACTTGGCAAAGCCGTAACGCTTGTGCAACTCAAAGATCGTGCGCAGGTACACGTAGGTCTTGCCGGTACCTGTCTCCATCTCCACCGTGAAATCGCCTGAGGCGAGTGTGGAGGAAGGCGCGAGCCCGTTGCCCAGTTGCACCTTGCGCAGGTTGTCCAGCAATTGGTCATCCAGCAAGGTGAGTCGATTGCCAATGCCCAGCGTGGACTCTTCGGTGCCTTGCCCCAGCGGCAGACCCATCTGCGGGGATGCCACGCGCTGGGTAACGGTGAACTCGGTGCGGCATAGCTCCTGGCCGTGAAACAACTCGCATACCGCCTCAATGGCACGCAGCTGGTAGTCGAGGTTCGCTTCGAAGTGCAGTTTCATACGCTCTTCCAATCCGTCCATGGCGCCAGTTGTCGACCATAAGTTGACAACTGGCGCCATGAGTAAACATATACATCAATAACTTACGAGAAGCCCTTGGATAATTCTTAGCTAACGGCGGGCGTAAGATTTCATTGCAATCAAACCGCCCTAGTCGTCTCAACCAACTTGAGCCTCGCTATGTATTCAGCAGGCAAGCCATGTTCAACGGCGCCCTCGACCACGTAGGCGTGGTACCAGTCGAGTGGTTTGAGGGTTGCGTCGATGTCCGTGCCAACGTAGGTCACAGCGTTGACGGGCTCCACGCCCTGAAAGACCTGCAGCTCAGCTTGGTCATAGCCATGTCCAAGACCCTCAGCGCGATCCAGGGCTCGCTTTTCACCGCTGTCCACGTCGTACAGCACGCCATAAACCACGGCAGCTCCATCGACGGCTTTGACGATGTCGCACTTCCCGGAGCCGTCCTTCTTGCTCCGTTTGTGCCATTTGAGCTCGTACCCACGCAATTCGGCTACCCCTAGAGATCGCGCCGAGGGGCATCGATCAGCACTGCGCAGTCGGGCTGTGGGCATGTTCGAGCCGTACGCGAAGTAGAGAAACGTACTCACGTCAAAGGCTGCGCACGGTGTGGATGCCGTGCTGGTCCAGGATGGCGGCAAGATTGGTCTTGGCTACGTCATCGGCGAACGCGCTGTCGCGTAACACACAGGTGGTGTCGCCACTGGGCGCAAGTTGCTGGTGCCAGTCGGCGATGCCCATAGCCAACGTTTCGGCGTCAGCCGCGGTGATCGACGTATCCAGGCAGGCCAGCAGCACGCCACCGCCGATGGCGTGAACACGCTTGCCGGACAACTGACGCTGCTCAATCGGCACGCACAAGTCGAGGCCGAGCTTGAGCAGCAGTTCGGTAAGTACGTCGTCTTCACTGCGACCAGCGGCTATGTGTTCGATGTTGTCGATCAAATCCTTTTCCAGATCATCGCTCGGTTGCCAGGCTCGGATGTTGGATTGGTCGAGTTTGTAAACGCGGAAGCCGGTATCGCCGGTGAACTGTGGATTCTCGGCTTTGATCTTGATGCCTGCACGTCGGAGGCGCTCTTTGGTTAGCTCAGAAACCGTCAAAGCTCGACCAATGGAGTCACAGAAGTTCGCGGCCATTTTCTGATCGGGATTTTGTGGATCAAGAGCCTCGGGTAATTGAACAAGAATAAATCTCCTCGATCCGGCTAGTGACCTATTGAGTTCCAAGATCGCATGGCCCGTGGACCCCGATCCCGCAAAAAAATCCATCACTAGATCACGATCATTAGTGCAGTACCTAATTAGCCTGGCAAGTACTAGATGATCCTTTGGGTTGTCGAATACCTTCTCACCCAAGAGTTCCTTCATTACGTCATTAGAAGGTTGCGAGTGTCGATAGAATACGCTTCCCATAACCTGCAATTTCGAGCCCGCCGCATCTTCGTCTGCGGAAGCGGAGGGCTCGTCGATGTAAAGATATGACTTTAGAAAAGGCGATTTCGTATGATCTTCACGAAATGCGACGTAGCCATCCTCAATCTTTCGTTTCATCGTTTCTTCGATAAAGCGCCAACCATCATCAGGTACTTTGCACGGTTCACCAGTAAGCGGGTGGTCGAGCCTGTATCTCGGACCTCCGCCCCCTGGCCACGAGATGTTGTTGTCACGCCAAATGCCACGCGAATCCACAAATCGGGAGCGTGAGTACTTTTTAGAAGGGCTGTCATCAGGTAATGACCGATAGAAATCTACGAGGCCATCTGATATCTCTTGGTATGAAACGCCATAGATTGCCTTCAGACGGAGATATTCCTCCACGATCTCATCGACGCCGTCCTTAGCCTCACGCCACGGGGGAAGTAATTCCTCGATATGGCTTATGTCTCGCGCGTACGCCACGATATACTCGTGTCCAACCGAAAAGCGACGGGCATCGTTCTTTCTGCCTTTTTCCCACACCAATGTAGCAATGAAGTTCTCTTCACCGAAAACTTCATTGCATAGCGCCCGCAAGTTGCTTAGTTCCTTGTCATTGATGCTAATTAGAATAACTCCGTCTCGCCGGAGTACATCCCGAGCCAACTTGAGCCGGGGCAACATCATATTGAGCCAATCGGTGTGGAACCGTCCTGACGCTTCAGTGTTAGAGCTGATTTTCACGCCGCCTTCGACCTGCCCCGTCAACTCCAGATAGTTTTTGATGCTGTCCTGGAAGTTGTCCGGGTATACAAAATCCCTACCGGTGTTGTACGGCGGGTCGATATAGATCAGCTTGACCTTGTTGGCATAGCTTTTCTGTAGCAGCTTCAGCACCTCAAGGTTGTCGCCCTCGATCATCAGGTTCTGGGTGGTGTCCCAGTCCACACTGTCTTCCGGGCACGGCCGCAGGGTGCCGGTGCTCGGCGTCAACGCCAGTTGCCGCGCGCGGCGCTTGCCGTGCCAGTTGAGGCCGTACTTCTCGTCGGCATCGGTGACCGTGGTATCGCCGATCAGCTGCTTGAGCACATCGACGTTGATCGCCGCGCCATCTGCGCCTTCGGTGATCAGCTCAGGGAACAGCGTCTTGAGCTTGTCGATGTTCTCTGCTCGCACATCGACAGAATGGGCGGCGGGGTCGCTGGCAGTGATTTTCTGCATGGTGGGGCTCTTGGATAAATGAGGTGGCAACGGACGCTCAGGCATCGACGCTGCCCATCTGTTGATCGAAGGCCTGACGGATCAGGCCAAGCACGTAGGGTAGTTGGTCGGACGATTCCAGCTTCACTTCCACATCGCCATTGCCCCAACGGCCCAGGCCAGTGATATCGCGGCAAAGCCCGTTCGGATCGTCGATCTCGTGGAAGGGAATGTTGAGGGTGAGCAGCAGGCGCTTGGCTTGTGGTATGACATCAACGAAGTTGGTTTCCGCCTTGTAGGCCACGTACACCTTGAGAAATTCCTCGCTGACGCAGGGATCCAACGCAAGCACCTGACTGCGTAGCTGCTCGAACAGATCACACGCCGGGCCGCTGGCCAACTGGTGGTGGTCGTCAATGCTGTACGTTTGCCCGCTTTGGTTCGCAGCGGGACGGTACGCATTGAGGATATCGGCGGCAAGCTCCGGTGCTTGCCAGACTTTGGCCGCGCGGACAGCCAGCCGGTCCGCGCGCTGGCGAATGGCATTCTCGTCCCATGTCTCCACACTGCCCAAGCCCTGGTTAAGCATGAGCGGGCTGACCTTGAGGCCGACGGGATCGCCATCGGGGTTGGTCACGTCGTCCCGCTTGTACTTGAACGGGCGGTCGCTGTATTCGCTGTTGTAGCCGGTGAGGGTCAGGTTGCCCAAGGTGTGCAGCCAGGTCTGCTGGATGCGTTCGTATTCGGGCCCGAGCTCCTGCTTCCACGCCGCGGAAAGCTCCGGGTTCTGTGGAAGGATGTGCTCAACAGTGTAGTTCTCGACCGCGACCGGCTCTTTGCGGTTGAAGTTCTCCAGCTTGCGCAGCCAGTACATGAGGTTGCGAAACTTGTAGAGGTTGCGCACCTTGATTTCGCGCTGGAACTCGTCGTCGTCAGGAAACCGGCGATAGGACGGCAACAGCAGGAACGTGGCCTTGAGGCTTTCCAGATAGCGGTCTTTCTTGAGTGAACGGGACAGGCCGGCGAACGTGCGGTTGAGCGAGTTGGTGGGTATGGCACACACGGCGCGACGAAACACGTAACTCTCGACCAGGCGCAGGGCTTGATAGAGCTCCTCGGCGCTCAGATCGCCGATGCGGTAGTCGTGGTAGGCGTCCAGAAGAAACGGATAGACGACGTCCCGCTTCTGTTCGCGCAGGTCGTGGAATGCCTGCCGCAATAGTGGGTGCTGCTCGGTGCCCAGGGCCATCGCGCAGTAGTAGCCTGCATAGGCATGGATCTCCGACACGAGCTCGCGGGTGTCACCCGCGCGCCCGCGCGCGTAGAGCTTGAATTCGGTATAGACCTCGCGCACGTTGGGGATCTCACCGGTTTTGGCGGTGAGATAGTGACGCATGAAGCCGTCGAAGTACGTGGTGTACCCGGTCTGGCCGAAGCCTTTTTCCATGGGACGCCAGTACGTGGTGTACAGCTCAGTTTGTAGCGCGGGCTCCAGCCCCATCAGGATGTAGTTGCGGATCAGGTCCGCCTGGCTGAGCTCCAGTCCGGTGGAGTTCATGCTTTCAAAAATGAGCTGCGGGTTGTCCTGCGTCCGATCCAGGGCGACGTCAACGATGACCAACTTGTCCAAACCCATGCAAATGGCTTCGAGTTCGGCTTTGTTGGTCTCGATGAGTTGCTGGAACAACTTGAAGTTCTGTTCGATACGCGCGCTGGCCGGATCAGGCTTCGGCGCCTTGCGCAGTATCGCCAGCAGCGTGTCTTTGTCAGTTTCTGACAACAGCAGCTTGAAGTGGCGGTCGCCATCCTCTTCCGGGTTGAGCAGGTAGTAGTTGCGCAGCTTGCGGGCAGAAAACACGTCCATCAGCTCGGCTATGTCGTTGGCCTCGAAATGGTCGGCCAGCGCGGCGATAAGCAAGGTGGCGGTGGTCAAACGTTGCTGACCGTCGATGACGAGCAAGGACTCTTGCTGCACCACGGTGGACAAGCCACGTTCGATGTAAACGATCGAACCAATGAAGTGGCTGCTGATCTTGTTGTCACGTCCGGCGCGCAGCAAATCTGTCCACAGCTGGTTGCACTGGTCCTGCGTCCAGGAGTAGTTGCGCTGGTAGATCGGGATGATGAACTGCGGTGCGTTCTTGAGGAACTTGAGCAGCGTGGCTTCCGTGGCTTTCATGATATTCCCTGTAAGTTGTCGTTCGCATCCGTCTACTAGAAAAGTTGCTGAGTACGAGTGACCTGGTAGTGCACCGGCTTGGAGCTCTTTTCCACTCTGCCTTCTGAGACGGCTCGTTTGAGCCATTCGGCAAGCTGTGTTTTGACGAGGCCGAGATCATCCTGCAAGGCATCGGGGGTTCTCGGGGTCTCGCGCGTGGCGGCTTCCAGCTTCAGCAGAAAGTAGCTGTAGAGATCGAGCTGCGTGTCGGGTTCCGATAGGTTCTCTACCGTCACATCAGCGCTGCTGCGTCCGTCGGTCTTTGGCTCTTCGGTCTCCACGGGCGTGACGTGCGCTGTGGCTGGGAGCAGGGGCAATTCAGATGCGGGAATGGCAGCGGATTCGCTATGAAACAGTGGTTTTGAGATGGGTGCGTCTGCAGGTGCCCCGGGGCGAACAAGGGTGTCGAAATGGAGTTTCGAGTCGGGTAGCCAGCGAGCGCCCTGATCGACGAGCGCTGCACTGCCGGAGGCGCGATCAGAGTGCGATTTGATCCATAGCGGTACCCAGCTATGTTTCAGGTTCTCGATGGCCCCGCTCCATGTGCCTCCCTTGCTCTTGCTGGTACTGATAACGATGGCCGCATCCGCAAGGCAGTAGATGTACTTGTTGCGAGCCATGGCATTGCCAACGTCAAACCCAGCCTCGGGGTTGAAGGGCGAGATCAAGACGAGGTCGCCATCCATCAATGCGGCGCGGTACTTGGCTGAGTTGCTGGCACGTAACAGGCTGTCCGCCAAGATGCCGATGACAGTGCCCTCGCGCGCGAGCGCGCCGAGCATGGCGGCTTCGTCCACCCCCCGAGCTCCACCGGACACAACCGACCTCGCATCCAATGCGATCTGTTCGCCCACTTGTTTTGTAAATGCGAGGTCATCAGGGTTCACGTCGCGGGACCCTACCACCGCAATGCCACCACGATCGAGGAGCTTCCGGTTACCGGAACCAAACAGCACAGGCGGTGCATCTGTCTTCAGCAAGCGTTTGAGCCGTGAAGGGTAATCCGCATCGGACCGAGTCATGACCCACAGGCCCGCGCGCTCCCACTTTTCCAGCGCGATACCCATCACCGCGCCGCGCTCTAGCAGTTGCTGGATACGCGGGGCATCGATGTGGCGATCAGTCCAACCCTGTAGCAATGTGCTGACATCCCGGGTCTTGAGCAAATCCTCCGGCAGCCTTCCTTGCTCTTTCAGCCATAGCGCAAAGCGCCCCCACTCACGCGGCGCAAGTGGTTTGGCTTCGCCTTTGCCAGGTTTGCCAAGCCAAGCGGTCAGCAACAGCACTGCCTGGCTCTGTTCACTCAGTTGCATCTCAATCTCCGGTACTACTTTCGGCAAGCGCCAACGGCCACACGACGCCACAACCGGCCTGTCGGAGCAGCGCTGCCGCGATGGTCAATGTCCACGCAGAATCAATGACATCATCCACCAGCAACACCGGCCCCGCTGGCGGATTAGGTGTGACGGCAAATACGCCGTCCAGATTGCGGCATTGATGGAATCTATTCTCCTGCGCCTTCTGTGGCTCATTGTCTCGCACCTTGGAGATGACTGCATGGAATGGCAGGCCCAGGCGCTGAGCGAGCCGGAGCGAGAAATCAGGCACCAATTGAGGGTGATTGCGCGAGGGGATGCAAGTGACCCAGGTTGGCGTCGGATCAGGCCGCCAGCGTTGCTGAATCATCTCTACCACCGCATCGACCAGCTCGTCGCGAAAGTGTCCCGCGTGCTTATCCTCCTTCACCATCCTGCCCCAGCCAGCGTCACCCCATCGCGACAGCGTTCGTCCCGTTTCCGCGCGCAGCGCTGGCGGCAGGTTCCCTCGGAAGCCGTATTCGACAAACGCGTCGGCTGCCACTTGCTTTTTTGTTTCCAACGGAAACTCGGCGTGGCGCAGAAACAGCGCGGCATTGACCGCCAGTTGGTGGCTGAATGACTCCGGCACGATCGGATGGCCAACGCACGCCGCACAGCGGCCGCAGGGCTGCGGCTGCGGGTCGTCCAGGGAGCGGGCCAGAGAGACCATCTTGCACTCCCCGGTGTCGATGTAGTCTTGCACCTCCTGCCATTCCTGCTCGCGCTGACGGGTAAGGTTGTCAATCCGCCCCTGGTCCATGCGATAGGAAACGGGCGTACGGAACCAGCGGGTACCGTCTTTGATGACGGGGGATGGATTTTCCACTGAGAGCAGTTTGAGCACCTTCTCGATCTGCATCTTGCGCAAGTTGATCGCGGCTTCGATGGAGAGCGTCGTCATGCCGTCACTGTGAGCCAGGGCGCCGAGAATGGACTGAACATGTTCCTGCTCCGGAAATGCCGAGCTGCGGAAATATTCGTGGATCTCGGTGTCTTCACTGCCGGATAGCAATACGCCGACCGCACGTGGGATCGCGCGGCCTGCTCGACCCACCTGTTGGTAATAGCCGACGATGGAACCCGGAGCCTGGTAGTGAACGACGAAGCCGAGGTCAGGCTTGTCGTAGCCCATGGATAGCGCCGTGGTTGCGATCAGCGCCTTGATGCGATTGCTGTAGAGCAGGTCTTCAAGGTGCTGACGATAAGCATCGGAGTCGTCAAAAGCTGGGTCAATGACCCCGCTGTAGTAAGCCTTCGCCTCGATACCGTTGTCGCTTAGCCATTGCGCAACGCGATCGGCATCACGTTTGGTCAGGACGTAAACAATACCGGTACCTGGCAGCTCGGCTAAATGATCGGCTAGCCACGCCAACCGAGCGGCTTGATCAGGTAAACGCGTTGTCTGCAGATGCAAGCTCTCTCGCGTAAGTGGGCCACGTAGCACCTGCATGTCGCCGAGCTGTGCGACGACGTCGTCAATAACACGGTCGTTGGCGGTAGCAGTTGTCCCAAGCACCGGCATATTTGCCGGCATGCGCTTGATGACATTGATCAACCGGCGGTAATCCGGACGGAAATCATGACCCCAATCGGAAATGCAGTGCGCTTCATCCACCACGAGCAGACCAATACGGCCGGCGATGGGCAGCAGGACGTTGCTGACGAAATCATCGTTGGCCAGGCGTTCGGGTGAGACCAGCACGGCATCAGTGCTGCCATCCAAAATGGCACGAATCAGCGCAGGCCAATCGTCCCGGTTGGTTGAATTGAGTGTGGCCGCACGAACACCGAGCCGCTTGGCGCTTTCGATCTGGTTTCGCATCAAGGCCAGCAGTGGCGAAACGATCAATGTCGGGCCCGCACCACGATCTCGAAGAATACGGGTAGCGATGAAATAGACCGAGCTCTTGCCCCACCCCGTTCGTTGCACGACGAGAAGTTTCCGACGTAGGTTGACGACAGCATCGATGGCCTCCCATTGGTCATCGTGAAATTCCGCGTCGGGTATGCCGAGTGCCTGTCGGAGTAGAGCTAGTGCATGTTCGCGATCTGTCGTTGTCATAGGTCATCCTTTACTTGTGCGAGTTTCCGTTCGAGTTTCTTGACCTGGAGATTGAGCTCCACTTGTCTCGCCATTTGAGACGCTTTTTTTGCTGCGGCACGCAGAGAAACCAGTTGCTGCCCCAGCTCTATTGACTCCTGCAATGCCATCATACGAGCTCTGCGCCGTGCATCCGTGCCAAGCAATGTGAAAGCGCCTGTTTGCTGCGCCGCCTGGAACGCGATGAGGCAGTCTTCCCAGGATTGATACAGGTTGAACAACGACGAGCGCGACTGTTTGGACAGCGGCAAAGCTTCGAGCAAATCGCGTTCGATCTCCGGTCTTTCTCCGGTCATTGCGGCGGTGAGCAGATCGCCATCAAGAACCACCTTGCCGGCCTCGTTTTGGGCCCAACGCTTGTGCGCCAGCGAAATGTCAGTCTGTATCCCCCTCGTTGCGATCAGCACTACCGGGTAGGGAATGGCGCGATGGATAAGCTCAGTCAGCCGGGTCGTCTTGGCACCTGGCCGGAGTGTCACGTGCAGTACCGCGATCTCAAGATACTCTCGCGTCTCGTCCCTGTAGATGGGGACGCCAATGTTGCCTGGCTTCAGTGCGGCTACCCACTGGGTCTCCTCGATGCCATCGCTTATTGCACGCTTGTCTGTGGCCGTTGGCGCGCCATTCTCCAGCAGCAGCTTTTTTGCCACGCGTTGCTGGACGCGCGTCGAGGCGGTCAGTTCCAGTGCTGCAATGAGCTCAGTCGCGTTCATGCCTCGACGTCGGCGAGCACTACCATGAACGCCGCCACCTCAAAATCGTCGCTTCCGGCAAATTCGCCCTGCAGAGCATGCGTACCACCGGGGCTGAACAGGCTGGCGACAGCGCGTTCCTCGCTCTTACCCACAATGGAAGTGACCGCACTGGCAAGTGACCGTTGGGCGGCACTCATGTCTTCGCCATCGCGGGTGACGCGGTCATATCGTGCGCAAGCATCTTTGTCGGGCAGATCACGACCCAACGCCGCGCGCTTGATGCGGTCCAGTACGCGCTTGGCTTGGGTGTAGGGCAGCAAAACGTTACCGTCCTCGCCAACATGCACCAGGTAGTAAGGTGCTAAGGGATAGCCTGCTTCAGCGGGTTTGCTGGCATGTGGACCTTCAGCACGCAGGCAGAACACGATGCCGGGTGGCAATTCTGCGTCGTGGCTGCTGGTTACGGCAAAACTGCCCAGCGGCATATTTTCCAGCGCTTCAGGGTGGGCCTTGGCGTACTGCGCCAGATCAATGCGGAAGTCTGTGAGCGTGAGGTCGGTGATGGATACGCCGCTGGATAGGTCTTCTATGTCGATGACCGTGTCCTGCAGCTTGAGTAGCTGCTTGCGGCGGTATTCGAGATCGTTCATGGGGTTGCCGGACTCAGCCTGAATCAGGTTTTCCTCACCCGTTGCTGAAATATCGAGCAACACCATCCGCCCACTGACGCGCTGCTCGAGGTTGATGTATTCGTCCAGCTCCATGTTGGGCCAGAAGTTCACCAGCTGGACGGCGGTGTTGGGCGAGCCAATACGGTCGATACGCCCGAAGCGCTGGATGATCCGCACCGGGTTCCAGTGGATGTCGTAGTTGATCAGCCAGTCGCAGTCCTGAAGGTTCTGGCCTTCGGATATGCAGTCAGTGGCAATCAACAGATCCAGCTCGCCTTCATCCGCCAATTCCTCGGGACGCTCCTTGGAGCGCGGTGAAAAGCTAGTGAGGATGGAGCCAAGATCTCTGCGCAGACCCGGCAGCGTGGTCTGGTTGCGCCCAGCGCCAGTCACCAGGGCTGATTCCACACCGAGGGTCTCTTTGGCCCAGAGCGATAGCTGACCGTATAGGTAGGTCGCCGTGTCAGCGAACGCTGTGAAGATGATGATCTTGCGATTGCCGGGGTTGATCGGCTGTTGACATTTCTGCGTAATGATCTCGCGCAGGGCGGTCAGCTTGGCATCTCGCGTGGGATCAACCCGATGCGCAGCAGCAAGCAGGGTCGCGAGGCGGTTGCGGTCTTCGATCAGATCCTGCTTCCACCGAATAAGGTCCACGTCGGCAAGCAAGACCTTGATGCGCTTGCCTACCAACAGGCTCTCAAATGCCGGATCGTCAATATCCACTTCATCAATGTCGATTTCCTCGATATCCGTGGCGTGCTGTTCGATGCGCGCGAGCGTGGCTTCGACGTCGTGAAGTTGGCGCTGGACGGTCAAGGCGAACGATGATGCCGCACTTTCCATGCGCTTAAGCACATTGACGCGCAGCAGGTGGATCAGACTCTCCTCGCGATCCGCCTGGCGGAAGAAGCCCTCCCCGCCACGGACCTGGGTGCTGTACTTCTTGTCATAAGCGGCCTGCTTGTGCGGTAGCACATAGCGGAGCGGTGCGTAGGACGCCAGGTTGAGCCTTCGGATCTCATTGTTGATGTCGCGGATGGGCGGGAACTCGCCAGTCAGGTCTACGTCGGGCTTGATGTTGATGGGCTTGAGCCGAGTAGGGAATCGCCCAGTCTCACTTGTGCCGTAGTACTTCTCGATGTGCTTCCGAGAACGGGCGATGGTCAAGTGATCAAGCAGGGTGAAGTAGTCGAAACCCAGCATCTCGATCAGGTGCGAAGGTATACGCTCGCCGTCCGGCAGATCCAGCCAACGATTGAACTGCAATTGCGCCTTGCGGGTCGTTGCCTCGATGCTGGCAATACCGTGATCGACCAGGGCCAGGTCATCACCTTCGGTGACAAAGGCGATCTGGTTCTTCAGATCAGCCAAGCGGTTGTTGACCGGGGTGGCCGATAGCATCAGTACCCGGGTCTTCACACCCTCGCGGATGATCTGCCGCATCAGGCGGTGATAGCGTGACTCTTTGTCCTTGTGCGAGCTCTTGTTGCGGAAATTGTGCGACTCGTCGATCACGACAAGGTCGTAGTTGCCCCAATTGACGTGGCTCAGGTCGATATCGCCCGAGAGCCCCCCGTCGCGCGACAGGTCGGTGTGATTGAGCACGTCGTAGTTCAAGCGATCGGCGGCAAGCACGTTGCGGCGATCGTTGGATTTGTAGAGGGTCCAGTTGTCACGCAGCCGCTTGGGACACAGCACAAGCACGCGGTCATTGCGCAACTCGTGATATTTGATGATCGCCAGCGCTTCGAAAGTCTTACCTAGGCCCACGCTGTCCGCGATGATGCAGCCGCCGAAGCGGTTGAGCTTGTCGATCGCTCCAACCACGCCATCGCGCTGGAACTTGAATAATTTCCTCCAGACCAGGGTGTTGCGAATACCCGTGGCAGATTTGACGACGCTGTCTTCGTCGAGCACTTCACCGCTACTACTGAAGACGTGATGAAGCATGAGGGCGTAGATACTCATGGGGTCGCGGTGCTCCGCCAGAGGACGCAGCGCCTCAATCAAGCTCGCCGCACCCTCTGACGCAGGCTCCAGAACCGCCCATTGCGCGTCAAACCAGGTACTGAACTGTGTCGCCTCATCGACACCTTCGGTGGCCTGAATCAAGCTCAACGGGTTGCCAGGGGTCATACCGAGCCCTTCTGTGCTGAAGGCTGTTGAGCCCATTGCCATCTGGACCGGCGCAAGCTCGGCATCGCGTAGCACCAACACCCCTTGAGGTACTCCGCCGTGCGCATGGCGCAACTCGACTCTGTGCCGAACCCATTCGGCACAGCGCTGGGCCAACCACCGGCTTTGGAGACGGTTCCGTGCGCCGCGATCAGATGGACCGCCGAGAAGCGCCAGATCAGCCTGATCCCCAGGTAGCAGTAGTCGGGTCTTGGCTAGGCGGCCAAGCTCGGCACGTAGGTCGGCAAAAGCGAACAACGAGAACTTCGGCGTGATGAGATCGAGCTGGTGGCCTTCTGTGAAGCATGGCCGAAGCAGGTCGATCAGGCGTTCTGCACCCGTATTGCGAATGATTTTCATGCTGGATCCTTCCCAAGTACACCGACTGACTCTCGTTATGCGGGCACAGGGCCCAGATTCCCTTCCCGATTGTTCCACAGGCGGCGATCAACGTGCGGGTTAAGTGCTCTCGAGTGCACTTGGTCGTCGGGCTAATGGAGGATCTCAGCAAAAAGTCGTAGGCACGGCGGAAGCTCAGCCAACGGACCATTGCCGACGACTCAAAAAAATTACAGATCCATATCACCCCATGGAGAGGAGCAAGAAGCCCTCTCGAAAGAGCTGACTTTTCAGTCTCAATGCCAACCTCATGGGAGAAATCGTGATGTACAACTATCCAGTACTCGAATGTCTTGTTGCGTTTGCCATTGTCTTCTCGATTGGCTACCTGGTCGCGGACGGCAACGGCCGCGAGGAGACCGTGGCGCCGAAGGTCGGAGTGGCACGCACATGACCCTGTCGTGCCCACGCTGCCATACCGCGTTCGTCGTCCCTCGACGTCGCGCGCAAACCACGGCGACCGCCCATCGGTGGCGTCGCTGGTGCTATCCACGGGCCTCCAGCGCCATGACGGAGGCAAAGGGCGGTGATCCCATGGGTGTCATTGCCAGTGCGATCTTCGGCGCATTGCTCGGCGATGCTGCGGGCTGTGCGGCGGGTGCGGTGATTGGTGCGCCGATTGACCACGTTCTGCCCGATAGCTTTCGCTGCCAAGCCTGCGGCTATGTCTTTGACGCCAGTCGGACGGATCCGGCGCTGACATAGCTCCACACGACTCAGCTGTACCGAGCCTTCCCGGCTCGAATTACCTCGCTTTCTTCATCTCTCCTCGCGACAGCGCATAGCGCCCGGCCTCACGGCCGGGCGCTATGCGTTTGTGCCGCTCACAAGGACTACTCATGAAAGTTATTCGATCAACGGCTTACACCCGCTACAAACTCGACAGCGAAACGTCGGAGCAAGACGTGCTCGCCGCAGCCGAAGGTATTCTCGGGGAAAGGCTCAGACGTCAGGGCAGCATCGGCAACCCGACCGATGCCAACGACTTCCTGCGTATGCGCCTGGGTGCCCTGTCGCATGAAGAATTCCACGTCCTGTGGCTAGACAACCGGCATCGCATCATCGACTGCCAGAAGCTCTTCAGCGGCACCGTCGACGGTGCCAGCATCCATCCACGAGAGGTCGTGCGGGCGGCGTTGAGCGTCAACGCCTGCGCCGCCATCTTTGCGCACAACCATCCCAGCGGCATCTCGGAGCCTAGTGCCGCCGACCGGGCCATCACCAACGAGCTCCGTGACGCCTTGCGGTTGATTGGTGTGCGGATTCTGGATCACATCGTGGTGGGCGCTGAGTGCGTCAGCATGGCCGGCCGAGGGCTGATGTGATGGAGAAGCCCTCTACGAAACACGCCGTTGAGGTGGCCGGGGTACGCACCAGAACGTATATCGAACGGTTGGCCGAGAACACCGCAGCGCTTCGTACCCACGGCAAGCTCATCGAGACGGTGGTGGAGATCGCGTGGAACATGGCGCTGGCGCACTTCCGACCCAACGACAGCTTCGAATTCCATAACCTCG
>Ga0307375_10002472_pt1 | contig 18898 bp, 35 predicted proteins | sample TR1MG_FD_202531 | JGI IMG/M metagenome (GOLD analysis project Ga0307375, IMG submission 202531) | Soil microbial communities from Risofladan, Vaasa, Finland - TR-1 | ecosystem: Environmental > Terrestrial > Soil > Coastal area > Acid sulfate soil | place: Finland: Risofladan, Vaasa | collected...
TCCATTTTCTTATTATCAATTAAACCTTTACTTCATCACTTCTAAAATCTTTTAAATACAATAAACAATTATCTAAGCAGTCATCGATGTCTGCAAATCCTTTGATGTCACATTCTTTGAATACTGTCTTATCATCGTATTCCATATGTGCCCAGAATATCCTGATATCCCAGAGATAATCAAATGATACTGGTTTATTCCAGATACGGAATGCCAGACCACTTTGGAATACTGCTGTTGCTTTTTCTGCTGTTGTCATTTTTGTCTTTCTTTTATTTCATCACATTTTTCCTGATAATGTTTATCACAAAGTGTTTGATACCATCCGATGTCGTTACGGAGAACTCCTTGTTCTCCACAGACTTCACAGACTTCATATGATAGTGCTTCGTAGTTACTGATGATGCCCCATATTTCTTCTGACCCGCTACCGATGTAAAACCTTAATCCTCCAAATTTTTCCTTAATTTGTGTGACTCGTTTGTCCCAGCCAGCAGCAAGTAGTTCTTCAATGAGGTCGTGAATTAATTGTAGCCAACCGTCACCACAACTACAAAGGTTCTGGACAATAGGTGGTCTATCATTAAAGAATCCATTTTCCAGACCCCCGATTTCCACAAGATATTTTTCAAATTCTGCTGATGTCATTAGTTCTCGTCTTTATCTGGTAAATCATGGTTACAACTACAGTTGTCATCACACTTGTCACAGTCACCAGCAAATAGTTCTTCGAAGTACTCTGGTGTACCGATTGCCATTCCGATTAACTCCATGTCTTCATCGCCTTTGTTATCGGGTATTGCGATATCCCAATCCATTTCCATTGCAGCCAAACTGACTAACATAACTGGATGTAGTTCTTCGCCTTCGTTAAATTTAAGTCGTTCATAGGTTCTGATGTGACCTTCCAGTAATTTCATAAGTGCTTGTTCAGCAGTCATGTACTTGGTGATGTGGTCGAATGTTTCTTTTACTGTCATAATTTTTCTATTTATTTATTAATTTAAGATACTTTTCTTGGTTTTTTACAAGCCAATTCTCTGCTTCATCATATGCTTCACCAGTCATACGTGCTTGTGCTTTCGACATAGTTTCATATCGGGTTATAAAATCACCAGTATATTTTAAATCTTCAATTGTTATTTGTGGAATTTCATTAATCTCAAGCCCGGGGTATAGTGTTGCTCGTGCACAGATATTATTATAATTCATTAAATCTGCGAGTCTCTGTAGTATCTGGTCTTCTGTTAGTATTGGACTTACTTCTTCTTTATCGAGAGGTTCGTGAACCAGTCTTGGATAGTTTTCATTAAAGGTCTGTCCGTATTCACAAACATTACATTTATGTGGAAACATTGGTGGATTTGTTGTGAACACTTGTCCTGTTGGTTCAAGATAACCAGTTTCACATTCTGGACATTTGAACTCAATTCTTACTAATTTAACATCTTGACGTTCTTCCATGATTATTTGTCCTCAAATTTTTTTATAGTTACTGACTCTGGAAAGTAATTTTGGATTTCTTCACTGATTGCTTTCAGTAATTCATCACAACCAGTTTTACCATCGGCACAAATTTCTTCCCAGAATTCATCACTACCTTCTTCGATTACTATTTCAATTGTGTATCTTTTCATCTTATTCTCTTGAGTTAAAAACATTTGTGGCACATAGTACCTCTCATATGTTTTGTTCCACATGTACTACAACGCAACATATTGGGGTCTGGGTCAAAATACATGTTAATTTCTTGTGTTTTTTCACCATGCATAGCTGCGAATATTTTAATTTGTTTCAGTCCCCGATATGAATATGCACTAAGGGTATGAATAAATACTGGTTCATGCTCATCTGAGAATATCTCATAAAAATCTACATCTAATTTCTTCAATAATTTAACAGCATCTTCTGTATCTTTGATATTACTACCTCTTATAAGGACTGATTTTCTATGCTCTACTTGTTTTGGTTCAGGTTCTTTATAAGAATGGGGTGTCACTGCAAGCTGTTTCACCCCATTGTTATAACCTCTATTATAAATAAATTCTCCTAATTCCTGTGGTGTAGCTGTACTTGCTAAAATAAATATTCCAAACCATTCAGATTTCCACACATTATCATTAGGATTTTTAAATCCCATTCGTATTAATATTTCTTCTGTCTCTTTCATTTATTATGGTTTTAAAACCGTAATTAGATATTCTTGTCCTTTAACAATATACCCTTGTTTTTCAAACTGGTCTTCAGCAGCGATGATATTATCAGCAAAATCTTCTTTAATGAAATCAACCATTAAGACACCTTTGATTAATAGGACAACATATAATTTATACTTATTCATTTCTTCAATTTTATTAACATGTCGTAAAGATATATTATTTGAATCAGATATGCAAGAATTACAATAAAAAAGTGGATACCCATTGGATACCCACTTGGGTTCTGTTTTTATATCAATTATAATTCCTTACTTAGAATCTGAGCTTTGTCATTGAGTTTACGAACCAAAGAATTTTCATACAGTCTTTCAATGATTGCGTTTCCAAACATTTGTTCAACAGTGCTGTCGCCATACATTTCCAGAACCTTAGAGTCTTCATCCATATAATTGATTCTACTGTGGTCAAACATTTTTTCAACTACAGACCAATCCCAGAGTTCCTCGATTATACTATGACCATGCATTTCATCGACTCTCGACATGTGCTTAAGTCTATCAGCCTGTGCATCTCCATGCATCTCTATGATGTTAGCATCGCCCTTAAGAACTGAGATTCTCGAATGGTCGTGCATTATCCCGACTTTCGCCTGTCCGTACATTTTGGTAATTTTACTATAATTTCTCATAGTTTTGACTTTGGAGTAGCCGTACATTTCAAGAACTTTACTGCCGTCCAGCATTTCCTCAATGACGGCATCGTCAGTTAATATCTGAACCTCTGAAGTCTGGTCAAGAACCGCTATTCTGGCTTCATCATACATTGCGAATATCACACAATGCTTGGCTTCTTGCACAACGGCTTTGTGTGTTAAAATCACGCCTTCGTGAAGCAGTAATTTCTTTCTACCTTTGATAATCATTGCACTAATAATTGCCATGAGGTCAGATAGTACTTGTTCACGGAATTCACCAGTAAACCAATCAGGGTAATACATTCCCGAATTAATCAACACGTAACTATTAACGTTATCAAGACGGTCTTCGCCTTCAGGTCTGAAGACCGCAGGAAAGAAATTGTTTTCTTGAGCTTCGGTAATTGTGAGATATTTAGCCACCAAGTCCCTATGGGTCGAAGCAAATATATCGTGAACAATTGTTCCGTCTTTCTTTATGAGTACCAAATAAAATTTATCCATCGTATTATTTTTTTATAAATACTCTGGAGATTATTTATTCCGTTTAAACACTTTCTTTTTGTAAATTTTCGACAACACAATCTTCTGGTTTCAATACTATTGCTAAAATCAGATATAATGTAATCATTGCTGGTGCTGCGAAAATCGTAATTATTGTCCATAATATTCGCAATGCTACGGGGTCGATATCTGGGTCAATATATTTACTGATGCCACCTACAACACCGAAGATTCTTTTTTCTTTACCTGTTACTTTTCTAAGTCTTTTCATAATTGTTTTTATCATAATTACTTCATACTTTTTCATTGTTGAGTTTCTCCCCCAACTTTACTACTTAAGTTGATAATTTCCCTACTTAAGTAGTAAACAAATCGGATAATTATTGTTGTGTTTTAATTAAAAAGTCTTGCGAATTTCAGAAATTAACACTAATTTAGTACCATTAATAATTTAATTATGATAGAGTATGATGAAGATGATAGGGTGTTCGTGGTTGATACAGCCATTAAACACAACCTTGGAAGCAGGGAAGAAATAGAATTATATGAAGAACTTAGTCTGGCATTGGAATTAATGGAAGACGATAATTTTCGGGTTGTTGATAGTAGTATTGGTGGTGGGATAGATTTTGGTATAACAACCAAATTTCCACATGGACTACCTGAAAGCGTTGGGTCGTTATTCTTTAATATCGATACTGATTTCAATGTTAAAGTCAAGGAAACCAGTCGGTGTGTATATGCTGGAGAAAGATATTTTGCAGTTAGTATAAAAAAAGATTGATTATTTTGTAACAAATCAAAAAAGTTTTCGTATAATTGTATACTGTTTGGGGTTTGCTTCGGCAAACGAGTGGTACAATATAGAACGCTCAACAAAACCCAAAGGCATTGGAGTCTGGCAAAAATACAAACGCTTAACACAGCCGATATGCTCCTTTGCCTTCCCAAACTTTTAAAATTATAATTATGGAAGAAAAACCGATGACATCCGAACCACAAGACCTGTTTTCAAAATTCAGGGGTACTTCACTATTTCCAGAATCAGCTATGAGTGAGATAGAAATAAAGAAAGTAATTGAAGCCATTGCATGGGAAGTGTTTCTACGTAATACTGGTTTAAGATTCAAAAGAGAACTCACACCTGATGAGAAAAAAAGTATTACTGATGTTGAGAGTTATCAATACTACAGAGAAGAAGCTGTGAAAATCTACGAGAAAAGACAACGGGCACTTAATAATAAGAAATATCCAGTTATCGATGTTCCAGCATCAGGAAAACGTAAATGGTCTGGTGGTGCTTATACCCTATGCTTCGTGTATTCAAAGTATAATGGAAACTTTGTTCTCAAGGGATATCATGATGAGGTTAGGGAATATCTGAAGAAAAACTACACACATTACTTCTGTAATTTCAGTTTATGGTATCGGGGATTCAATCGGGACATTTGGGATTTCTGGAAAGAAGATATCAGTATCTTTGAACCATCAAGACGCAAAAGGAAGGGTGCGAGAGAAAAATATGAAGTCCGACCATATAGTAGTTGGTTTGAAGATGATGTAACGACAGAGGAAAAGAAAAAAATGTCGTTGAAATTCAAGAGACTTCCCAAACGTTGGATACCTGAATTTGATATGTTTTAATCATGAAAGAACAACTTATAACATTTGAGACAGCAAAACTTGCTAAAGAAAAAGGATTTAATGAATGGCATGATTGTATGCAGGTTTATTACTCACATGATGCTTGGGATAAATGGTTTTATCCTTTTGAAGACGAATTCATTTATTCTGAGTTATATAAAAGAACTAAAGAATTGGGATTTGCATTAAATAATGAATATCCTGTTCCTTTATATGAACCTTATTATAGGTGTCCAACCCAAGCATTACTTGCAGCATGGCTAAGAGAAAAATATGGTATTCAGGTCTATGCTGTTTCTGGAACACTTAGTGGTACAGTTGATGGTGTACGTAAATATAAAGATTATGTTGCACACGTTTGCATTGCCAGTTCACGTGATAATGAAGTGGGACATGTTGTTCAAACAGCAATTAATGACCCACGTGATGAAGAATATCAGACATATGAACTCGCTATGGAAGCAGGATTATTATACGCATTAAAACAAATTTAATATGGCATTTTACGACCACGCAAAAGCTGCGGATGACAAGAAAAGTAAGGAAAAGTATGAGGAACTCAAAGAGAATCTCAGAAAATCAAAAAATGAAGATGATGAAATGATTTGGAGACACATTTTGAAATTGGAGCATAAAGCAGAAACAGCAAAAAAGGAACTCGAAGAGTATCGAAAGTTCTTCGAACAGCTTCAAAAGTTAACACCAAGACGACCTTCCATTCACGATATACTTCGTTGATAATCAATAAATAATTAAGAAAATTTAGAAAAAATAAGCCAGACCCCTCGTGGAATCTGGCTTATTTTTTGTTTAAAATCTTACTTCTTGCGCTTCTTTTTCTGTTGTGCGATAAATCCTTTTATTACTTTATCTGCTCCCAAGAATTTCCAGAATATCCAGTAACCCGCTAAAATAAATGCCCAGAATCCCACTAATGCAGTAACGAAACCCAGATGGATTTCCTGACCATTTAATATATCATCAAACTTACCATACGCAAAGAATACAATCAATACGTTTACGATTTGCAACCAGCCTTTTTTTAACCAAGGCAATGCTGTCTCAACCGCCCATTTCTTAATCTTTTCCCAAAGTGCTTTTAATTTTCCCATTTTATTTTATTTATATGCTGTTATTTGTATCTATAAATACTCATAAAAAAAATGGCGACCAGTGGTCGCCATTTAATTTCCAAATTTCGATTTGTTTAATTTTAATCACCCCTCGTCCACTGTAAAGAAGGGGCATCACTACCCTCAATCGGAGTCCATAACATAGTATTTTGTCCTTCAATCCATGTAACAGTAAATAAAACCGTTTCATCTGAAGGTTCATCATCAGGAAATTGTGGTTGGTCGATTTCAATGGTGTTAGCATCGTTATCAACAACATATCCTGCCTGTGGTAAATCAATTGTTGTTACACCATCAGTCATTGATAATGTGTAATAGTTTGCTTCGATATCCACCAAGAAATATACATCAGTTTCAACATCTCCCAAGTCAACGACTTGAGATTGCCATTCACCGATAACTAATTCAGAGAGTAATTGAGGATTGTCTTTCTCACAAGAGGTAAACATTCCTATTGAAAGGAACATCGCTAATAAAATTAAAATTGTCTTTTTCATAATATCTATTGTTTTTGTTTTTGTTTATCTCCACCCGATGGACTTCCGTTATATAATATATTCCCATCACCATCTGAAATCTCTAACATTAATTCGGCAGATTTCACATCACCTGATTTAGCAAGCGTCCATGTATATGTCATGTTTTCACAAGCATTTAAATATTCAACATCATATTCCCACGAACTAATCTTCGCCCAGATTTCAATACTCCCAGCAGGAATTTCTGAATATTTATACGAACCGTTATTATTAAGTAGTTTCTCGTAGTTTTCAACGATATTACCCCATGTAACGTCAACCCAAATACTATAGCCAGTTCTGTTTACAACAGTTACTGTTCCAACGTTATCACGCTCACAAGGAGGTATAACTGGTTTTTTCTCACAACTTGAGATGATTATTGCACCGATGAATGCGAGTGCGAGCGCAAATTTTAATAGAATTTTCTTCATGATTTTATTTATTTATTTGTTTATAATCCAAATGTCCAACCTAATGTACCGCCCCAAGTAAAGACTTTTGCATATTCGCAGAACCCATACCCGACTTCACCTTTAATATTGAAACCAGAGAACCATTGTAATTTATAACCGAGATTCACAATTCCCATCGGAGCAGTGAAATCGTCTGTCCATCCAGTACTATTATAGTTGTATTGACTACGATAGCCTTGAGAAGCAAAACCAATTGAAGCATATAAGCCACTATTCTCTGGTTTATAATTAGTCCACGCAAGATATGCGGAGAGTGAGGTAATGGCATTACCAGAACCGGGCATCGTGGTTGGCATAACACCAGCACCAACTTCAAGGTAATTGTATTGGTATGCAACACCAACCATACCCATAGTCCAAGAATAACCACCTTGAACCGTGAATGCCTGTTGTGCAACAGAGGAAATGCTCAATGCAAATATGAGCGAGAAGAATAAAATAAGTTTTTTCATGTTTTTGTTTTAAATGTTAATAATTAATTGAATAGCGAAAATAATAAAAATAATTTTAACAACCAAACCTTTTTTAAAAAAAAGAGAAATTATGTATTTATTTATGAGTATGAAAGATAGGTTTTTATTAAAGAGTTTGGTTTATCGTGGTTGGAGTACGATTTTAACATTTCTAATTGCATTTGCATTCACGGGAGAACTGTTAATTAGTGGTGGAATTGCATTTGCAGAACTTTTATTAAAAACATTCTCATATTATCTATTTGAAATTATCTGGAATAAAATAACGAGAAAAAATATGCAAACAATTTGGTTTAACGGACTCAGTGGTTCGGGAAAGACGACACTTGGTGAAAAACTTGTCGAACATTATACTAAACAAAATAAGAAAGTTTTCTTATTGGATGGTGACGTACTTCGTGACGGTCTTAACAATAACTTGGGGTTTAGTATTGAAGACCGTCAGGAAAACCTAAGACGTGCTGCTGAAGTCGCAAAGATTCTGAATCAAAATGGCGTGATGGTAATTGCTACTTTCATCACACCAACAAATGAAATCAGGGACATGATTACCAAAATCATTCCAAATATTAAATTTGTTCATCTCTGTACGAGTCTTGAGACCTGTGAGAAACGTGATACCAAAGGATTATATGCAAAAGCCAGAGCGGGTCAATTAAAAGATTTTACGGGAATCGATTCGCCTTTCGAATCTATGCCTAATGCTTGGTTAAATGTTGATACTGGTGTAGAAACGCTTGAAGAGTCTTTGACTAAATTAACCAACAGACTTTAATCAACAAATCCAATTAATTCCACTGTCTTAGGGTCACAAAGCATTTTCATTTGTTTGCCGTCAGTTTCGACATACACTACCATTTTTTTATTTACAAGACCATCACGGTGATATGTTCTACCTTCTTTACCTGTCTTGGTCTTAACCAGATATCCACTGTCTTTACTCACAACACCATAGTTTGAGTTTTACTACAAACAACGGTAATCACCATTGTTTTAACATCCTTTATTTTTTCATCATAATATATGATTTTCCAACCATCAGTGGTCAGTTCATCCAGAAAAGTTTGGATACTTTCGTCACTATTAAGTTCTCTGGTGAATCTTTTATATTTTTCCATAATAAAATGTTTAGACAAATATACTCCAAACCAACCAAAAAAGCAATTGTTTTAGTATTTATAATAAATAAATTTAAAGTAAATACTTATTATTATGGGAGCAAAAAAAGATAAAGACATTAAAATCCTGACTCACAAAGAGGATAAATATAAAGAGTTGGCTAAGAATTTTAAGAAGTATAATATTGATGAGATGAAGACAGCAATTGTCGAAGCAGAAGAAGCACGATATAAAGCGTGGAAAGATGAAGTCATTGCAAAGCCTGATTATTAATTAAAACCTATTATTATGAGTAAAGAAAAAGACGTTCGAATTTTGGAACATAAGATTGCCGAAATTGAAAATAAAATAATTCTTTTTGAACAACAAACAATCTCACAGAAAAAAATTAAAAATCTCGAAATTAAAAAATTAAAATACGAGACACAACTTGAAGAAATACAATATAGTTAAACAGAAATCGGTAGTCAATGGCTACCGATTTTTTTTAAATAAAATCTAAACATAAAACCCCTGTCTCTATCATACTCGGTTACAGTAATAATATCATCACAATATTTCTTATATTCCTTTTCCTTAAAATCAATGAATTCGTCAATGATTAGATGAATATCTCCTTCTTTTTTTAACCCACCTACTTCGAATAATTTTTTTATTAGAAGCACTGACCATGCTTTCCAGTCTTTATTAATGTTAGGATGTGTGTTATTAAGAAAGAGAACGCAAGTATTAATGATAACAGCGAGATATGGTATGTTTTTTTCAGGGAGTGTTCCCTGTAATACGGATGAATATTTATTTACGAGTTCCTGAACACCATTTATATCAGTTTTAATCCATTCATCAACCCTATTTGTTAAATCTGTCATATGCTTTTGTCGTAATCTGGCAAATCTCTGCTTTCCCAACAAATTCATCCAGTGTCTGAGCATCGCAATAACTCATTGCATTTCTTAAATAATGCTCGAAATTTTCAATCCAACCACTGAGATGATATTCTACTCTCCTGTACCTCACAACCCCCTCAGAGGTCTTAAAAACAGTCTTTCCCATCGCTTTTTGAGCACCCTTGGTGCTCATGCCCCTAAAATATTTTTTCACTGGATATCCTTTATTAAAGAAATATCTTGCAATTCGTTTATTTAATCTAATCCCATATAAATAGTTCTGGGCACAACTTTCCAATGCTTTATTGAAAATACTACCAATCATCACATAATCCGCACCCAAAGCAAGTGACTTAATAATATCTGAATGGTCTTTCATCCCGCCATCGGCAACAATTGCTGGTGCTTTCGCACCTTTATTATCAGCAAGAAATTTCTTCTTTACTTCGTAAGTAGCTTGAATCAGGGAAGCCATTGGGTAACCAACGCCACTTTGTTTCGTTGTGAGGCATCCACCACCATTACCAATTCCAACTCTGATATAATCCACACATTTCCCTTTAGCATATATTAAATAAGTTGCTGGGTTTCCAATGTTACCTACCATAAGTGTGATATCTGGTCTTAGTCTTTTAATTTCTCGACAATAATCAAAAACTTTCTGCATATGACCATTTGCTACATCGATAACAATACTTAAGTCCTGTGGTAAGTTTCTAAGACTTGTTTTTAATTCGAAGTTAATGTCTTCAAAACCCATACTAACAAAAACACCTTTAGGTACTAAATGATAGTCATCTCGTTTTATTGTTCTGGGAAGCGTGATACCAATACCATTCACATTGAAGTCAAATATGTTTTTGATATTCACAACAGTATCCATTGGTGCTGTGAATAATGGTAATTGTTTTGGTAATTTAATGTCTTTATATCGACTTGATATGTGAGTTTTTATTTTTGGTACGATGAGGATATCATCAAAATCAAATTGCGGTTTTAAATCTTTCATATATTTTCAAATAAAAAGAAGTGTGTGTCTTTCTTAAAGAAAATTGTGAGGATAATGAGGCTTAACTCTTTATTCTTAAATCTTCATACAATGAATATCGAAATTCTTGAACATTCAAATCTCTATCATTACCATGTCAGAATTGTATCACGTTCCCTAAATTACTCGAACACACACCTCAGTATTGTTATTCTTGAACAGGTGCTACACTGGCTTCCAAAGTATCCAGTTCACCATCGGTCATATCACCCCAAGGAATTTCAGTAGTGAAATTATATTCATCGAGTTCTTCTTGGATTGCATCGACTCTTTTTTGAAATTCACTAACAAGATTATTTCGTTTTTCTTCATCGACCTGTACTACGTAATTCTGAACTTTATCACTATATCCAATTACTTGAGTTCCTTCGACAACACTAACTTCATTCCAGAAGGCAATAAGTGCTTTATATTCTCCAAGCACATATATTTGTGCCTGAATTTCACGATTCGCTTCGTTTATTACGAACTTCAAGCCAGTGAGTTCATCGATTTTCGAAAGAAGTAATTCGTAGTTCTTCTCGACATCGAATTTCTCACCGTTTTTCGAACCCTCAAGGTATGAGTTTCTTTCCTTGATTTGATTTTTTAGTTTGGTGATTTCACCAATTAAATTTTTTCTTAGTTTTAATGCTTTATATAGTTTCATATTATAATGTGTTTATCTCTGCAATATTATAAATAATTAATTACAAATGCAAGTGTTTTAAATTTTTGTTTTTATTCTAAAATCCACAGACCAACCAATTGGCATGAATTGAGGTTGCATACTATTAATAAAATGATTTCGCCACAGCTTCACGAAGTCCATAATTTTTTCTTCGGTATCGAGTTTCTGAACCACATGATATCCGTGGTCATATAGTTTACGTTCTTCTTGTTTGAAAACATATAATTCATTCTCATGTTCTTTTTTTAACAAGAGATACATTTTATATAACTGGATGTAATTGAAATCACATACGGTTTTAAATCCCAAACCAGTAGCAGTTGCAATTATTTTAAGTTTTTCGAGTTTAACTTCTTCACTTACTTTTCCATATGATTTAAATAACGAATGAATCGTGTTTAACAAAATAGCGTTTTCTTTTCCAGCAGCACGTAATGCACCAGTATATTCAATATTCAATTCAGATATTGTTTTCACATCAAACATCACAGCAATTTCGTCCTTAAATAACGTTGCCAGTTGTTCGTATTCACTATGTCTTTCATGATTAATCAACACCACATCGTGATGATTCTTTGATTTAAATTGTTCAGGAAAATACGTTCTATAGCAATAAGGAACGATATGATGTCGTTGCAAACCGTTTTCAACGCCTGTAACGACACATATCGCCTCACGAACACTTCTACCAAAGATTTCATTATCTTCAAATCCTTCACCTTTGGGTTCGAAAGTCAACATAATTTTACCATCATCAGTTCGAACAGCTAAATCTCTTTCAAGATACCAAGTAGCTTTTTTCTCCCCGCAGGTGAACATATGTGTCCCATTGGGATGATATACTTCCCAATTCTCTGCATTGAGATTCTTACTTCCGAGTTTTAATATGTTATTCCGTACCCTATTATTGCTTAATTCACTCATTATTATATGTATCCATAAATCGTTCCTGAATCGCATCGTAAGTCGCATTGAGAATAAATTCATCATACTCGTCACCAAGTGACGTTTTAAATTTACCAATTGCTTGTCCCAACTCCTTACCCATGAGGTTAGGAAGCCAAGACATTACGATGTCTCCATTGAACTTCTGAGAAAGAATTTTATCTTGAGTATCTTTCATTCTCAATTCATACAATTGACCGAGCAAGTCGGCTTCAGGAAATCCTTCATCAATCATCGGCAAATACAACTCCTTGTCTTTATGAAAGTCGTATCTGACATTGATGTCGTTATCCTTCAAGTATTGCAGGAAGACGTGATATGAACCACGTTTACGGTTTCTTTTCTTGTCGATACTCTTGAGATTATCCATCTGGAAGATTTCAGTATCGAAGTACTTGCAATCAATTGCAAATTTCAAAATGTCTTCCAGAGTTTCGAATCCCTGAAGGTATCTATCATAATTATAACCACCGAAGTCAAAAATTCTTTTGGCATCATTGGTTAGCAAAATGTTTTGAGAATTTCTACCGTTGAAATTCCTGAACTTGTAAAACAACCCATCCCAGCCATAGGACAATCCGAACTTATGGAATGTCTTACCCATGATATTTCCGAGTGGGTCATAAGAATAATAAACCTTTGCGGTTTCCCATTTGTATTCCTTGATTGGAATGAAGTCAATCTGAAAATTCTGGTAGTCAAATGAATACACACCGCCATTGTTATGAATGGCTTGTGGAAGATATGTTACCTGAATTACAGTTCTGAAATCAATGTTCTTGCTTTCAATTTCTGAAGTCATTTTAATCAACAGGTCTAAATCCCCGTGGTCAGACTTCGTATGATAGCAAGTAACAACAGTGGTTTCAAGTTCAACACCATAATGTCTCAAGAAGAAAAATGATAGTGAATCTTGAATCGCTTTTCCAATTCTCCGAAATTCATCAGTATTTTTTCTATCGGTTGTTACACCGTACTTATTTAGTGCCTTTCCTCCCATTTGTTCTCTTTTCTACAATTATACGAAAACAAATCGAGAATGTTACGTATTTCTTAGAATATTTTAAAAATAATTACGTCATCGACAACTTCGCCATCAGAAAACGTCCAATTATCAACTTCTTCAATGCCGTCAAGAAACTCTTGTAATTTATTAAAATCTTCTTGATACGCTTCTTGTAATAATTCCTCAGAACTACTGGCTTCAAAATTAAACATCTCTTCTTCATCATCTTCGTTTAAGAAATGTTGTTCCTCACTGTTTTCTGTAATGTTATACGACCAGATTATAACGTTTCCATGTAGTAGATATTCACCATTTATTTCTTCGGGACTGAATTCATCTTGGATTGTTTCAAATAATTCGCTGATATTCATTCATTTAATATTTATAATAAAATAATTTTTACCATAAATAGAAAATATTATCTGAAAAGCAGTTGTTGGTGGAAAATATTATCAAACAAAGGACAGTAAAGGGGTTTTAGTGGCAAATATTTGCTAATAATCACTCATCTTATATTTCCCAGAAATCACACTTTCGCCTTCTGGGTCACCATAACCACTTAGTTGACTTAATGCCGAAGAACCACCTTGAACGAACCAACTCGCTAAATCACTTCGCTGGTGCGCAACGTTAAGCATTTTATCGATGGTGGTTAATTGTTGTTCAGGTACTGTGATTCTCGATAATTCATAAGAGAGGGATACAAGTGGTTGCAATCCGTAATCACTAATATATGCCTGACCACTTTTAGGGTCTTCCATGTAATAATCGAAAAATCTTTCTTTCATTTTATCCATTAACATACCTCTTGCATCTTCTCTATCCATATTATCTGGATTGAATTTCTCATTAATGATTTCTTGTGCAAAGGGATGAATTTGGACACCACATGGTTCAACATTAACTGGTTCTTTTTGTTTATGAGTAGCTTCGGGATTGTCGTAGGGAATTTCTAATTGATTAGTATCTACTTGTTTTTGTGGTAACATACAATTAAGTTGTTCATCAACCCAATAACCAATATGTTCTTCGTAATCATCATCAGGACTATTCGGAGTATGACCAGCTAATTCGGTTAAGATATTAATTTTATATGTGTTACTAATCATTATATCCCCTATCATTTCAAGACCTTTAGTGTCTCTAACGATTCCAGTTCTAATATAATCTTCCCATATTTTTTTTAGTCTGGGATATGGAACTAATCTCCAAGGAATTGTTTTTGTAAAATCAGGTGTGTTTTTATATAAGAAGTCCGTGAATATCCATTGTTTAACTTCATCTTCTCTTTCATAATATTCGTAATTAATATCATCGTTCTCTTTCAGGAACTTGATATATTCTTCCCTTATTATTTTGCGAATGGATTTCATTAGATATAAATACAAAAAAACCCAGAAAAATTCTGGGTTTAGATTTCGATTAACACGGGGTCGTACACACACATATATTGTTCATCGAGATTTGAGGCATTGATGAAGGTCGTGTTTTCAATTACTTTAACACCATGTCCACTATGAATATGTCCGAAGCAATGAACTTTCGGCTTAATTCTCTCCACAACTTCCCAATATAATGATGGTGAACCAGTACAGATATTATCATACACACTCCAGTCGAAAATACTGTGTGGTGGTTGATGTGTAATCAATACATCGGTATCATCAGGAATTACTTTCCAATGGTCAATAAGTCTTTCTTCTGGCTTATTAAACGCCCAATTACAGAAAGGTAATTGCACAGGTGTTCCATAGAACTTAATACCGTCAAGAATAACTTCTTCATCCTCAAGATAAATTACATTTTCTGGAACTTTTTCAAGTGCGATTAACTTATTTCTTTCAAAAAGCCAATCATGATTTCCCGCAATACAGATTTTATATTTGTATTGCTCTAACTTAGAAAACCATTTCATAAACTCCAGAATTTCATGACTATGACCAACACTGGTCATATCACCACAATGAATAATAACATCAGCTTCTGGTAATTTACCCAGACGCTTGTGTTTATTATGTGTATCTGATATTATACAAATTTTCATAAGCTACAATCTCCAAATTTAATATAGTTGTTATTAATTAATTCACATAGTAAGTAATTAATACTTAGCTCAACATCACCAAATACCTTAGAACTAAATAGATATTCCACAAGTTCGTCCGAATAATAATTTAATTCGAAGTTATAGAATGTGTTACCGACACTATACCAAATTGAATTAATATCTAATTTAAAAGTACAACCACTATGTTCTACTGTTTCTGGTAGTTCTACAAATTTACTAATAATTGCATCACTAACATTATGTTTTTCGAGGAATTTTAAAAATTCTTCTTTATTATAGTTTTTCGGATAAATTCCCATATATTTATTTATTACGGTAATTGACATCAAATAGGTTTGGATGCACATCATTTTGAACCATTGCACCAACTTGATATTTGTTTCTGTCGATATTATTTATAAATTCTTCTGTCGCACCAATCAGAACGAAAACCGTGTCATTGGTTTCTATTTCAACCATGTGTGTCAAACTGATGTAGTCTTTAGTTTTTTTTTCAGGTGTAAATGGTTTTACGTTAATTGAAAATTCTGGGTTTTGTGCCGTAATCACTGGTTCGCTTCTCGCTTGCATTATTTGATTTTCAACGCTTTTTGCTTTTTCTTCCATATTGATTTGCAACATTTCTTTCAGCAATTCTTTGTTGGTTTGACCGTAATCCAGAACCAGTATTAGTTGTTTTTTATTAAATTCTTGATAGCCTTGCAATATCTCAATACCGTCAGAATATCCCTTATCGATTCTCACATTAACATCCTCAAAACCCTTATTCATATCACTCTTTATCTCACTCACACTTGACTTAGTTTCAATCACGGTGTTTTCAAGTTTATCCATTCTATTGAAAAAAGCCGATTTGAATTGACCGAACACATATGCAACCACAATTAAACTTGTGGCAATGCTGATAACCCACTTCAATATTAACTTATTTTTATTTGGTTTGATATTGACTTCATCAACAATATCATTTAGAATATTTCCCATCACATTTCTTTTTCTTATTTCTGTTATGTATTACTGATATAAATAGTCAAGATAATAACTTAGTCTGATAACAGAAGAAAAATAATTATTTTAGTAATGGCAACTCACTCAAGGAGTTAAGTCTCATATGACCAACATCATACCTCATATTCCAAGGTGCTGAAAATAAGTACGTAAATATACCCGCCTTGTTTAATTCAACGAAGTTGTCGTAAAAATCATCAATAAAGATTTCAATACCAGCCTCTTTCATAATATCAACCTTACTCGTGCCCGTTGGAACTGTAAGTACTTTTTTATTTGGGAAACCAAGTTTTTCAAGCCATTGTTCCGTAATTTTCGTATCAACTGGTCTTGCGGTTACATAACACTTGGGTTCAAACGGTAGGTCTTCTGGTTGAATAAGTGGTTCGATGTTCAGATAAAAATCATCCAGAGTCCCCGCTTTTCTCATATCATCAAACCTCTTCATAATATTTCTGTCGAAATAATATGAGTTTGGGTCAACAACTATTTCTGGATAAACGGCATTCCAAGCCTTGGTGAAGTTAGCAATAACACCATCGATATCCAGACCAATTGCTGGTTGTAGAAGAAATCTTTTGGGTCTGTCATCGCCTTGTGGGAAGATGTAATAAAATGCATTCAGGAAATGCACATTACATGCTGCATGTGCAATATGTAGTCTCCCAGATTCTGGGTCACGGTCTTCACCACGTTCAATTGCAGCAATATGTCTTTTAAGACTTGCTAATACACTTGTCCATGTCAGTCCGTTTTCCCAATTCCTATCGAAATATTTATTCGCACCATCGGTAAGTACTTCAACCATATCACGATGTGCACGTGGTTCAACAAGGTCATAACGTAATTTACCTTGATTGAATCTCAATCCACCACCTTTACCAGTGGTTGCTGTGGTATCTTTTTCTTTTTTATTTTTTTCTTGTTTATCCATAATCACTTCTTTTACTAAATCTTTTTCCATTATTTCCGTTTTTTATTTAATATTATTTCTTTTTCCATATCCAAATTGGTTCTCCGTAAACACCAACTGTGTCTGACGACTTACTCATGGGTCTTTTCGGCATTTTTAATCCGATTGCGCCTTTATATTCAAACTTACCTGTACTGGCAATATAATCATTCATGCCGTCACAGATTTTAAATAATTTCTTTCTTGTATATATGTCACTGATGTTAATCACCAGATGACCACCAGATTTAAGATTCTCTGTTCTGAGTTCAATTGCTTTGAAAAGAAAATCTTGCATCCAACTATCAAAACCCTTGTATTTCTTATATGATTGTTGTTCGCTCTGGTCGTATTTTTCTTTATCAAAATACGGTGGTGAGGTAAACACCAAATCAAACTTGTCTTGTAACTCAATTTGAGGGTCTTCGGCACAATGTGGATATAATTTAAATTTCATTGGTGTGCCGATTTTCTGATATTCAATAATTTGATTAGTATAACCAGCAATCAAACTAAGATTGGGGTCGAAACCCACGTATTTTTTCACATAGTCACTGGTGTGTGCACCAAGTATTCTATCACCCCAACCCATACTGAAGTCCAATACTGTTTCTGCTTGGAAATAGTCGTAGATATACTTAGCAGCACTTGGTCTGAATTGCGCAGCAATATACTTTCTAAGCGATATTAGGTTACGTAGGACTGTTGGGTTTATCTCGCTGACTTTGAGGCTAAAAAGTGCCTTAAATAGCGTCAGACGGAATCTTTCGGTCTCCCAAGTCTTTTGAGGTGAGGGATAACCTGTGGCATCACATTTCCAACGCTGAATTTGATGAAAATAATCACTGGCTTTGTTACCAGCATTTACATTCTCAATATAATGATGTTTGAAATCGTATTTGTAGTCAAACTTATTTCCCCAAGCACCAGTAGCACTTAATTTTTTTGTTGATTGTTTTAATAATCGATTATAATCAGCAACCATATCGTCATATGATATCTCTCGATATGGTAATTTTATTTCGAACTCCACGATAGCATCACTTATTTGTTGGATTATATGCTCTTGCGTATAATTACTACGTATTTGCCCCCAATTATATTCATCTACATATAATTCGTTGTTAACTACATGATTCTTAAATATATTCTCCATTATACAAATACTTTTACATCAAACATTTCTTCGAGTTCTTTATATGGTGCTTCAATTTTCTCAGTATCGGTTTTAATATCATCTTGAATCGAATAGACTTCGAGTTCTGTGAGTTCCATTTGATAATCTTCTGTTGTTTGAAGTTTCTCTATTTCAGTTTTGGGTCTGATTGAGGTCATATAGGTGAAAATCGCACGTAAATACCCGGGCGGTAAATCTGGATGTGACGCTATTCGCAGTGACCCCAATGGTTTCTCGGTTTCATTCTCCTTGAGTATCCAGCGTGCATCTACACGTAATTCAGTTACAAACCCCCTGAGTCTCTCCCAATAGGTGTTATTTAAATCGATTTCCATAAATTAAATAAATGTTGATATAATCCATGCGCCACCACCAAAAAGGATAACAGCACATATCAGATTCATAATCCAGTCAATT
>Ga0307375_10002473_pt1 | contig 18890 bp, 32 predicted proteins | sample TR1MG_FD_202531 | JGI IMG/M metagenome (GOLD analysis project Ga0307375, IMG submission 202531) | Soil microbial communities from Risofladan, Vaasa, Finland - TR-1 | ecosystem: Environmental > Terrestrial > Soil > Coastal area > Acid sulfate soil | place: Finland: Risofladan, Vaasa | collected...
TGGCGACGATCAATGTTGGCATTCTCCGCACTCAAAGCCTCGCGCAATCATGGATGACACAGGCACAAAGTACGGGTGTCATTGGTGACGTGACCATTCACAGCGACACGGCCTCATTCTCGGCTATACCGCTGACGGACGTGGTTATCAAGTCTTTCGACCCGGGCGCATTCGATGGTGTCGATCCCGTTTCCAAACTGGTGCTGCGCGGCGTGTTCTACATCAACAATAACTTGTGGTCACTGTAATGCACATCAACGAAGCCTTGCAAATCGTCGTCCCATTACGGGCTGACGAAAAAGGTCACACGACCGTCCACGGTTATCACATCCCCATATCGCGTGAAGTGTTCGAAGCGAATTATCGGATCATCGCTGCGACGAAGGCTGAACTGGCCAGCAAGGGTACGTTTTACCAGATGGACAGCGGGCCGCGCATTGCTTCGCTTGCACTGAAGGATGAAGGTAAAAAGGACGCGCTATCGGTCGGTGATGTGGATGACTCAGGAACCCCCCATGACGGGGGGGCTTTGGCTCTGCTGGCTGAGATCAAGCGTTTGACTACGGTTCTGGTCGCCACGGACAAGGGCTGGGAAATGCTCCCTGTCGATACCGCAATCGCGCAAGGGCTACTTGATGCGGATGACTGGAGGGAAGGGGAATCGGCCCTCGTTTTTTTTACCTGCCATTATGCGATGGTGAAAAAGTCACAGCGAAAGGTGGCCGCAGACGCGATTACTACCATCCTGAAGGGGTCGAACACATCCTTGAGTCTTACGGAATTCGCCAATTCCTTGCCGAAGTCGATCGAGAAAAAGACTTCAAAGGCGGCATCGTCGGTTCCATCCTGAATTATTGCGCGAATCTGGGATTCATGGATTTCGCGGAAAAGTACAAATTTCCGTTTCGCTCTGCCAGGGAGTTCAGGGAGCGTTACATATTAGATGCACTAAGGGGTGAATAAGTGACTATCAAGAGCATAATTTCGATAGATGTGGACGATACACAGTTCATGAAATTTCATGCTCTGTACAAAGAATATGAAGCATCCCTTGCCAGCATGCCCGACAACTGGAAGGAGATCGGGGGCGCGATCAATGCGACCGCGACTGACTTTCAGAAGGTAGCCGGGGGCACGTCTGAATCCATGAAAGCGGCAGCGATGCAATCCGCTGTATTGGCGACGGGGCTGAAAGAAGCGATCAAGGCGCAAAAAGAGTTTCACGGAACGACACAACGTAGCGGATCGGCGATGGACAAGCTGGTTCATTCATCGGCCAAGCTGGGGCACAACATCTTCGGGATCAGCAAGTTCCTCATCAAGACGGCGGCATTGAGTACCGGTATATTCGGCGGTTCGCTATTCGGCTTGGGTAAATTGGCCGCTGGCGCGATGAATACGCAAAGCGCGGCCCGGGGAGTGGGCGCGAGCACCGGGCAAGTCAAGGCATTCGACCTGAACTTTCAGAACTTCCTGAATCCTGCCTCCACATTGCAAAACATCGCGTTAGCCAAGACGGACGGGCTCGGGCAGAACTGGCTGAGCCAACGCACTGGCCTCAGTTTAAACCAAGTGATGAAGACGGACGCGGTTACCTTGGCGATGAAGTCCACTTTAGCCCTGCATGATTGGGCTGCATCCTTGCCGAATCACGGTGCAATGATGGCGCAGAATTTCCCTGCAAGTGGATTTGATAAGCTGGGCTTTACACTTGAGGACGCAATTCGGCTCAAGAATACGCCACGGTCTGAATTGGTTGCAGCGCAAAAAGCCACGGTTCGGGATGCGCGCACGATGCAATTCGGGGACAAGACCGCAGCGCAATGGGTCAGCCTTCGCAAATCCTTGGAGCGCGCAGGGGTAACAATTGATACCGTTTTGATAAACAAACTCGCCCCGCTTGGGCCTAAACTCGGCCATCTTGCGCGGGTTGTCGCTAATAGCTTGGCGGATTTAATCATTACGGTGGCGACAAAGGAAAATATCAAAAAGTTCAGCGATATTATCCAGTCCGTCTCTGATTACATGGCAAAAGGCGACTTTCAGAAGAACCTTGCCCAGCTCGGGCAGGCAATCGGGGATTTCGCAAGCATTGTGGTTGCTGTGGCGAAGTGGACTGGCCTGGACAATTCGGATTCTACGCCATCCGCCCCAATATCAAGTGCCAGCAAAGTCAAGTTGCCAAGAAGTGCATTTGGGTTAGTGACGGCTCGCAGTATCCAGAGTGATTGGGATAAATCAAGCGCACAGGCTCATGCGGTATACGAAGCATCAGAGGCAAAAAAAGACCCTCACGGAATCAGCAGGCTTGTTGATGCTCTTTTGAAACAAAAGCCTTACAAGCCAGCGATGGTCACTATTTACAACAATACGGCTGCAAGAGTGGCTAGCTCTATAAATTCGATTGGTTTACTAAATTGAAAACTTTATCAATTTATCGTTATATGTCCACATACATGCAGCGACTTTGCACGCCGAGGCAAAATGCAAACTATTTCTCACGGTTTACCGATACCGTGATTTCTGCATAATGAACATTTCTACTGCCCTGCGGGACGCTTATGACCTATCGTTTCAAGTCTCGCCTATCATTCTCAAGGATGGGATTGCCTCATCCATGCCACAAGGTCTGCTGCCGATTATCGGGCTGACCGGGCAGATGTTCGGATTTCTACAGGGTGCGTCTTCCAGCGGATCGGCAAGCCTTAACGATTTCCCGATTCGCTATGTACCGATACCGGGCGGAACGGTCATCAATAACGCGATTGGGACTTACCCTTTCGCAAATCAGCAAGTAGCGGCCAATGCCGTTATTCAGCAACCGACGAACATATCCTTGTTGATGATTGCGCCGGTGAAAGATTCTGGCGGCTATTTGAGCAAATTGTCGCACTTCACCTCGATCATCACTGCGGTCACGAATCATAACAACGCCGGCGGCACTTACATCATTGCAACGCCATCATACATATACACGGATTGCGTGATGGTTTCCATGACGGACGTGACCACGGCAGACACGAAACAACAACAAGTCCAGTGGCAGATTGACTTTGTGAAGCCGCTTATTTCTTTACAGGATGCGGCAATTGCGCTCAATGGCCTGGCAAGCAGGACAGCCGGAGGTGGACAAATCACATCCTCGAAATGGTCTGGGCCGAATGCGGTAGTGGGCCAACCTGGTCAAACTGGAGTAGCTGGGTTGTATGGCTCGGTCAACAACTTCATGTCGTCACCGTTATGACAACCTATATTCCGCTGATTTTCAGTCAGGCATCACCGCCTTTTCAATCCGCCTTTACGCTGGATGGTCAGGGCTACAACGGCACGGTGACATGGAACTTTGCGGGGCAGCGGTGGTATATCACGCTATACGACCAGTTCGGGAACCTGATTATCAATCAGCCCTTGATCGGATCACCGCAGAATGCAGATAATTATCTGGCGCCAGGCATGTTTCAAACCTCGACGCTGCTGTATCGATCGGCAACAGGTAACTTCGAGGTTACGCCGTGAGATATTACGACTGCACGATCACGAATCCAGACGGTTCCATATTCCGGCGCTGGGCATCGCATACGAAAGGCGTATTTGATCCTGCAGCGCAAAATGTCGAATTCGATATTATCACCACGCTGTACAGCACCCCGTCTGGGGCGCAGTCATTTGAAATCGAGGGTGTGGCATTAACCGATCTGGGAAACGCGAGCGAATTCGCGCCTCAATACGAGAATACGGGCGCGCTTGATCCATCCAAGCAAAAGACCTTTACATTGATGGCCGGGATGCAGAAAGGCTTGCCGCTGGCGAACCCATTACAGATAGGCCGGATCACCCGAGGCACGATATTCCAGTCTTTTGGCAACTGGCAGGGAACGGAAATGGCGCTCAATCTCGTCATTGTTCCATCGGTTTACAGCTATGACAATCCCGGTAATATCGTACTGCACTGGAAGAATGGGACGACATTAGAATCCGCCTTGCGGAATGCGCTATCCATCCCCTATCCGGCAAAAGATTATCCGTTAAGTATCAATATCAGCCCGACCTTCGTCGCTACGGCAGATGTTCAGCACTATTCATCTTCGCTTGAGGATCTTGCTCAGACAGTTCAAACCCTGACAGAAGGGAAACTGAGCCCCAATGATCCGGGCGTGATGATTGCGTTGCAGAATGGATTACTGAATGTTTACGACTCGACCTACAAGCCGAAAGTCATTCAATTGTCATTCACGGATTTGGTCGGGCAGCCTACCTGGATCGCTTCAAAGACGATTATTTTCAAACTGGTTATGAGAGGTGATATATCTCTCGGCTCGCTGGTTCAACTCCCCGCGAAGATGCAAAACGCGCCGGGTATGGCTTTAACCTCGGCTGAGGCGTATCCCTCGAACATCAAATACAAGACGCTGTTTAATGGCGTGTTTCGAGTCAACGCAGTTCGGCATATCGGCAACTATCGGTCTGCCGACGGTGCGGCGTGGGTAACAGTCCTTCAGTGTGTGCCTTATGAGTGATGACTTCTCAAAATTATGGATTCAGCAGAATCTAAACCAAAACGCAATCCGCAGGGCGTCTGAGGCTATCCAACGGACAGGGAGAGCTTTGCCGTGTAAAGTCACGGCTGTTTCCGGTTCGATTGTCACGGTTGAATTCGAGGTTGATTCGACTCCGTGGACGCTTCCGCAAATCACCATTCCAAAGGCAGAAAGCCCTTATTTCAGGATGCCAACCCAGATTGGCGACTTGGGTATCACCATCCCGTGCGACGTGTATCTTGGTGGTATTTCAGGGCTTGGCGGTGGCACGGCGAACATGAATCCGGCGGCGAATCTTTCCGCCTTGATGTTCATGCCGGTCAGCAATTCCAATTCCCCACCCGACGATCAGAACGCGGCGCAGATCAGCGGCCCGAATGGTGTGATAAATAAAACGACTGTCGGGACGGCTTCGTCTGTTGTTACAAATCAAAGTGGAACGATAGTCACTTTCGGCACGGTTACGATAACGGTCGGCGCGTCTGGTGTGACTATCGACGCTGGCGGTCAGCCGATAAACCTTGTTGGCACTGGAACGCCAAAGGGAATTGTTCAGGGCGATTGTGTTTGCGCATTTACCGGCGCGCCTCATGCTATGATTTCAACTTTAGTCAAGGGGACTTTATGAGCGCCGCAACGATGTGGGCAGCAATGCAAGCCGCTATCGCTGCGGTGACTCCGTACCAAGGCAATGACCCTGTAGCCTCTGCCTCCTATCGTGCCGCAGTTGGACAGGCGATGTGTACCGCTATTATTTCGGAACAAAACTCTCCAGTTGCATGGGATGGTACGAATGACCGAGTTTTAGATGTCGGGCAATTCACCAAGGACTCTTTCACCTCCGCAACCTCCATGCCTCTGCACATAGCTTGTGGTGATGGGCAGATTTATGAGATTGATATGGCCGGTAATTTCACACCAGCAGCAGCGGCTGGTATAAGTTGTTCTCTTAACCCAAACAATACGACTTACGCTTCTGCATTCACAACAGGATTTATGTATGCACAAATAGGAAGCGTTCCAGCATCCGCTACCGGTACTTCGAGCACTATGTATCTTGATAACTCAAATGGTTCTGTATATTCCTTATTGGCCACTGTTTTCACCTCAACGGCAACTAAGCATTCATCTGTAAGATCACGCAGTGCAACTTCAGGCGCAAATTATATTATGGATACTGAAACACACTGGGATGACACCACAACAGTCTGGTCATCCCTCGGAACAATAACAATGCCGAATGCGTGGACAGGGCAGGTGCAGGTTCGCCGTGTAGGGTAAAAAATTATGAAACAATTTTACACCTATTTGCACTGCAAGCCGAATGGAAACCCTTTCTATGTCGGGAAGGGTTCTGGAAATCGCGGTTACAGCTTAACTAGTGGACGCAATCAATACTATAAAAGAATTATTGCCAAATACGGAAAAGAAAATATAGGTGTGTTTATTTTTCCATGTATAGATGAAGAACAAGCCTTCGCAGACGAGATTCAACAAATTTTTCAACTTCGTCGTGAAGGTTATGAACTTTGCAATAACACGAATGGTGGAGAAGGAGTTTCTGGATATGTTTGGCATCAAGATAAAATTTCTATCAGAAATGAAAAGGCAAAGATTACAAGAATGCGCCGTCGAGCTTTAAATAAATCCGCGCCGCCGAGCAATACAATTTTTCATAAGGGATATGTTCCAGATTTCGGACAGGGCAAAGGGTATAAGAAAAACCCTGAATCCATAGCAAAGCGATCTGCAACAAGAAAATTGAATAGGTTGGAGCGCGAATTCAATTTACTAATTTGGTCTTCCCCTTATGTGAGACCACCGATAAGTGACGAGACAAGAAAAAAGATGTCATTATCCCACTCGGGTAAAAAACATCGTGATTTTGGTAGGATTTTGCCTAGAATTACATGCCCAAACTGCTTGCATGTTGGTGAAACAAAAGCAATGAAACGATGGCATTTTGATAACTGCAAAAGTGCAGCGCAGATTGTTTGTAGGAGGGTGGCATGAGAACCTACGGGCGCAATTTCGATGCAAACGGCAACCCGACTGGCTGGGTAGAAGTATCCAGTGATGTGGCCGGCAACAATGACGCGGTATATCTCACCACACTGGCGCAGACCTTAAAGCTGAATCTCGGGGAGTCTCCGTTCTATGCCAATTACGGACTGCCCGCATTTCAAACCATCGTAACGCAGATTTTCCCTGACTTTTATGTGATGAAGGCGCAGGCGCAATTCATGCCCTACTTCGCGTCTCTTGTCATATCGCGAGTAATCGGAACACAAGAGCCAACCTATAACGTGCAAGCCGTGACCCATAACGGGTCTGTGCTGGAGGCAACAATACCGACATGAGCATCCCACTCGTAATGAGCCAGACCGGGCCTGTACCGACCTCTATGGTGAGCCTGAATACGGCATTGATTCAGGCGGTCTCAGCAACCAATCCAGATTACACCGCGAATCTGCCCGGTAGCCTGATCGAGGACTTATCCTCAACTGCTACAGGTGCGCTTTATACCATCGACCAAGCCAGGATAGATGCGGTCAACAATGTCACGCCTTATGGTGCCAATCCTTATGTGCTGTCGCAATTAGGCGCACAAGCCGGAATTCCTCAAGGTCAGCCGTACAATACGAGTGTCTATATCACATTCACCGGCCAAGCGGGATATGTGGTTGCAGCGGGTACGATCGTCAGTGATGGCACGAATCAATACACGACTCAGGCGAGTGCGATTATCCCGACAGGACTTACGACTGCGCCGGTTTATTGTGTATCCAGTTCCAGCGGTTCATGGGCTGTGCCCGCAGGATCCGTGACGACAGTTCTTACTTCCGTGCCATCCGGTTATACGTTGACGTGTACCAATCCACTGGCCGGCATTCCCGGCGGCGCCGCTGAACCTGTCGAGTCGTATCGCTCCAGAGTCTTGACAGCCGGACAAGTCACCGCACAAGGCACGGCAGCTTTCATCAGGACGCTTGTATCTGCCGTTCCCGGCGTTACGCCCAGGCTTGTATCCGTCCTGCAAGTATCTGGCGGATGGGAAGTTATTTGTGGAGGGGGTGACCCTTACGAAGTAGCCGGGGCGATTTATCTCGGGGTGCTGGATTTATCCTCGATCGTCGGTTCTGTCACCACGGCGCGGAACATCGCGACTACGATCACCGATTACCCCAATACCTACAACATCGTCTTTGTCAATCCGCCAAATCAAGTTGTGACCATTGCGGCGACATGGAACACGACGCTGACGACATTCAGTTCTGGCGCACAGGTGAATGCGCTCGCCGCTCCTGCCTTGGCCGCTTATGTCAATTCCATCACGGTAGGCCAGCCGATCAATGAACTGGAAATGGCCTATGTGTTTCAGGAATCCGTAGCCAGCGTTCTGCCTGCTCAATACCTGACTACGCTGACATTCGTGGTCACGATCAACGGAACAATAACTGCTCCCAGCGCTGGAACAAGCATTATTCCGGGCGATACAGAAAGCTATTTCTCATGCGCTGCTAACGCTGTGACGGTCACACAATGATAATCGAATCCTTCCCTGTGCCGCCCAGTACCGGAACGATACCGGACATTATCCCCGCCTACCCATATCAGCAATATGCAGACGATGCGGATATTCAAGCCTTTTTTGCGGCTTATAATTCACTGGCTCAGGGCTATCTTGATTGGTACAACTCAACCTTTCTTGGGCTTTACACATCAGTCGCCATATCCGGATCATTGCTCGATTGGACAGCGAGCGGGATATATGGAATAGCACGACCAGTTCTGGCGACCTCATCCATTACAACAGACGGCGGATGGGATGCTGACCCATACAACACAATCTCATGGAACGGCTTTAACGTAACAGCCAGCGGGACAGCCGCGATTGCCGATGATGATATTTACAAACGCGTTCTGACGTGGATATTGTACCGGGGTGACGGCAAGCAAATGACCGTTCAATGGCTTCGTCGTAGAGTGGCCCGGTTCGTCTATGGCGCGAACGGATCGGACATTGACATTGGCCTGATTCAGAACGTCAATATCACGATGGCATCCGGCGCGGTAACGATCACCGTCCCATTGTCGTCCAGCTCGACTGCACTACAAAACCTAATAGCGCAAAATATCCTGCCGCTCCCCTTTCAACTTACATTCACTGTGGTGACTTAATATGGCAAATTTTGTGTTTGCGAATAACATCAAAACAACGGTTGCGAGCGCATTTTCAAACGTGGCGACTTCGCTTACGTTGGCCTCATCTGTCGGACTCCCTACTTTATCAGCAGGGCAGGTTTTACCCATTACCCTCAATGATGCGGCAACCGGACTCGTCTATGAAATCTGCTACGCAACGGCGATAACCGGCGCAACCTTGACGGTGACACGCGCGCAAGAGGGCACGGCAGCGCAGAACTGGTCAGTTGGGGATCGGGCTTATTGTGCGCCTACGGCATTATCTGTCGCGCCGGTAAACGGAAATGGCTTAAATGTTTTTCAGGTTGCGAATGCGGTTGCCTCGAATGAGGCGGTCAATCTCGGGCAGGTTCCAGCGATTACGGTGAATGACGCAACCAACGCACACTATGCAGTCGCAGGCAAGAACGTATATATAGGTCAAGATATAAACCTACAAACTTGGGCTGATAGTCTACCAAGATGCGGGATGTATGATGCTTATTTGACAGTGGCGCAGGGAAACTTACCTGCTGCTTATTGGCATCTTGAGTTGCAGCGTTATTCAAGTGACGTTGCTGGAAACTTAACCCACATCATTACTGCAAAAGGCCTGAATGTAGCAGGATTAATGTATACGAATACTTGTAGTGGTGGAATTTGGTCAGGATGGATACAGGTTGTCACTTCGATTGCTGGCACAGCGCCTAACGCAACCAACGCCGCGAATGTAACAGGAACAATAGGAGCATCTGTTACAGGAACAACACAAGCAACATCAGACAATTCTCCGCTGATAGCAACTGATGCTTTTGTCCATGCTGTAGCGAATCCAGGCGCATCACTTGGTACGAATGGCTATCAAAAATTTCCAAGTGGATTGATTGTGCAATGGGGAAATTTTAATGCAGGATCAGCCTATACGACCGTTAATTTTCCAATTGCTTTTCCTAACTTAGTATTAAATATAATTACTTCTCCTTATCTCGGCCCATACGCAGCAGCATATCCTGGATATGTTTATAATGACTTTACAGCCAGTAATACGTCTTTTTATTACTTTACGGGTGGTGTTGGTGGCGTTGCTTGGTTGGCGGTAGGGTATTAAGCACACAATTATCACCGCTTCGGCGGTTTTTTAACGTCCGAAAGGCAGGCAATGGATGATAACGACACTCCCGAATCACGAAGACGGCTCTCGGATCAGGAAATCGAAGAAATTAAAAAACAGCTCCTCGACTCGATCTACGCCGACATCGGAAAAAGCGTCATTAAAAAAGTTCTATGGGTCGGTGGGATTGTTCTCCTTGCAGTGTTTGCTTGGCTCGCAAAAGACGGAAAAATAACCATCAGCAGCTAGTGATGCGTGATACCGAATTTTTAAAACAGCAGATCGAATCCGCCCAGATTGAGCGCGAGATTCTGCATAGATGGAGACCTAAAATGCAATGGAAATATAATCAAGAAACAGGCCATCTGTACGATCCAGACGGTGCAATGGTAGCGATAGGTTATGCCGGTGGGGATGGCGGTAAAAGACCGGATGGAGTGAATAGCCACGCATTGCAAAATGTGCCGAATGTCGGGCCGCTGCCTTGTGGAATTTATACCTTCGGAGAGCCAGTCGAACATTCCCAGCTTGGCCCGTTTGCGATTCCGCTAATTCCTGATCCAGGTAATGAGATGTTCGGGCGTAGTGGCCTATATTGTCACGGTGACACGTTTGCAATGAACCATAGCGCTTCGGATGGCTGCATGATTATGCCGCATCAAATTCGTACTGATATGTGGGAATCAGAAGTTCACACGCTGTTAGTTTATGTGGATGGTGAGTAGTGAATTCCATCACAAAACTATACAAGCGCATCCTGCGCGACTGGCCGCACTTGCTTGCTGTATGGGCTTCAATTGAGATAGTCCTGAAGTTCCGCGCAATCGTTCCACCAGATTATCAGGGATTCATCATCGCCATTGGCGGCATGATCGGAATTTTGACCGGCAAACATTACTGGGACACCAAGAGCGACAAGATCCAGAACGGGGAAAAATAATGCTTAATCCATATCTGATGTACATAAAGCTCGGCATCGTAGCTGCCATCGTAGTTGCGGTGTACTTCTTCGGCCATCATCAAGGTTATCAACCGGAACACGATAAGTTTACAACCTTCAAAGCCAGTGTTGCTGAAGCTGGTTCACTCGCCGCAGCCCAAGCAAAACAGTTAGATGCTCAACATGAAAAGGAGTTGCAAGATGCTCAAACTAATACGCTTAACACCGCTACTGCTATTACTGACTATTACAAGTCTCATCCTGTTATCAGGGTGTACCACGACCGTTCCGGTGGCTGTAGCCTGTCCAAAACCGATAGTAATTCCAGCAAGTCTGATGAAGCAAGTACCGCAGGATATGTTAGCCCATACAGCCCCGAATCAACCGAGCAAGTAGCTAATCAGCTAGATCAACTGCAAAAGCTCTTGATTAAGGATGGCGTGACCGTTCAATAAGGAGGTTCTATGCGTTACCTATTAGCCCTATGCGGGATTTTTTTCTGCTTGTCAGCCAGTGCCGAACCGGTTTCATTCCAGATCGGGACGGTTCAATACGCCTACGACTCAAAGGATGTGATTCGCCAGGATGACAATATCACCGTTTTCCTTGTCAGCAATTCCCCGATGCTCAATGTCAAGCACCTGCCAGGCTATGCTGCTGGCGTACTGGTGGTAACAGTAGGATGCTCGAGCAACGAGTTCATTCTGAGCCAAGTCGTCTTAATGGGAAAGGATGACAAGCCGATTGCAAAATATGTGTTCAAGGATGGAGCGCAACCTATACCGGCTATATCCGTACCAGCATATTTAGCGAATCATCTTTGCGTGAAAGACATGATCTGATGGCAACGCTATTTCAAGTCGTATGGGACGCATTCGCCATCATCGGACTGTTCACCGTAACGATTGCTGGTATATCAGGCGGTATCCTGATTGCAATGCTTTGGCAATGTCCACCTAAAGATCAATAGCCGGCAGGATTAACCAGCTTGTCGGGCTCGACCTTCTGGGATGCGGCCATGCGGCGGAGTTCTTCTTCGCACATTTGCCAATCAATCTTAAATCGCGCCACAACCTTTGACGCTTCCTCCAGCACCTTCCGCCGTACTTCCTTGTCGTGGTCGGCCAGCGCCTCCATTCCAGTGTAGTTATCTGGCATGTCAGGTAATTTCGTAAATGCGTTTATTAAAGCCTGTTGCGATACAATCTTCTCATCTTTCTTACCTATGATGACTTGAAGTTCGGCAATCAAATCACCGTCAGTCATCGGTACATTCTTGTAGTTATTAAGCTGTGATTGCGCCAACTCAAGAGTCTTTCGCATTACATCGCTAGTGTTCATTTCATTTCTCCAATATTTTTCGTGCTTGTTTTACACGCCTCAGAGCTTCTGGAACTGTGCTATCCAATCGTGAAAATAACGTTCTTAGATCTTTTTCATATGGTTGCATATAGTGCTTCCCAAGTTTTTCGTAGAAAACTTTTAGGAAGGGTTCTATACCATACCCCGTCATAGCATCTAACGCCCTTAATTCCCCCTCCGAGAATTCAATAGTCGCTATTACTGAAACGTCGGTACTTATTGTAACATTTAAGTTTACTTCACTCATATTATCCCTCCTTCAGTTGCTTTCTGATTGTTCGGCCATGCGCGCAATCATTCCAATTGTATCCCAAATTTCAGGGTATTTTTGTTTGAACTCTTTGACACATTCTTCATTAAGCCATTTAACGCCATTTTCAAAATCGCTTTGCATTGCATCTGAAAATGCTTCTTGGAATCCTTCAGCCACTTCCCTGAGCCACTGTGCTTTCTGCTCTTCGATCATCTCAACTATTTTATCTCTGCGGTAATCCGCTGATGGCTCCATAGTTACCGCAGTAGAGAATCCTAGTTGTGAAAGAATACGAGTCGCTAATTCTGCTGTTGTCATCTCTATCTCCTAAATTGTACAAGTTGAGTGCAACTTACGTTTAGCATCTAGATAGGCTTGATGCGCTTCTTGTGCCGTGTCAAATGCTCCGAGATGTTTTTGTATTCCATTTGTTCTAATTCTTGCTCTAAATTTTCCTGTTTGCTTATGGAAACAGGCGCCCAATAGTTTTGAGTGTTTTTTGTTTTTCGGTGCGAAAAGAATATTTTGTTGGTTCAAACTGTGCGAAACGTCTCTTAAATTTTTAATCCTATTATTCGTTTTGTTATGGTCAATGTGATCTATCTGCCCATCAGGGAATTTCCCGTAAACATATAGCCATGCAAGTCGGTGCACTAAATAATGTTTGTTATCTAGTTTAACTTGGATGTAGCCATGCACATTTACACAACCTAATATCCCATCTATTTTAATTTTGCTACAAGGATGGCCTTTAGTCTTCCAAGAAAACAATCCAGTAAGAGGATCATAATTTAATCTAAATTTCAATCTTTCTTGGGTAAGCATGATGTGTCCTAACTAACAGTGAGTGAGTGATGTCAGCTATCCAGTGAGTTAGCACCTTCAACTTGCGCGGTCTCCACCGACTGACAATTAATTATACCTTATTTTCTAATTCTGCAATACGTTTATTAAGCTCCGCATTCTCGGCCTCAAGCTCATTTGCTTGATCATTCCAGAATCTTGCGGCTGCTTGCAAGCCTTCAATCTCAGCCTGAAGCTGCTCAATAAGCTCCTTGTCGGCAGGATAGAACTTCTCCTTAACGATGGTTACTTTGCCGGCAGTAACGGATGCGAGTTCGGCCTGAAGCTGCTCAATGGTATCTTCTTGTCCTGTTATAATTTTTTCTGCCCAAGCAAGTTCGTCTTTCGCAGTTGCGTAGTAAGGCGCATCCTGCATTTGAACAAGTCGATTGAGTAACAGTGCGTGTTTTGATGCTGTAGTGGACTTTGCTGTCCCATCTGAATTGTGTCTCTCGCTCATCTCATTTCTCCTTTAGTAGTGTGGATGGAATAAAGCATACAGGTCTGCATAATCCGAATACCAGACATATGCACCATTTGTGGCAGGGATTATCTCCAATGGAAGTTTGCTGGCATCAATCCCAAACCGCGTCACAGTGCCGCCTGTTACATCGCCTTGATTTGTCCTGCCTTGTTTGAGCAAATCAATCTCCTTCATGGCCAGTGAAAGCTGTAGCAACAACTGATCATTGCGGTGCTGCAACTCCTGTTCTATATTGTGGCTCATCTCATTTCTCCTTCACAAGTTGACAGGTGTAAGTAACAGATAACCCTTTCGACAATTCATCCAATCGGCAGTGGCCTACACATCCGGTTGTTGCATTGGCACACTTTGATTGCTTACACTGACTGTCAGGTACAATTTTATTGCTGTAGGCTGGCTGCGACTCATTGATGATGGCTTCGAGTTCGGCAATCTTCGCCTTCAACTCCACCTCAGCCGGTATTTGCGCGTGGAGGTATAGCTTCGAGCCAAGCCTAGGTAAAGGAATTCCGCTGTATATTCTAGCTTCTCCTCCAGACGTAGACTCACCAACAGGCTCCTCCGCATCAGCAACACGTATGCGCTCTTCCAGCTTGGCAATTTCGTCCAAGTATTCGTTTCGTGTGGCAGTATCTTCCGCGATTATCTGATTGTAAGTGCTTCGTACTTGATTCAGAGTTGCTTCCAGTTCCTTGTTGCGCTGGTTGGCGGCGGAGAGTTGCTGGTCTTGCTTCTCCGCCAAATCATTCAGTTCATCTTTATCTGAAGCCAGCCTATCTGTCTCCGGCTGCATCGCTGCTTGGGCGGCTTTCCATGCTGCGTAGCTGTAATCCATTACAGGTATTTTGTAGTATTTGGGTATAACATCTGGAGATTCAATGTCATACCACTGCTCAAATTCCTCTCGTTGCTTGTCCATCATTCTCTCCTTTTATTCGTCATCATCCCAATAGCTCATTTCTGAATCAGCAGCCCCTTCTGGATCATCAGCAAAATCACCATCTACATCTTCTTCTAGCTCGATGAGAGCAAGATAATGTGCATCCTTATCTGGTAGTCCAGAACATTTTTGGAACTGTACGCTACATCTTCTCAACCATTCATCCTTGTCCATCACTCTCTCCTAAATAAATTGCATGGTGAGGGGCATAGAAGCCTCTCTTACGACTTTGCAATACGCACTTTCTGTATAGGCGCATAGTTCTAGCAGCAAATTCTATTGTTGCTTCTAACCCATCACGCTGTAAGTAAAAAGACAGTCTGCTACTCTCGCTCATAACTGCTCCTTACACGATAGGCATTAAATATCTAGCCTATCTTGTCGCCTAACCCCACATTCAAGCGGAGCGCGTTCAGCGTGGTTTCTTCGGTCATAATTTTCCTTCGCGCCCGCTTAATTCCACGTTAGCCGCCTTAATCACGACCGCGCCAGCTACTACGACCGCAAATAACTCCGGCGCGTCTCGGTGCCAGTTTCGTAGTGTTTGAGGGGGCTTGCGCACCATCTCCGCAAGTTCGGCAAGGCTTTTCAGCCCCGCCTCCTTGCATTGCTCCGCTGCTGTCATTGCGCAGCCTCAAGGCAGGCAATTAGCTTGCCTTGCAGGCGCTTAAAATCTGCCATGTATGTTGGCGATGTTTGCTGCAAAGCATTCTGCGCAGCGCGTAATGCGCGCTCTTGCTCTGCTCCTGTAAGAGCATCGGCTTGCTGCTCGTAGTGTTGTGATTGAGTCATGATTAAAACCCCCTGCTCATAACGCGCTGCATCTTGTCCTGGTGATTGCAAACGCCATCCATTGCTTCGTCGGTTGCCTTGCGCAAGATAGCCTCGATTTCAGGTGTTAATTCGTCGCCCATTTTCTGCTTTGCTGAGTACATGCTGCATGTGCCTTTTTTGATCTGTGCCAAAACGTCATTAAGTTTTTGGTTTTCCATGTTCGCTGCTCCTTATTTGCCCGGTCGTTTGCATCACCGTGAAAACATAATAGCAAACTATTTTGCGCTTGTCAACACTATTTCGCAAATAGTTTTAGCTTTTAGCGTAAGGCGGCTAACCCTACGCTCAAGCGGGACTCCGCAAAAGCGCTGAGCCGGTTATTTCTGCGTTAGGGGTAGACACCAATCCGCGCCTTGTGTTTGCGCTCATCGTCCTCTCGCTTCCGTCGATTTAGTTCTGCGCGATCTGCATCAAAACATTCCTGCATCAACTTTCGGAACTCTGAAACGGTTAGCGAAGAAATTGTGCTAGCCTCGAATTGCTTTTTCGCCCTTGCTCTTGCCATCAACTCTTTGTTGACCTTCATTTTCTTCCTCCTATCTCCACGAAAACCCCTAACTCATCATTCCACCGGACCGCTGCGCGGCCGGTGAATTCAGGCGTTAATCCATCATCCGATGAACAGTCACATGAGGCTTCGGCCTACGAATCTCACGGTACATTTGCAGACAATCAACGCACTGTCCGGTCGATGAATATCTGATGCCAGAATGTCCATTAACGCAGGGGCTACCTTGAAACTTTTTCTGACCAGCCGCACGCGCTGCGAGTTTTGCCATGTCAGGCGGTCTGGGGGGCGGTTTGCGATACTGTGGGTTGTGGGTCATGCTGCCTCCATGGATTGATGATAGTCATCCATTGCATCGCCCCAACCTTCCCAGTTATCCACGCCCGCAGCGCGCAGGCAGGACAGCATAAGCGCATCCTCACAAAGCTGCTCATATTCTTTTTTGGAAATCGTGACCGTTTCAATGGGCGCGGAATCCTTGACCGGCATACCGCCAGACTTGAACGGCTGCTCTTGCGCTTTGAGCTGGGCATTCTTGCGGGAGGCTTCGATTTCCTCGCCTCTGTCCAGCGTTTTCTGGAGGTCGGCAATCTTCGCTTGTTCGGCCATCATGCCAGTCTCATATTCTGCGTGTGCCTTCGCCTCGGCCTCGCGATGCACCTTAGCTTCTTCCGCAGCCTTAACGCGCAGCTCGTTCTCCATCTTGGCGCGCTCGGCGGCAAGATGGGCTTCTTGGGCGGCATTGATCTTGGCTTGCATGGCCTCAAGTTCGGCACGTTGCTTGGCAATCTCGGCAGCCTGGATGCGCTGACGTTCAGCCTCTTCCTTCAATGCTTCGCGCTGGCGATCCTCTTCGGCTTTACGCTTGGCCTCCAGTTCTGCGGCAATGCGCCCGTTTTCGATGCGCTGGGCCTCTTGCTGGGCTTGCAATTCTTCCTGCGCCTTCTTGCCCTCAAGCATGGATTGCAGTTGCGATAATGCCTCTTTGCGCACAAAAACAGCTTCGTCGGCACGCTCTGCAAAGTTGGCAGCTTGCGGGTCAATACAATTCAGATGGTCAATAATTTCCTGAATCCCGGCAGAAGAAACGCCAACAGATTTAAGCGGCGCGTTTCTGATATAGTCGATCTCGGCTTGCATGTCAGCCTGCCGCTCAGCCTCGGCTTTGTCTTTGGCGGCTTTCTCGGCCTCTATGCGAGATTCTTCCACCTTGATGTCTTTGTCGAATTGCTCCTCGAATGGCTCGATGCGCTGGACGATCTCTTTTGCGCGCGAGTCAAGCAATTTTCCGATTTCCAGAATTGGGGCCTTGGCTGCGGCGCGTTTCTTTTCCAGTGCGATCCGAATATCACGGAATATGGCGCGGCCTTCTTTGGCTACGGTCATACCCTGCTTTGTGCTGATCTCATATGTCAGCGTTGGGGCCTTGGCGATAGCAGCCTCAAGCGCCTCGGTGAATGGCTGATATGTTTCCGCGACAAAATGTTTCGGATCGATTGTCAGCAGGTCTGTTGTCTTTACGAGTTGATTCATTTCCTTTTCTCCTTTATTGATTTGATAATTTGATCCACTTCTGCGTTGAAAAATCTAACTTCGCGCTCCAGGTTGGCGATTTGCTCTGCGGTCGGCGTGAGGCGAATCTGCAAATATCCATCTTCTTCCGGCAGGTCTGGATCGTGAGCTACCCAGTCGTTCCACTTCCGGCGCGTACAGGCCAGCTGGGCCAGCATTTGCCAGCGGTAATTGTCTGGAATGGTCTCATTCATGGCGTACTGGATGAATGTATGAGTCTCTGGGTTCTTGATCTCAACCATACCGTCATCGTCTACCAGTCCATCCGGCGAACAGCCAAAATGCGGGATAAACGGGTGCAGAATAAATTCCTTTCCTGTCCCGGCGACCATTACACCATTGCGGATTTCATATTTCATGCGCGCGACCGGCTCAAATTCAACACCGTGTTCCATGGCCGATGTGGTGAAGTTGAAGCGATGCGGCATGGCTGTCATCCGTTCTGCGGCCAGCTGTGCCGCATAGCGCGCCCGCGTCAGTCCTTTCCCTCCGGCCATCATGTCAGCGATGCGTGAAGCGGTAATGCAACCCACGCGGTCTGGTGACAATTCGTTCATGCTGGCACCTTGGCAATCGCTGCATTTTTGGCTGCATTCAAGCGGTTCTGCGCGCCCTGATCCCCTGCTTCGGATGCAGCTATCAGCGCTGGCATGTACGCCTTTTGAATGTCCTTTTTGCTCGTTGCGGCTTCGATGGCAGACAGATAATCACAGAGTGCGCCTTCGTCCATCTTGTCGCCTGTCTCGCCTTCAGATCCGCGTCCATCATCAACATCTTGATACTCGGTTGCTGTGCCAGTGATGGCAAGCAGGGTATAGCGCTCAAGGTAGCTTACCGTCGAGCCGACAGCCTGGATGTTGTTCTTTCCCCCGCTAGAATCCGCACCGCCCTCCAGTGAAACTTTTTCAGAATGCCCCAATTCATGGGAAAGGACGCAAGTTACCTTGATGCGCGCCTCGGCCTGAACGGTATCCCACCGATACGAAAGGCCATGACGTGAAAGTGCCGGGCCGATGACATTGCAGATATTGCCAAGGGAAGCATGGACATAATCTGTCACACCCTTATCGGTCTTGTAGGTCACGCGTGAATCCTTGCCGACTGTGATTCCTTCGGCCTTGAAACCACTCAATGCCGAATAGAATGCTTTTCTTGCTTCATTGGCTTCCCATCTTTCCTGCAAGGCCATCAGTTTTTCGAGTTTCTCGAGATCAGCGCCTTGACTGACTGCCATCTTGAGCATGTCCATCGGCGTTACGGCTGTCGATTGGACTGCGGGCATCGACGCTTCATCTGATCGCGTCCGGTATCCTTCCTGAA
>Ga0307375_10002475_pt1 | contig 18876 bp, 13 predicted proteins | sample TR1MG_FD_202531 | JGI IMG/M metagenome (GOLD analysis project Ga0307375, IMG submission 202531) | Soil microbial communities from Risofladan, Vaasa, Finland - TR-1 | ecosystem: Environmental > Terrestrial > Soil > Coastal area > Acid sulfate soil | place: Finland: Risofladan, Vaasa | collected...
TCCGCTTCCTTCACACGTCTGACAAGTTTTCTCTTTCTGGGTTCCCTCGATTGGAAATATTTGTTCAGAACGGAGAATCTCTTTAGGGGGTTGTGGGTGCGGTTCTTGGACGAATTCTAATTCTTTTATGTCATCTTGCGATTTAGTAAAATTTACCCGTTTATGTGCATAATAGAGGGTATTTAAAGACAGAAATAAGTAATCGGTAATTCGGGAAGATTCTAAGGTAGAAATTTTTGCAAGATCGCGCGGGTAGAAAAAGATTTTTGAGAATTTTCTGTATTTCTTTTGAAATTCCTGAAAGATATTTTCAGGAGTCAGCGTTATAACCTCAGGAGGTAATGGTTCGGTCAATACTGGTTCAAGTTCTGTAGGAACCTGATAAGGGGTATCGGATTCAGACGCCGGAAGATTAAATGGAAGACGTGTTGATGGATCACCGCAAAATATTTGCATTAACATTTGAGCTCTCGTAAAATAATAATTCCTTTTACGATTTTTATTTTTAGTCGCGATATATTCTTCAATACTCTCACCCCTCTCTTCTACTTTTTTCCGTTCTCCTTCAGAGGGTTCATACGGCTCGAGTAAGTGAGCGTTTGCTTCAAGCGCTTGATTGAATACTTTCTGAAAAATTCGCCCAACCTGATTCATCTTTTTTTCAAAAATGGCTTTATAAAACTCCAAATTGAAAGTCTCATAATTGAGCGTAGAACTGATTGTGGAGGGACCAATGATACCGATAGCTCCAGCGGTGCTTTCAAGCATTCTTTCTGTGAAACTCTCGTTGTGAATCGAACCCGTATAACAACTCATAGAAATCACAAGGGGAAGTTTATTTAAGTTCGTTAGGTTCTTAATATCGGCTATCCGAATGCCATTTTGCGCGGTCCATCCATCAACGGAGCCATGTCCAAAATAATCAATAAAAATGACTCCATCATTAATTGCTTTAATTATATCTGCCTTAGTGCTGGTAGTCGCATCTAAAACAATAACTTCAGGCAATTTTTCTTTTAAATATTGAGAGATTAAATCACATGCCTTATCAAAACATGAGGCAGGATCGCGTTCCTCATGGACGACGATAAGTGCACGACGTAACCAGGCATAATCTGGAATATTTTTATCTGAAGCATTCACGAACTGATGAATTGTGTGTTCATACGTCATTAATTTTTTGCACACTGCTTCCACCATCTCGGGGATCGAAGCGGGAATGCGACCAATAGGCGCGAAAATCGGACACTGCTCCGCATCTTCCATAACAAATAATAGGTCAGAGAAGAATTCTAAGTCTTCAATCGTTGTTTTACAAAAAAGCGATGGAACGATGTCAAAATCACCTACGAAAAGTAACCAACTTATATTTCCAGCCTTCTCATATAAATCTTTAAGATAGAAACTTAAAGCTAAGGCTAATTTAAGGGCATGTCTTGCCCGAGCTGTTAATACATCGGGTGAAAGCGTTTCAGTCGTAAAATTTTGTATTACTTGAGCATAAGCTTGGATTTGTGCATCATCTAAGCTTGAATCCGTTATTTTGCGATAGAAATCGCTCAATTCTACCTGATCCATCGTTATGACTTGGACTTTATACCCTAACTGTTCCTTAAAGCGTACATAGTCCGTTAGGGCAAGTAATAGCTTCTGCGCCGTAACAATGACAATCTTCTCTTGTGATGCCATTTTCTACACTCAACATTAAATTAATTAACCCACTATTATTTCTTTGATAACTTATTTTATTTTCGATCTATTTTTATATTGGAAATTAAATGCGAATTCGGTCTCGCCACCAATATTTTCCATTTCAAGTGGTTATGGAAAACTAGAACTTAAAAAAATTGAAGTAAAATTCCGAAAAATAATAACGCTAAAAGAAATAAAAGAATAATGACATAAAATCATTTATCTTTGCCCATACCCATTGTCATCGCCGTATTAATGATTATTTCATAATAAACCCTTATTTTCACTTCTGAAGAAAATTATGTTTTTAAACAAATCTAATATTTTATGAATTAAAAATATTTAATCAATGGATAGGTAGATTTCTTCTTTTTAATCATTTGAACTATCAAATAGTTTTAAATAGGAGATTTGTCAGTTAGACATTAAAATAACTTACACCGTTTATAAATTAATACATTAGGTGGAACATATGAAAGTCCTTCGAGAGACGATCTCCATTTGTCCGGAATGTAAACAGCAGATAAAAGCGACAGTATATGAGGAAGAGAAGCAAATTTATATGAAGAAGAGTTGCCCAGATCATGGGGAATTTGAAGATATATTAGCCCATAAAAAAGATTATTATCTATGGCGACGACAATATCACCAAGATTCTAGAGAATATTCTAGAGCTCCTGAGGTATGTTGTGATGGGGGCCCACAATCTCAGTTTGGAGGGAAGTTGGGAATAAAAGGCTGTCCGTATGATTGTGGTATCTGTGAAAATCATAAGTCCGCAACATGTATCTGTTTAATTGATGTAACTAATCGATGCAACCTTAAATGTCCTATTTGTTTTGCCAATGCAAATGTAACAGGATATGTAGTTGAACCAACCATGGATGAACTGTATGAGATCATGAAGTATTTTCGGGATACAAAACCTATCCCGCCTGGTTCCTGTCAGTTATCAGGAGGCGAGCCTACTGTACGGGAAGATCTTCCGGATATCCTGAAAATGGCGAAAAAAATGGGTTTTACGCACCGAATGGTTACGACTAATGGATTGAAATTTCTCGATATTGATTTTTTAAAGGAAGTCATTGATGCGGGGATGAATGCGTGTTATATGCAGTGGGACTCTGTAACAGATCCCGGGGTTTATAAAAAGACACGCGGGGTGGATTTATTACAAAAGAAGATGCAGATAATCCAAAATATGCGAGAATTAAAGTTTAAGGATTGTGTATTAGTCCCTACAATTGCCCGAGGAATTAATGATCATCAAGTTGCTCCAATTTTAGATTTTGCGGTTAAGAATGAGGATGTAGTGGATTGTGTCGTCTACCAACCAGTCTCACTGTGCGGTAGAATAACGAAAGAGGAACTAATGCGATTACGCTATAATGCGTCAGATTTACAGGAGGCGATTTCTGCATCGGGTTTCATAGGGAAGCTTTACCCAGTGCCGACTTTAAGTAATTTTGTGAAGTTGGTGAGCTGGTTTGAAGGAGTTGAAGCCTTTGAGTTGGCAGCGCATGAAGATTGTGGTTTCGCTACCTTTGCGCAAGTTTCCGTTGACCTAAATAATCCGAACAATAATAAAATTCACGCGATCGAGGAATACATCGATCCTCACAAGTATCTTGGTATGGCGAATCGCGTCTGGGATTTCATTAAAGAAAATAAGCTAGAGAACCCACGCCAATTATTTGCTAAATTACTCAGCTTTACATCTGTAGGAACCCAATTAGGGGAATGGTTGGACGGAATGGCACACAGGGTGTTTAAGAAAGGAATGGAATTTGGATACTTCGCAGCCGCGATTCCATTTCTGAACCCGATCGGGATTTTAAAAGATTTAAGAGGCGTGATGTATTTGCTTCGCAAACTTTCGAAAATTGTCTTTAACCCAAATGAAGAGAACGCAGCCAATTTCCTCCGCGATCGGGGGATGTTTATCGCCTGCATGCATTTTCAGGATGCGTATAACATGGATGTAGAACGAGTTTCACGTTGTCTGGTCCATTACGGGTACTATGATCGTGAATTGAAGAAGGTGTTCCGTGTACCTTTCTGCACTATGAATACGATCCATCGTGAACGCATTGAACGCAAAAATGCGCAATATCAGGATCAAAAGGAAATCCCCATCGAATTAATCACACCTGAATTTTAAAATTTTTTTTACAAATTTCTCCTTGAAGAGGAACTTTGAAAAAAGCGCAAAAAATCTTTAGAGATGAAATATTTTAAATTAATATAATATTTCAAGATGAAAAGGTTTGAGGAAATATATTTAAATAGGAACGGTGAGTTCCCTCTTTTAATATTGGAATAGTTCATTGAGGTTTTTTTTTGAAAATTTTATTAATCAATCCAAGTATGAAATCACCCGTAATGGGATTGGATAGTTTCATCAAGGCGCCACCGTTAGGGTTAATGCAACTTGCTGCAGTGGTCCCAGACCATGAGGTGGAGATTTTAGATTTAAAGTACCGAAACTTATCATCGCGAAGTCTTGCAAAAAAGATTTCGCGAGCTGATGTCGTTGGAGTTTCCACCTTGACCCCTTCTTATTCAGCAACATTAAAAATTTGTCAAATTGCTAAGGAACAGGGTATCCCTACGATTGTTGGAGGTTATCATCCGACGCTTGTGCCTGAAGTAATTGAACGCCCAGAGATCGATTATATCGTACGGGGTGAGGGTGAATTAACGTTTCCGCAACTAGTTGATGCATTAGATAATGGGCAGAAAATGGATGATGTACTAGGCATTAGTTTCAAAAAGAATGGAGGAGTACAGCATAATTCAGAACGACCCTTAATCGAAGATCTAGATACAATACCATTTCCCCGTCGTAATTTAGTGCGAAATAACTATTACAGTTACTTTGGAGCATCTGTAGATGTGCTCGAATCCGCGCGTGGGTGCGTACATGATTGCCATTTTTGTTGTGTTATTCAGTTCAATAATAGACGATGGAGAAAGAAATCGCCAGAACGTGTGATTGAGGAGTTACAGCAGATGAATCAGCGTCGGACATGGCATATCTTTCAGGATAGTGAATTCACATTAAATATGAAGCGCGTTGGGGTAATCTGTGATCAGATAATACAACATGGATTGGAGAATAAATGGTACAGCGCACAAGGGCGGGTTGATGATGTAGTAAACCACCCGGATATTGTGGATAAGATGCAGGAAGCGGGCTTCAAGATGCTGTTCATCGGCATTGAAAGTATATTTCAGAAAAGTCTCGATAAAATTGGTAAGAAGATTACTATTGAACAAATAAAGGAAGCAGTTAAAATGCTACATGACCGCGGGATAACAATTTTTGGTTCAATAATAATCGGAAATATAGGAGAAAACAGAGAAGATGCACTTAAAACAATTAATTTTGCTAGAGACCTTGATATAGATCTCATGCAATTTACGCCCTTAACCCCGTATCCTAAAACACGCTTGTTTGAAGAAGCTACAAAAGAGGGATGGATTAAAGAACCAAATTACGATAAATGGAACCTGGTGGAACCAATTATGGCAACTCCAGAGCTTTCAATTAAAGAAATTCATGATTTAGTGATACAAGCATATCGATCATTTTATATAGACGGATTCCGAACTAATTTTCTTATGAGAGGGGGAATGCGAATGTCCCAAGATCAATTTCTCTGGTTCTGGCGCATGGTCCCTGACTTTTTAACGACTAGTATTCCAGCCATCTTTAAATTTATTGGCGATCTCAGGAAAGCAAATAATCATTAAGGGAATTCCAAGAGCTCATTTAAGAAGGGATTTTCTTCTTCTTTTTCTTTCTTTTTTTTCTTTCTCTCGACGTTAAATCATTATTTTTTTAAAAGAAGAGAAGAACTACTTATTAAATAACATGCGTCGGGTTTCCTATGAAGGTCTGTGCATTTGATATGGAAGGCCCCTTGAGTTTCACGGATTTTGCCGCGGAAATCTGTAAATTATTGGGACCACGGTTGAAATATGAAAAATTAGATGAATTTTTTCAGATGATTAGTAATTATGACGACTATCTCATTGATAATCCACAAATTATAAGAGAATTGAAAATTCCGAGTTATGAACCAGGGGATACGTTAAAACTGCTAGCCCCTATTTATGTGTCATTTTTTACAGATGCGGAATTAATTGAGATTTCGAAGAAGAATATTGGATTAATACCGGGATCGAAGGATACTATTAATTATTTGAAGAAGGAGTGGGATATCTCCATCATTTCGACAAGCTACACGCAGCATGCATATAATGTGGCACGAGAATTAGGGATCCCACTCGATCATGTGTATTGCACCACGCTCGATATTGATTCCACCCGGAATATAATTGAGGATATCCAAGACCATCTGCACGTGCTGATTGAGACCATTTTTGAGGTTTATTTGAAAAAAGGATCCGATTTGGAAGCCGTGATCGAGGATTTACACCAATTTTTCTGGAAAAAAGACTCAGACTATGTGAAGGCAATGAATACAATTTTTGTTCGAGGAGGGCACCGAAAGGAAGCTGCAGTAGTAGAAATTTCAGAGAAACTCTCGGTGCCGATTTCTGAAATGATTGCAACTGGAGATAGCATCACAGATAAAGATATGTTAAGAAGATTAAATGAAGAAGGAGGAATTGCAATTTCTTTCAATGGAAATCAGTATTCAATCCCGCATGCAAATGTAGCAGTAACCTCGCCAAACTTAATGGGTGTCATTGCGATATTTTCCAATAGAAACAACGTTTGGGACTTCCTTGAGAAATGGGAAAAGATATATTCTACTTTTGCGGAGAACCCGAATAAAATTCCTGGCGATCTAATTGATAAGAAATTAAGATCGTATTTTATTCAACATAATTTTGTTCCTCGACTTGATAACTTGAAAAAGGCAACGGTTAAAGAGAAGGAAAAAATTATTGGCTACCAGAAGAAGATGCGGAAAAAAGTTCGAGGCTGGTTTGGAGCATTAGGATAATTATTTAAAAACTTTTTTTGCTTCTGTAATAGTTTCAATGATTTCTTCTTCACTTACTAATCCAATAGTAACCGCAGAGATATTATTTTTACCGAGATAGGGAAACGCTTTTTTAGGTGGGATTTTACCAGCCGCCAAGGACTTCATTGCGACGAAAAAATAATCCAGCGAATTGACCAGTTCCTCTACTACTTTCTGGTCCCCCATGAATTCTCCTCTTAAATTGAACGGTAATAAGATCGCTGAACAATCAAGCTTGTTTTGATGAATGAATGGGATGGTCAGCTGAGGATAGTGGGTTGCTATACCTGGAATTTTGCCAGACGCGCGGATTTTCGAGAGTAAGGGAGTAATTAAAGGAATGCTGCGCTGATCTGAAATAGAACCGTGAAGAAAAATGATTTTTGAATCTGCATTTATTAATTTATCAATTAAAAAATCATTGGCGAGAGTTTCCCAAAAGGTACTTGCTATAATAGTGAAATCTGGATAGTGACCCCGCGTTATTAAAGCGGCTTCTACAATTTGCCCAGCAGGTATAACTTCTGCGCCCTTTACGCCGTGTTGATAACTAGTCATCATCAATTTTGCCATTAACTCGGCATTTTGAAGGAAAGTCGCACGCCATAGAAGACTAAGCTGTCCAAATTGTCCAGCCCCCATGAATGGACTGGTTCCAATCGATATCCTCGGAACTTTCTGATTTTCTAATTCAATAAAACACATAAATTCATATTAAAGTATTTCCTTTAAAATATTTTTTTGGTAGAATTTTTGAGCAGAAGAAAAAAGCCATTTTCATATCAAATTCAATAATTTTATTGTTGTTTTATTGTTGTAATTTTAATCTTTTTTTCATGAAAATATTCTTTTATATAGGAAAAGTGTTTTATTTGTTATATCACTAATTAATAATCTAATAAAAAAAAAATGAGGTAGAAAAATATGAGTGCATTAAAAGCTGTTGGTGGAATTCTTGCGTTAGCTGGCGGAGTATTAGTTGTATTACTTGTTTTGGACATGATGATTGGCTTAGGAATATTTACTTCAATGTATATGATGACTTATGCCGTACTTGTTATGGTATATGGTGAGTTATTTATATATATAAACTTAGTAATAGCAATTCTTGCTGTCGTTGGTGGCATTCTGGCATTAGCAGGTAAAAAAGCTGGCGGAGCCCTTGCATTAATAGCTGGTATTGTATGGTTAATTGGTGGTTTTGCCAATTTGGCTATGATATTCCCCGTATCAGCCATATACGCATGGACTGGTCAATTAGTAATTGGCGGATTTCTTCTTTCAATTGAAGGAATCCTTGCTCTCGTCGGTGGCATTCTTGCTCTCTCTGGTGGCTCAGATTAAAACTAAATTTTCCTTTTTTTTTGTTTTTTTTCATGATCTGCAAAAGTAATCTTTTCCGACAAAGATCAGGGAATAGAAACATCTAAATCCCACCGCGCAGAAATTAATTTTTAATGTTGAGTAAAACTACAAAAGAAAGTATTCCATTGGTTTATATTCGGTGGCATACAGAGGACTCCTTGGTCTATTTTAAATGTGGATCACCAGTTCAATTTTTATATAATGAGGGAGGACGCTTCGTAGTCATTTTGATAGGAAAACTTAAATTATACACCTACTATTATGCTTGCACGAATGAAACATGTATATTTGCTTCGCCATTTACACTTCCGCATGATATTATCTTGCCCTACATACATTATGGGTTGTATGTCTAGCATTTTGCCATTACGAGCCATATCAAGTTCCATGATGCCTACAGTGCGATTGCCGACCGCCTGAACGAGTATTTCGCCTTGGATATTAAATAGGTTATCTAGAAAGTCAATTTTTCTTTTTTCTTCAAGAGTCTAATTATTATTAAAATTCTAACACTCCTAATTTTTTAATTAAAGATTTAGAACGAAAGAGTTTAATTAGGTAAGCAAAAGAGTTTAGACATAAATATTTAAAGAGGGTCCTTTGAAATGAATCGAGTTAGAGTTGTTGGTGGGATTCTTACTATTCTGGGTGGAATTTTTATTGTAATAACGTGTTTTTTCGTTCTTGAAGCGGTACTATCATCACCGCAGACGGAACTCCTAGTTGCATGGATAATAAACTTAATAATTGCACTTTTAGCAATAATAGGGGGGCTTTTAGGAGTGGCAAGCAAGAAGTTTGGTGGGGGTTTTGCGTTGACTGCAGGAATCACAGCAATTTCTATTTGGAATCTTGGATTATTATTTAATTGTGCCAATGCTAGCGCAATATTCGTTGATTCAATTCATTTTACCAAGTATTTCGTTAGCAGGTATAACCATCGATGGAATTTTTATTTTCATTGGAGGATTAATTATTATTTTTATAAAAAGGGAATAATCCTAATTTTAACTGATAGTTAAATTGGTGAGTAGAATTGAAAGATGTTGTAGCTATTGGAGCTGCGTTAGTCGATATGGTCGCTCTTATTGAGAAATTTCCGGGGATTGACGAGGAAGTTTTTGTTCCAAAATTAGAACTAATGGGTGGGGGGTCTGCGGCGAATTTTGCGGTAGCGTGTGCAAGATTAGGCTTGAAGACGGGATTCATCGGGAAGTTAGGGAAAGATGCTTTCGGAGAAAAATTAATTGATGAGTTCCAAAAAGAAAATGTGGAAATCGAAGGCATAGTTGTTACCACAGAAGTTCAAACGGGAGTTTGCTATGCTGCAGTAGATAAACAAGGAAATCGAATTCTTTATGCTTTTAGTGGTGCCGCTAATTTTCTTCAACCCAGTGATATAGATGAGGAATACCTCAAGATATTTCGTGTTATTCATCTCGCAAGTCTGAAAAATATTAAACCTTTAATTAGAGCCGCAGAGATAGTGCAATGGGAGCAAACTAGAGTATGCTTGAATCCTGGAGCTTTAATCGTTGATCAAGGTTTAGACAAGGTCAAACCCCTTTTAGAATTGATAGATATATTTATTGGATCTCAAGGAGAGGTGAAAAGGCTCTTTCAAACAGAGAATCTATCAAAGGGATTGAGATCTCTGTTAGAATATGTAGAAATAGCCGTTATAACGCAGGGAAACGAAGGAAGTTTGATTGTTACTCAAGATGGGGAAATTAAAATTCCAGCAGAACAAATCAAAGTAGTAGATACCACAGGAGCAGGTGATGCGTTCAGTGCAGGGTTCATTTATGGATTATTACGGTACAATTTTGATCCCTCTAAATTAGAACTCTGCGGAAAAATTGGAAATAAAGCAGCCGCTCATTGCATTCAACAGGTGGGAGCGCGACAAGGGTTGTTAACAGAAAAAGAAATGATTTCTATAATAGAACAATTAAATACTGAATAGTAATAAGTTTAAACAAATAATAACTTTAATTCATTAGAAGATATTCGAAAATAAATAATAGAAGGTAGATTGATTGGTAACTATTGCAATAATAATGGGAAGCAAATCTGATCAGAAGATAGCAGATAAAGTTACTGAAGTGTTAAGCGAATATAAAGTGAGCCATGAGGTGCAGGTGATATCCGCACACCGAAATCCGACTAAGTTAGATGAGTGCGTCATGAATTCAGACGCAAAAATTTTTATTGCAATTGCAGGTTTGTCAGCAGCCCTACCAGGAATAATCGCCTCTAAGACGTTAAAACCGGTGATTGGCGTCCCTGTAGACTCAAAACTAGGGGGATTAGATGCATTATTCTCGATAGTCCAGATGCCTAAAGGTGTGCCAGTAGCAACTGTTGGAATTGATAATGGACAAAACGCAGCATATCTTGCACTAAGAATTTTGGCATTAGAAGATTCTAAATTATATGATCAATTAAAAGCCAGCTTTGGATAAAAAATTTCGAGTATTGCGTTTATTTTATGATTCCCAACGTTTTTTTTAAAAAATTTAAGTTAGTCATTCTTTCTACATTCCCTAATAGGCCTCTTCCTTCTTCTTATAACAAAGTCTCATTACGCGGGATCAAAGTTTTTAACAGAGTAATGGTTGATTATTATGGTTTTGAGAATAAGGAAGTTGTATAAAGGATGACCTCAAAAATCGTTATTATTGGAGCGGGTGCAGCAGGCTTATTTGCAGCATATGAATTATGTCAAATGACAAATGTGGACATAACCATTATAGAAGAAGGTCCAGCAGTGAGCCAGAGGATATGTGCCTCAAAAGATCACGCAGTTTGCACGAAGTGTGATCCTTGCAGGATGTTATGCGGAGTAGGTGGAGCAGGTGCATATTCCTCAGGGCTTTTAAATTTAGATCCACAAATTGGAGGCGATCTATCATCTTTAGCAGGAGATGAGGCGAAAGCGAGAGAACTAATAGAGAGAGTGGATTCTATATTTGTGAAACATGGTGCGCCAGACCAATTATTTTATCCAAGTAAAGAGAAGATCGATGAGATCCAACGGCTCGCAGGTTCCGTTGGCATTCGATTTATTCCAGTTCGGCAACGATTGATAGGAACGGAAAACGCGCCGAATATTATTGAAAGTATTCGTAAATACTTAGAATCGAATGGAATCAAATTTTTATTAAATCAACGAGCAATTGAAATCACTTCGAGTCAAGTAATACTCCAAAGTGAAAATAAAATCGAATATAATTTTTGTTTAGCTGCACCAGGAAGGTATGGAATGCACTGGCTTGCTAAGCAAATGGATAAACTCCACATTCAAACAAAATATCTGCCAGTGGACATAGGAGTGCGTGTTGAAGTTCCTGCTTTCATTATGGATCACATTTGTGATTATGAACGTGATCCGAAGTTCCATATTTTTACCACAACCTATGATGATTTCGTGAGAAGTTTCTGTACAAATCATAGAGGTTATGTGGTTCAAGAGAAATATGATGATGGAACAGTAGCCGTGAATGGCCATTCATTCATAAATGATCCATCTCAGAATACAAATTTTGCTTTACTAGTACGAGTTTCTTTAACACATCCCTTGGAAGATACTAGTGCTTATGGAAAGAGCATTGTACAAGCCTGTACTACATTGGGTGGAGGGAGACCCATGGTACAAAGGTTAGGAGATATAAAAAGAGGACGAAGGTCGACTCATGAGAAGATCTTGAGAAATACAATTCAACCTACTTTATCAGATACAACTGCAGGTGATATTAGCATGGCGTTTCCACATAGAATTTTAACAGATATTTTGGAGGCCATTGAAAAACTAGATACAGTGATTCCTGGAATAGAAAGTAATAATACCCTATTATATGCGCCAGAAATTAAATACAGCGCAAAATTAATCGTTACTAATAACCATTTAGAAACATCCATGGAAAATCTTTTTGTTGCAGGGGATGGTGCAGGACAGACACGGGGAATAATTGGTGCAGCTGTTTCAGGGATAATTGCAGCTCAAGGGATAATCGATAAATTAAATTAATGTATATATTCTAAACAAATTTTATTTCTTATAAAAAACGAGATTAATTATAATAAAAACGCTTTAACTACTAATTATTAAAAAAAAGGAAAGGAACAAAATGCCAATTCATCCTATTGAATATAGATATTTTAACAAAGAAATGCGGGATCTTTTTACTGAGGAAGCGAAACTACAGAATTGGTTAGATGTCGAAGCAGCTTTAGCAAAGGCACACGCTGAAGTTGGTAATATTACAAGAGATAAAGCAGAAGAGATAGCAAGAAAAGCAAATCTTAAGTATATTAAATTAAAACGCGTTGATGAGATTGAAAAAGAGATACATCACGACGTTATGGCGATGGTAAAAGCTCTTAATGAGCAGTGTGTAGGAGATGCAGGGAATTATATTCACTATGGGGCTACAAGCTACGATATTGTAGATACCGCTCTTGCTTTACAAATGAAAAAGGCATTAGAAATTATAAAGGAAAAGGTTTTGCGACTATTAAAGACTCTGATTGATTTATGCGAACAACATAAAGAAACCGTAGTGATTGGGAGGACTCATGGACAGCAGGCGATTCCGACAACTTTTGGAATGAAGTTTGCCATTTGGGCAAAGGAAGTGGATCGTAATCTGATGCGATTGGATGAAGTATATAATAGATGTATTCAGGGGAAAATGAGCGGAGCGGTTGGCACAATGGCGAGCTTTGGAGAGAAAGGGTTTGAAATTCAAGATCTCGTAATGATAAATTTGGGATTAATTCCTACAGCAATTGCAAATCAAGTCATTCAGAGAGATATCCATGCAGAAGTAATTGTTCTTCTAGCATTTATTGCAAGTACTGCAGATAAGATTGCTAGAGAAATAAGGAATTTACAACGCACTGAAATTGGAGAAATGTTCGAACCTTTTTCAAAAAATCAAGTTGGTAGTTCGACCATGTCTCATAAACGGAATCCTCATAAATCAGAACGGATTGTTTCATTAGCACGTAGAATTAAATCGAATATTATTGTAGCCTTTGATAATATTGCATTGGAACATGAACGAGATTTGACTAATTCTGCAAATGAGAGGATAATTATTCCTGAATCTTTCATACTAACAGATTATATTGTAAGCCAATTAATATCGATCTTAAAAGGTATAGAATTTAATTTTGATAATATCCAACGGAACCTAGAACTCACACATGGACAAATCTTTTCTGAGAAAATTATGATTGAATTGGTGAAAAAAGGTATCGGTCGGCAAGACGCCCATGAAATTCTGAGACAAGCTGTTATTGAAAGTCGAAAAGAGGGGAAAAACATAGAAGAAATAATTAGTAAAAACCCTACCATTAGCGATTTAGTTACAGTTCAGGAATTATCCGACTGGTTAAACCCTAAGAGTTATATTGGAACTGCCGTTCAACAAGTTGAAAAAGTTGTGGAACAGCTAAAAAAGCGATTATAGTTCTAGAAAAGTGCTAGGAGATATTTTTAATGAGAAGTGAAGAATTTACTTATGAAAAAGCAGGAGTTAGTGTTGATAAGGCAAAAAAGGCGCATCAGATCATTGGAAATTTAATAGAGAAGACCTACCAATTCCGGAAAGGTAAGTTTGGGGAAGTAGTAGGAGAATATGGTCATTATGCTGGATTAATTGATATCGGAAACGGTTTATGCTTAGCATTACACGTAGATGGGGTCGGTACTAAAGTTTTAATTTCTCAATTAATGAATAAATATGACACGGTTGGAATCGACTTAGTTGCAATGCATGTAAATGATATCATTTGTATGGGGGCTGAACCAGTTGCACTCGAAGATTATTTAGCTGTTGAAGAAACAGATCCTGATTTAATTGCAGATATAATGAAAGGAATTGTAGTTGGAGCGGAAATTGCCCAGATGGCTGTAATTGGTGGCGAAACGGCAACTATGCCAGATATTATTAAAGGGGAAGTGAAAAGAAAAGGGTATGATCTTTCAGCCATGAGCGTAGGCATCGTGAAGAAGCAAAATATTATTACGGGGGAGAGAATTCAAAGTTCTGACATAATAATTGGCTTGGAAAGTAATGGCATTCATTCTAATGGTTTGACACTTGCCAGAAAAGCCTTGTTAGAACTTGGAAAATTAACTATCAATCAAAATCTTCCTAATAGTCAAGTGAAAGTGGGGGAGGAACTATTGCGCCCTACAAAAATTTATTCCCGGGAAGTTCTGGAAATCCTCCAAAAGATAGAAGTGCACGGGTTGGCGCATATTACAGGAGGTGCTTTTTCAAAATTAGATAGATTAAGTTTTGGGAAAATAGGGTTTGAGTTAAATAATTTACCAGATCCACCCCAAATCTTTAAAACCATTCAATCAATCACTAAAATTTCCGATTATGAAATATATCGAACTTTCAATATGGGTATCGGTTTCTGTATCATTGCCAATGAATCGAATTATCCAGAAATTGAAAAAATTTGTAAAAAGTATAATACAAGAACCTTTAAAATCGGGAGAATTATTTCTGAAAAGGGAGTTATTGTAATCAAATCAACAGGGCAAAAAATAAAATTATAAAAAAAGGGGAATTTATCGTTTGAGGATGCCACGCGCGATATCGATGACCTCCTGTCTGCTCATCCCCATCTGAGCCATCGTCTCTTGGTAGGTATCAACGAATTTACGGAAAACTTCAACTCCTTTTTCGGATTGGACTTTTTTCACCGCCATAGTTATTTTCAGGAGTTCTTCTTTGGTTGGTTCTGGAAGTCCTGAATCTTTCAAGGCATCCTTTAGAATGACATCAGTTCCTGAGAATTTTCCGTAGCGGAAAATCGATTTTTTCCCGAGCCATGCATGAGGTATTGTCTCGTATGTATAAGGATGCGCCAAAACCCCGGCCGCATGAATACCTGCTTCATGTTTAAACGCATTTGCACCAATTATTGGTTTATTCACAGGAATCGGCACGCCAGCATATTTTGAAATCAATTCGCAGGTCTCGACCATTACTTCTAGTTTTATCTTGGTATTTATACCATATAACGTTTCTAATGCCATGATGACTTCTTCTAAAGGTGCATTTCCCGCACGTTCTCCAATTCCAGTAAAAGTTCCACTGATTCCTTGAGCACCAGCTTCGATAGAAGCGAGGGTGTTGGCAGTCGCCAATCCCAGGTCATTATGACAGTGAAACCCAGGCGCCGGCTTCATTCCATAACCTGCCTCTTCAATGGCTTGAACTATTTTTTTATAAAGCCATATTGTGGTTGTAGGAGTTAAGGATCCGGTGGTATCTGAAATTCCAAAACCAGCCCATTTATTTCCTGCAGCTTCTTTTGCCGCTACGATTAATTTGGCAAGATAGGGAAGATGACTTCGAGAACAATCTTCTCGACCCATTATAATGGTCAAGCCATGATCGCGTGCATATTCTGCCGCCTTGCAGTACATTTCTATATTTTGTTCGGGCGTTATTTTTAATTTTGCTCGAATGTGAAACTCCGAACTGGACGTGAATAGATCGACAGCTTTTGCGTCAGCTTCGAGTGCTTTATCGATATCGAATTGTTTTGCACGGCACATAACAAATGGGAGAAATTTAAAATTTTCAGCATGGATCATCTTACAAGCTTTTACTTCTTCCTCTGAAACGGCGGGAAACCCTATTTCTACAGTAGTAACATTCATTTCGGAAAACAATTTCGCAATTTCTAGCTTCTCTGTAGGGGAAAAAAGCACACCGGCCATCTGCTCCCCATCACGAAGCGTCTGATCACCGATAATAACATTAGGGGAAAAGTTCGTCCCTAGTTCTTCATGATGTTCAATGGTATAATTGTGCAACCACCCTTTTTCAAAGAATTCCGCATAGTCTGGAGGTAATTTCTGAAGGAATTTTTTCATTTTTATTTTAGTCAATATTATCAACCATCAAACTTTTCTTATTTCATTAAAACTCTGTATATCTTTTCTTTAAACGAATTTATTAATTCGTATTCCTTACAATCTAAAGCAAATTAAGAAATATAAAATCTAGCATAGAGTCCTAAAAAATTAAAAACCAAAAATCTAATTAATTCTAACTATAAATTTTAAAGAAAAAAAGAAAGAATCGTTATTAAATTAAAGATCGATATTTGTGAAAAAAATACAGTTGCTAAAGGGAAGAATTCATGGTTACTTTGAATTTAAGTTATTTTAATACCATCCAAGGACCACAAATTTTTCAAAGTTTTCCGGAGGATGCAGATGAAGGGATAGTTCAATCCGTTGCAAATCTTTTAAACATCTCTGAGCTAATTAAGCAAAAATTTTTTGTGTATGAAGGAGCGGACTTTAAGACCGTTAGTCTATATTTCGAAACACCTTCAGAGTGGGCTCGAGGAAAGAAAGAGATGTTACTTTTAAGTATTATTCTACCGCCTGATTCGTCTATTGAGAATAAAGACCCGGTCAGGGGGATACTTGAAAAATTGGAAGCGGAGATAAATCAGGTTGAAAGTGGGTATATGGGTTTTTATGCATATGACTGGGTCAAGATGGAGGAACATGAAGAGGATATTGAAGGAATTGCCCAAGATATTCGCAAAATACTTGAAAAATATGTTAGTGAAGTGGATATTGCGATTAAGGAAGCAAAGAAGTTCTCTTTAGAGCAGATGAGAGAAGTATTTCAGAAAAAGAAATTAGGGGTTTATGTTATCGATGATGAATTTCTCAATTATTTATATGAAATTGAAAAGACCAAGACCCCTTTTATTCGTTTTGCAGACTTTGTTGAAAGTGGAATAACCGTTTTTACAAGTTCAGTCTGTATTGAAGAACTTCAGGTAAGCGAAGCAATTAGAGAAATAATTACGGATTTCATAGGTCATAAAGAAATTCCACAAAAGGAAATTGATTCATTAAAGGAGGGAATAGATCCGCGTCGATTGCCATCTGATGCAAAATTATCTTTGATAGTTCTAATTAGATATTTAACAGAGGTAAATCCGGAATATGACTTAACTATTGCGAGCCCTGATCATAAATTTCTGCATTTCATTCAAGATTATTTCCCTGATATGAAGAGCCTTCCACCTAGCAGTTTCTTTTTGGAAATAGTGAATAATTTAGAAAATAAAGAAAGCCGGGATTACTACGAAAACCTGAGAAAAAAATTGATGAATTATGAACTTCAAAAAGCGATGGCAGAGAAGGATACGACCACATCAAGTGAGCATCTCGCATGGTTATTTGAAAAAGCTGTGGGTACTGCAAGTCAAACGTTTATTCCTATTTCAACCGTTGAAGAAAAGGAAGAGGCAGGACTTTCACTTATAGAATTATCACTCATTAACAGATTTATTGCCGGTGAAGAAATTCCTGATTCAGAGTTCATTAAAATTCAGGAGTTTGAAAAATTTTTAAGCGGAGTTAGGGAGGCACAAATAGCATTAAAGGATATTCAAGAAGAAATTGTAAAAGGCGAGCAAATAAGTGCACAAACAAAAATTTTCACAACAATCAAGACATTAATGGACTCATTTTTACTAGCGTCAGCCTCAGTTATAGAAAAAGAGAAACGAAATCAAATACAAGTTCTAATGGCAAATTTCATCGCAAATTTTCAATTTTTAGCGGCATTATCACATATAAATTTACGGCAATTAGAACAATCAATTGAGAGATTAAGTTTGGCAGCGACTTTTGGTGCAATCGCTGAACAGAAGAAGAAAGTATTAATTTCAATTTACCTGAAAAGTATTACCTACTTATTTAATAACTTGTATCAAGATGCAATTCACAATTTCGCCATTACAGGAGACCTTGGATCTAAATATTTCTTTCCGGGATATCAAATTACAGGACTCGGAGGTAAAGCCATATCAGAATTATTGTCAGGCGAACAAAATTCAGCAAATACAACAATAAAACAAGTGGCAAAATTAATTCCTACTAATGAAAATGATGCGTTAGTTATGTTTGAAAGATTAGGTGATAACTTCTACATGCAAGGCAAGCCTGAAATTGCCATTCATCTATATAATGAAGCATTAGAACTCGCCATTTTTGTTGATAAAAGGCAATCAGTTTCTGAAATTTTTAACAAATTAGAAAGAAGTTTTTACGCAGTAGGTGCATATAATACCCCGCTTTCAGCAGAATTACATAATTTAATTAATAAGGCGCATACTTTGAATGATCCAGACACAATAGAAAAATATAATATGCAATTAGCAAGATTGGGAGATATTAATCAAAAATTATTTTTTGAAACGTTCCCATATATAACTGAAGATTGGGTTTCGGGAGAGCAATTAGATAAAAGTGCTTTCGAGTGGCTAGATTTACTCCAGGTTGTGGTAGAAAGTAAAACTCAAAAGAGAGGAACTAAACGCCAACAAGTAGATTATACGGATTTATATTGCTACAATAAGGAACTTGGAGGGCTTATTATTCGTATTCCTGAGATTCTAGAGTTGAAACTTAAAAATATCCCTGTAATATATAAAATAGCATTAAATCCCAATAACTCTCAATTTAAGATTGTTGATTCTTCTAAGAATGATAAACAAAATTATTACGCGCGGGCAATTATCCATGTGAGATCAAAAAATAATATAATTTTGAAGCGGGAATTTCCGGAAATATTTGGTAATTTTTTTGAGGATTAATTTTTGGGTTGAGTTCCACCAGGGAGGAAGATATCGTGCGGCGAGAGTTCCTTTGCTCCAGCAGGTGTTATTAAAGCGATTTTTGCTTTTTCCCATAAATCAGGAATTGCCCTTGCGCCAGCGTAACCCATAGAAGCTTTTAGTCCACCTAAAAATT
>Ga0307375_10002476_pt1 | contig 18875 bp, 16 predicted proteins | sample TR1MG_FD_202531 | JGI IMG/M metagenome (GOLD analysis project Ga0307375, IMG submission 202531) | Soil microbial communities from Risofladan, Vaasa, Finland - TR-1 | ecosystem: Environmental > Terrestrial > Soil > Coastal area > Acid sulfate soil | place: Finland: Risofladan, Vaasa | collected...
GTGTGAATTTATTTCTTCATGGTGCCCCTGGAACAGGCAAGACCCAATTGGCCAAGGTGCTGGCACAAGAACTTGATTGTGAACTCTTTGAGGTCGCCAGCGAAGATAGTGATGGCGATCCTGTTAATGGAGAACGGCGTTTGCGCGCTTTTCGTGCAGCACAAAGTTTTTTTGGACAACGTCCGGCACTCATCTTGTTTGATGAAGCTGAAGATGTGTTCAGCGATGGTTACAGTTTTTTTGGAGAAAAGAGTACCGCGCAGATGCGCAAGGCTTGGATCAATCGGATGCTTGAAGAAAACCCTGTTCCAACGATCTGGCTTTCCAATTCCATTCATGGTCTTGATCCGGCATTCATTCGCCGATTTGACATGATCTTTGAGTTGCCGGCGCCACCAAAACATCAGCGGACACGGATTATCCAGGAATCTTGTGCAGATTTGCTCGACGAACCAACGGTTGCACGTATTGCCGAATCAGCATCACTTGCACCTGCCGTCGTTACACGAGCTGCGTCAGTCGTGGAGTTGATTCGCAGTGAACTGGGTGAAGCTGATGCAGCCATCGCTTTTGAGTTATTGGTTAGCCATACACTTGAGGCTCAGGGGCATAAACCCATTCTAAAGAATGATCCGAACCGACTTCCTGAGATATACGATCCGTTGTTCATTCGTGCAGATGCAGACCTTGCTCAGGTGGCGGATGGCTTGATGAAATCGAAGTCAGGTCGGTTGTGTCTGTATGGCCCACCAGGAACAGGAAAGACGGCTTACGGGCGTTGGCTGGCAGAGAGGATGGGTATCCCATTGATCGTAAAACGCGCCTCTGATCTGATGTCCAAGTGGGTTGGTGACAACGAAAAAAATATAGCTCAAGCCTTCAAACAGGCTGAGCAGGAGGGGGCACTTCTGCTGATCGACGAGGTTGATAGTTTCCTTCAGGATCGTCGGGGTGCGCAACGTGGCTGGGAAGTGAGTCTCGTCAACGAGATGTTGACTCAGATGGAGTCCTTTTCCGGTGTATTTATTGCCTCGACCAATTTGATGGATGGACTGGATCAGGCCGCACTGCGCCGGTTTGATCTCAAGGTTAAGTTCGATTTTCTCAAGTACGCACAAGCCAAGGAATTGTTGAACCGTTACTGTGAGAAGCTGTCTTTGCCAGCCCCTCAACCCGAGCAACTGGCCGGCTTGATGCGGCTGGAACAACTGACACCCGGTGACTTTACAGCGGTGATGAGACAGAACCGTTTCCGACCGATTGCTTCCACATCTGATTTGGTTGCCGCCTTAGAAGCGGAGTGTGCCGTGAAAGAAGGGGTAAAACAGAGCATCGGCTTTATTCAATAACTGCTGGCGCGGATTGATCAGGTTCAATGCGAATAGGGAGATTACACAGATGACGGTCCTGTCAAAATCAAAACTAATGGCGTATCGGCAATGTCCGAAGCGACTCTGGCTTGAGATTCACCACCCAGAGTTGCGTGAAGATTCGGCGTCCGCGCAGGCCAGTTTCAATATTGGTCATCAGGTTGGTGATATTGCCCGTTGTCTTTATGACCCAAAGGGAACAGGCGTGTTGATTGACCCACAGGTAGAAGGATTCGAGGCGGCGTTTTCACGGAGTCTGACACTGCTGAATAATGCCCAGCCAATTTTTGAGGCCGGTTTCCGGGCTGAAGGTGCTCTGGCATTTGCCGATGTGATGTTGCCGATCAAGAAAGGGCGCAATCGTGCATGGCGCATGGTTGAGGTGAAGTCTTCCACCAGCGTCAAGAACTATCACCACGACGATGCCGCCGTACAATCTTTCATCGCCAAAGCGGCAGGTGTGTCCTTGGTCGGAATCGCCTTGGCGTACATCAATAATCAGTGGGTCTATCCGGGAGACCATGATTACCAGGGATTACTAGTTGAGCAGGATCTGACAAATGAAGCCTTTGGCCGAGGGGATGAGGTGTTCTCATGGATTGCCGAAGCTCAGCGCATCTCACGCAAACGCACATCCCCTAAAATTGGCACGGGTAAGCATTGCAGCGATCCCTTCGACTGCGGTTTCCTCAATTACTGCCAAAGTCAGGAGCCCCAGGCGGAATATCCTGTTCACTGGTTGCCGGGGCATTTAAACAATGACCTGAAGGCACACATTGAAACCCACGATTTGATCGAAATGCTGGATTTGCCGGACGATCTGCTGAATGCACGTCAGCAGCGAGTCAAGACGGTCACGCTTTCCGGACAGGTATATTTTGATCGGGCGGGGGCGGCCACTGCATTGGCTGAATATAAATTGCCTGCCTACTTCATGGATTTTGAAACCATCCAGTTCGCTGTGCCCATCTGGCAGGGTACCAGGCCCTATCAGCAGATCCCCTTCCAGTTCAGCGTTCATCGTCTTGCCCGCACGGGCAAAATCGAACACAGGGAGTTTCTCGATTTATCTGGAGAGGATCCATCTCTAGGATTCGCCGAATCACTGATTGCTACCTGTGGTCAACGTGGACCGGTCTTTGTCTATAACCAAGCATTCGAAAAAGCACGGATCCGGGAATTGGCTTTGCGTTTTCCAAGACTGTCGGCAGATCTACTGGCCATAAATGATCGGGTGGTTGATTTGTTGCCCATTGCTCGTGAGTACTACTACCATCCCAGTCAGCAAGGCAGTTGGAGTATCAAGAAAGTGCTCCCAGCAGTGTGTCCTGATTTACGTTATGACCATCTCGATGGTGTTCAGGACGGTGGCATGGCCATGGACGCTTTTCTTGAGGCATTGGCTCCAGAATCATCAGCCAGCCGAAAAACTGAGATTGAGAAGCAGTTGCTTGCGTACTGTGCGCTGGATACTTATGCCATGGTGCGCTTGTGGTCGGTGTTCTCTGGCCACACGGTGAGGATTTGATTGATGACGAAACGTCCTGATACGCTGGAAACTGTTTTGTTGGCCATCGAGTTGCTGCGCCGTATTCCTCGCGGGCGCAAGGTCACGGCAGGTGAATTGCACGAGCAACTTAAAAATGAGGGCATTGAGCGTGAATTGCGCACCATCCAGCGTCAGTTGGAAATGCTCAGCGGGCATTTTGATATCGAGCGGGATGAGCGCAGCAAACCCTACGGCTACCGTTGGCTCGAAAACTCCGGCGGGTTGACCGTGCCAAATCTGACACTTCAGGAATCCCTGTTGCTGAACTTGGCCGAAGAACACCTGAAGAATCTCCTTCCTGCTCGACTGATGAAATCAATGGGAAGCTTCTTTGCCCAGGCGCGGCGTAATTTCGGGGCAGACAGTAACGCACGACTGGAGCGCGAGTGGCCAAGCAAAGTGCGTGTGGTGGCAACCAGTCAACCGCTCCTGCCACCCAAGATCGTACCCGGTGTACTGGAAGTTGTGAGCGAAGCGTTATACAGCAATCGCTGGTTACATCTGGATTATCGAAATTCAGTCAGCAAACAAAACGAAATCGAAGTGATGCCACTTGGCCTGGCTCAGCAAGGACCCAGTCTGTACCTCGTCTGCCGCTATCGAGGGTATGACAATGAACGCAGCCTCGCGCTACACCGCATGCTTTCAGCTAGGGCATCCTCGTTCAAATTCGAGCGACCAAAAGAATTTAACCTGAAAAAATACGACGAAGATGGGCAATTTGGATTCGGTCATGGCGAACGTGTTCACCTGACCTTTCATATAGATCGGGACGCAGGAAAACACCTACTTGAGACACCGCTTTCAACCGATCAACAGGTGCAAGAAATTGGAGATGATCAATTGGAGATCACCGCAACCGTGGTCGATAGCTCCATGCTGGAGTGGTGGTTGCGCGGGTTTGGTGATGCGGTGAGTTATGTCCGGCGTCAGCCCAATCCATAGCGGAATTTTTTCACAACGAAAGGTCGAGTCGTAAGGCTTCCACCAAGGCCTCTGGAAGGGGACGCAGTGGAGTGTCGTTGCCTCCGACATTGAGTTCGTGGGCGAGAATCTTTTCCCCGTTTTCATCGCGGAAGTCTTCTTCCTCGATATCGGATACATCGAATTCCGGCTGGCCCAGTAGGACCTCGAATTTTTGTGCGCGGGAATAGACTTTCTGATACTGATATTGCTCGTAGTTATCAGCAAGAAATGGAATGCCGATATTGATTGATAGGCGATCCGACATTTGTGCCAGAGAACCCACCCGGTCAACCCGACCGTTTCGCTGTTCCAGCTTGGCCGGGTTCCACGGTAGATCATGATGAATGACATCAGCGCACTGGCGATGAAGGTCAATGCCTTCAGAGCCGATTGACGTACATATTAGGATGTCAGGCAGTAGAGGGGAGTTGAAGGCGGCACACAGGCCTGCACGGCTTGTCGTAGGCGTGCTGCCGTCAAGAGTTTCGACGCTTTCGATTTGGCCAACGAAAACACCTTGCCACATGCTCCGGCGTTTGGATTGTGTTAAGTCGGCCCGGCTGATCGAGCCGTCAGCCTCTACCATGTTAGTGAGGAAGCGCGTGACGCGCTCCAGCATTGAGTTATCGTGTCCAATGCGCATCGAACGCAGTCCTTCGGTTATGCGGGCAAAGGGGGTATCGGCCTGACTTGCGCGCTCGTAACGCACTAACAGGTCATCGCGCAAGATGATTTTCCGGATTCCGGTCATCAGGTCGTCAAGGACATCGTAAAACACCATGGCACTTTGCAGTTTTTGGTCAGATGGGATCTCAGCGTCATTCTTTTGGCTCAGTTTCAGCGATTCGTCATCCAAAAGCTGCCAGATTAGATCATGGAAGGAAAGGTCATCTTCCATCAACCAGAGATTTCTACGCCCTATATATTGATCTCGGATGACTGCCTCAACGGCCGAAGTGATCTTGGCTAAGTCATCTTCTGTTGTGGATATTTCCTCCTCTTCATGGTCACCCACTCCTTCACCAGTTTCGTCATTGCCCGACTGTTTGCCTTTACTGGACGCGAGGAAAACACGCAGTATTGGAAAGTCGTCTCGCTGACAGTCTTCTTCCAGTAATGCAGACATAAGGGCAAAAAACTCCAACGGTGACTTCCATTTGTTTTGAGTCAGGTGTCCATCTGCATATGCACGTCCAATTAGCCAAGTGTCGAGCAGGTTGATGATGCGGCGGTCACTGTGATGAACTCGCGCTTTAGCCAAGCAGTGAATGACAAACGCCTGAGCATCAGACAGATATCGAGCTAGCAATTCTTCGCCGGTAGTTCGCTGGTTGAGCGCTTCCCAGAGTGAATGCCACCAGAGGTTCTCTAGCAGGTCGCGTCGCTTGAGAAGATTGCGCCGCTCTGTCGTAGTGGTGGAGCCCTGCGCACTGATAAAGCCATTTATTTTGGTTTTCAGGGCATCTTCTATTTCTTTCAAAGTGGCAACTCGCTCGCAGAAGATCAGCGTCTTGCGACCGTCCTCGAAATTGTCGAAGGCCTGTTTCACCGTGGCCTCCACCTTGGGATGCATATGTTGACCGAGAATGCGCTCAAACATATCGCGGTAGGCTTGCGTCGCCGGGGACTTTCCAAGTTTGCGGGCACTCGCACGAAAAGCGGCTGTGCTGGATGTCAGGCCACCGAGTAAACGGGCGTTAGACTCGAATGAATTATTCTCTTCACGCTGCACCAGTTGACCGAGCCGCATGCCAATGAAGTTGACCAGGGCGGCAGCCTCGTTGGCATATCCATCGGCTGGATAAAGCGCTGTACGAGGATTTCCTCGGTAGGGTTGTTCAAAAAAATCATTACCGATGTGAAAATTGCGCTTTTCCCGGGTCTTGGTATGGCGGATAACCACTTGTCCAAGCCTGTCCTGTAGGGCTCGGATTGATGCACGGTAGGCAAGAAAGTCAGCAGCGAATTGTCGGATTTCTTCGGATTCAGTGTGGTCATCCGTAATAAGCTTGGCATTAGCATCCAAGTCAGCGGTATTGAATAATTCCGAGAGGCGCCGCGCTTCCGCCGGAACCAAAGATAGTGCCTGCCAAGCCTTGCCGAAGGTTGTACTGGTTGCAAGGCAACGGGGGATTTCTCCATTCGATGCGTATAGGGCCTGCATCACTTCTTCACTGCCTCCGCTTCGTGCCTGCACGAAGGCAAACAGACGCGCTATTTCCCCTTCTTCCATCTGAAACGGAGTCGCGGACATAATCAATTTGTTTTGGATGTCTGGTGCGAAATGGTCACGGAAGTATTGAGCGCCATAGGCACCACCTTTCCAGTTATGAACTTCGTCAATCACTGCAAGATTGATATTGGCTCGTGCAAGTTGTGCAGCGAAAACAAGATTGCCGAGATTGTTGAAGAAAGTCTGAGCCCCGCTTGCATCGCCGCGCATGATGGCATCGGAAAGTGGGCGCCACTCTTCCTGGATATCCGGTCTGTTGACTAGATTGATGACGACTTGGCGTAAGCCGTAAAATTTGCTAAGAGCCATCAATTCCATGCTCTTCACATAGTAATTCCAACGGTGTGCATGTTTATCATCGAACTCGACTGGCAGGATATTGGCATCCACTAGGATCTTGGCATGTGCTTTCCAGGTATCGGAATGGCGGCGAGACATCAGGTGTGCCAGCAGGTACTTGGATAGGAACTTGTTATCCGTGTGGTCGATGCGTGGTCGAGTCAGCGCATTCATGCCGATAATGTAGACATTCGGCTCGTGTCTATCCTGCTCGCTGGCGAATCGCTTGAACATGGCCGTGACGTGAGCACGATTGTAGCGGGGTGATCCTGCGCGTGGTGAACCATCGAAGCTGTGATCTTGCAGGCTGCAGAACAGACCTTTATAAAAGTGCGCGCGCAGACCGTAGTCCTCATCGAGAAAACGCCAAATTGCGTGTTCTGAATTGTCCGAGAGAAATGCCACGATACGAAGATCGTGCATGTGAAGATCGGCAATAGACGCCCATAGGATGCGTCGTTTTTTGCCCAGCAGGCCTCGCGCAAAGGCCCAGTTGAACATGCACCAAGTGAAGCACAGGCGAGTTTCTTCCTTCACGCGCTCAACCGTGTGGTCGGTGAAGTCCTTCAGATTTCGAAAAAGATCCCAGTAGTTGTTGATTGTGATTGGTTGCATGCCTTTGCACTCGCGTTTCGGTCGAATCAGGTAGTGTTCATTGAAGCTTTGAATCTCCTGTTGCCATTTCACGCGCAGCACACTGCTCGGTGGCGTGACCAGCAGAACTTTGCGGTCATTGGTATCGCTCTGGAACAGGTAACCCGCCATGACCGCTAGTGCGGCATATGTCTTACCCATGCCTACTTCGTCCGCCAGTAGTACGGTGTCGATTCCACGCGCAAAGCGCTCTGTAACCGCTCTGGCGGTATGCTGCTGGCGCGCCCATGCCTTCTCGGTGGCACTGTCTTTGGGGGCGTCAAGAATGATGTCATGCAGAGGAATGAGGTCAGACATGAAGGAGTCGCCCCCTGATGAAGTCAATGTAGGTGTCCATGGGCGTGCTGACATTTGGCGCTTCAATCCTGTCGGCAAGCTTACGAGTGAGACTGACAAGCTCAGGCAAAGTAGCGGTAAGGGTGTTGCACAGTAGTACCAATTCACCGAGGCGGAATAGGTAAACCTGTTCGGTGATTGGACACGGTTTGCGCTTGTACTCCTGCTCCAGCAGGTGCGCGTATATGCGCAAGGGTTCGGCAAGACGCTGCTCACATTCCTTTGTCCGATCTGCGGCATTTACAAAAGCTGTATTCGCAATGTCGATAGCACGCTGATTGAAGGAATTTTCGACGGCAGAGAAGAGGTTCAAGTAGCGCTGCATCGAGACAACGGCGTTAGCATCCCGATCAACGGTTGATTCAGAGTCTTCATTGGTTGTGCGACCGCTCTCGCCGGGCATGTATTCCCCTTCTACGAGACCTGATGGGCCGACGGGATGGGTGTAGTACCTCATCCAGTCTTCCGCTGATGGAAAAAGTAGCAGATCTTGCTGACGGGTCAGCTCAGCATCATGGACGAAGGGTAGTAGGTAAGCTTTGTCAGGGCTGCTGCGCGGGGAAAAGCTAAGGTTTCGCCCGCCCTGCAGGGGCATGTAGGCCTGTTCTCGCGGGATCACTTGGGAGTTAGCTCCATCAATCAACAGATGTACGCGTCCCCAATGAATAGAGTAGTCCTGCAGACGCGCAACTTCGGCGGTGTTGAAATCGAATACCAGCCCATTGCCTCCATGGTCGCCTCTTAGCATGATGCCCTTAATGAACTCTGGATAGGCGGGCTGCTCGACATACTCTTCATCATCGACCTCATCTATGTGTTCGGGGAAATCTCCAAGCTGTTCATAATAATCGTTGTTATCTATCACGCCGATAGCGGGGAGGATTTGATCTATAAGGGTATTTGCATTCCCAACTTCGATCGAGGCAACGCCAAGTTCCTGATTATCGCCATTCCATGCCTTTAACGTAAAATTTGCACTTCCGATATAGACCAAGTGGTTAGAACCGCTGCACAGGACGAGGATTTTCGCATGTAGGGTGCGGTTGATATGCAGATCGCCGAGGCGTGCTCCGTCATTGGCATGCGAAATACGTTCACGTTCACGTTCGCTGATTAGGGCTGGTATCAGGCTGAGCTTGCGCTGTTGCCCCTTCTTGCCCGTGCCGTAATGTAGCCTACCAAGTTTGAGGATATTGGCTTCGTCTGTGACGATGTGCATATCTGTGGGTGCACCGATCGCCTTGACCAATTCATCGGCTATACAGGCGTCACTACGGTCGAAGAAGGGTGAAACGACCAGAATTTTTTTTGGTGCCGTGTCTGAAATACTGTGCCAGAGGCTGGTTAGGCGCTCTAGGCCATTCTGATTGTCGAACTGGCCATAACCAGAATGCAGTAGCGAATGTTTACCTGGAACTGCGTCCACCTGCCAGCGGGATAGGCGTGCGTCGAGGGTATCTGCAATCGCCTGGCGTGCTCCGGCAGCGGCAGGCTGTGCCCATTGCCTATAGCCTATGCGTAGCAACTTGCTGAACTCGCTCAAAATGTTAAGTTCAGCTGTTTCTTTGTCGCTCCAAAGGAAGTCGACAAAGACTTCACGATTCTCAAACAGGCCGGTGCGGGTCAGATTGAACGAGCCAATTACAAGACGCACAGTAGCGCGCGTAACAAACAGGTAAGCCTTCGAGTGATGGCAGCGGTAAGCCCCAGGGTTTACCGGTAGAAGATCAAGAAAATGGGGTAGCTGATTGAATTCGCGTGTCTTGCGGGCATCGTAGATGACTACCGGGTGCATATCTGCGATGAATTTTAGATGGTTACGCTGCAGTTCGACATTGTCGGCGAGCCGACGCCCTGACAGCAGATTGATTAGCTGCTGATCGTCGAATTCATACGTGAGGACTAAAAGGTGCTCGATCGGGTCACGGTGCATGTCATTGGCGACATCAGCAAAGATCTGCTGCAAGATACCGAAATTGGCATCTTCATGATGTGTGCTCATGCATCCCCCCTAATATACCGAACGTAGCGTATCGCACGGTCGAAGTGCCAGTCCCGCCGGTAGTGGTAGGTCAGCAGGGCAAGCTGTTCGTCGGCTCCTGCCATGCCGCTGATCTCCTCATGCAGCGTAGTGAAGCCTTGGCGATCGAAGCGATCACGCACACACAGCTCTCCGTTTTGCATGTAAGGCATGGAGCCTTTGTCTCTCTGGCTCTGCTCATGGTGTTGAACGATGATGGCTGCGGCTGCGGTATGGCCGCTGGCCCCTGACAGCGCTGCAAACAGGCCTTTCGTGTCGTAGTGGTTGTCGCTAGCCATGTAATCTTTAGCCAATGAGGTAAGTTTTTCTGCAAGAGTGCGTTCAAGAGCACCAACAGAAGGCAGGGCAGTCCCTGCATCATGGCAGAGCAGGTATTCGCGTTCGAACAGGAACAGGCATATGGCGCTCATGGTTTCGAAGCGGCCAGCTTGCCTGAACACCTCGGCCAAACGTGGGTAGCGATCTGCCAGATAAGGGAAGAAATTGCTGTAGGTTGCATGATCGGCCCGCTGAGCCAGAAGCTCGTCTTCACTGAATGGGTTGGTCCATAGCGTACTAATCTCGGTTTTATGGGAACACAACGCTTCCACAGCATCCTGCCAGACTTCCTGCTCAGTAGGCGACGGCAAGCTATCGATACCATAGGCTTTACCGATAGCTTTCAATTGGGTGTGTGTAATCACATTGCCTTCGAGCCAGTCATCAATGATTGTGTCCAGGGATTTCCGACCGCGTTTGGCGAAGGCCTCGGCCAAGCGAGTACCCAATGGTGTCAATCTAACGCCGCTGCGTTCAAGAAACCCCCAAACTACAGATGGACTGCTGTAGTGGCCGAGAGTGCCATAGGCAAGACTGAGGAAAATCGCATTGCTACGTCCAATACCGCGGAGCTCAATACGGTCTCGACCTTCGAGGATGGCCTGATATTTAGTCACATTCAGGATGCTTTGACCCGCGGCGACACTGGCCAAGCCCCATAGGATCTCCACCTCGCGAAAGCGTCGCACGAAGTCATCTTTACCTGGCTCGATCCTACGCTTACCCAGTATCTGGAAGGCCAATGCGAGCATGCCGTGGTAGGCGGGCGCGTTGGACAGCACCGTAAACTGTGGGTACAAGCGACTGCGAAAGCTACCGAACGGCTGAATGAAGGCGAGTGGGTCGACAGACTGTTCGGGCTTGGCGGTTATGGTGTATTCGGAAAATTTCATTCTTTACAGCCTATGTTCCGGTTGATTGCAGAGATAAATCTCGTCATGCACTCGTCTGGTCGATGGTGACCGCATTGCCCCTTATACAGGCAGTGAGTCGTTACGCCGAGCTTTGCGGCAACCTCGGCGACGGAATAACCGCGTTCGACGACTTTCCTGACGGCTTCCTGCTAGAATTCCGGGGTATAACGTTGGCTGCTCATGGGCTCCCTCCTATGCTCAAATTATAGGTCGGAAGTGCTTACAGAACCCAGGCCAGTCAATTTGCCTTTTCACAAGTGTCAGTGAAAACGGGGTAGAACCCATTACATCGAGCGGTTCCACAACCCCCGAATGCGACGTAGACTCGCCAGGCAGGATCAGAAGTTTTTAGCCTTTTTACAACCGTCCGTGTAAACGAGTTAAGAAACACGGAAACTGATTGTCAAATTGACAATGGAAATCCCAAACACTAAGATGACGGATGGAAATTTGAAAACTTAGGGGGTGTTATGAAAGGATATGCGTTTCTTAAGGCAACATTATTTACTGTTGGGCTATTTTATTGTGGAGTTATTTTTGCTTCAAGTGGCAAATCAACGCCGCCTAAGCTAAACCACGCACTTGAATGTTTAAATGTGTCAATTCTAAACTCCGGGATTTTTCATTACGGACTTAAAGATGCCGAAAATTTACAACCACATTATTGGTCAATAGTAGTGGCAGTCCTTGGCGTTGAATATAAAATTCCTGAGAATGAAGTAACCGAATTATCCCGGGCATCACTGAAGAAAGGTCAAAAAAGATTTGATGGAATTATGCTTCAGAAAAGAAGCGGGGAAAGCATGCAAAATACTTACAACCAAATAACAAGTGAGTACATTAATTGCATTGATTTTGCAACAAGTAAAAAAGGGGTCCACAAAGAAATGGCGACCGCAATTAAGCTTTATAATATTGAGCAATTAAATAAAGACAGGTAATTTAATATAAAAAATGCATTTATGGCCGTTAAATCTTGTATTTTATTTATTTAGGCATGGTGGTGCACTCTTGACTGTTTCCACCAAAATCAGCGGATCAAACTTGCTCTTTCGCGACTTATGATTTATTTATTTTTAACTGAATGCGAGGATTTTTATATAGATTTATATCAATTTCAATTGACTGACTGGGGAATGTGTTTTCGCTTATGCTTTGCATAAGTTTACATGTTCGACATTCAATATGACTTGTTCATTGTTAAAGTAACTCATTCTCGCGAGTATTTATGGCGCGGGCGCGCACGACATTTTAATGTCTTGACGAGAACCGTTTTGACTCAATATAGGTGATCTGTATATGAATAATTTATCAATTATTTTTTTGACCGCAATCTGCGTTTTCATTCCTGTTCGCGGTGCGTATGCTGATACACAACAAGACTTTTACTGCTCTGTAGCCCCAGATGGCAATACTTTACTTGGATGCTGGAAAGCAAAATCTAGTTGTTATACGAGCATTCATGATGGCGAGCAATGCAAAGCGGAACCTGGATTTATGTGGCAATATATGGCTCCAGATCTGCTTCATTAATTCATTGCCATAACGTTTTACGCTTTTTTTTATCAAGAGCCGGTGTTTGTCAACAAAGATGCCCCTGGATCTCCCGCACGCTCAGGCCGCGGGCATACAGCGAGATGATCTTGTCGTCAAAACCAGACCAACGGGTCTGATGCTTGGCAATCAGTTGCGGCTCGAATGCGCCTTGGCGGTCGCGGGGAATATCCAGTGGCAATTCACCAAAATCGCCCTGCAAGGTCTTGGCACTGTGACCGTTGCGGGTGTTGCCGGTGCTGTTGCTAACAGCGCCGCTCCTACCGTGGTCGAGGTGTTCGGTCATCTCGGTTTCGAGTGCCCGCTCAACCAGCATCTTGGTCAGTTGCTTGAGCAGGCCATTCTCGCCAATCAGGTCTTCGGGTTTCTGATAGTTGGCTAACAGGGCGTCGGCCAGTTTTACTAGTTCGGGATCGGGTTTAACTCGTTTGTTACGTTTCGGTTCGGTCATTGCTGCTCCTCGTATGCTGGCAGTCTCCTGCCAAATGACCGTTTACACAAAACTTATTACACCCTCGTTTTTACTGATTGGGATAAATCCATGGATTATCAGTAGAGTTAAAACCAAAAACAACACCATCAGACCCATCTGTAACGAAGGTGCTGACAATCAACTTAAAAACTTTGTTATATGAGTTGCTGTTTAATATTCCACTCACCGTAATGGATACCACGCATTGATTATTATCGTTAAGGTCTATACTGTTGATAGAAAAGCCTCCATTTCTAATTAAATCCGTGTAAGGCTCATTTATCCCGAACTCGAATGACATTGCATTATCTATAGAATTGACAGAATAATTTGTTAAATTTTTGGTTTTTTCGCAGATATAGTTATACTCATCTTGAGAAACGCAAGAAAATTTCAAATCATGATCTGCGCCGTGGCAACCGGAACTCGAGTATGAACCATATTCAGTTTCATCATTAAATATATAAACATTTCCTTTTTGCTTTCTTTGATTGCTTGCTTCTCCATGAGAGAAGCTTTTTTCAGATCTTTTAAACCAGTAATCTGCTCTGGCTGAATTTTTATCCACCCCATGACCATTTAGATACATTTCCCCAAGTTTGAATTGAGCGTTTCCATCGCCAGAATTTGCCATTCTTTCAAGCTTAATCAATGCCTTATGATCTCCTCCTTGTGCCTGCCCTGCAATGGTATCCACATTGTCCATTGCACGGGATAATGCCGGCTGACTCAAAGAAATAAAAATAATCAAAAAAATTAAACGAAATATTTTCATGGATTCCCCTTTATGTAAAATATGAGTTTTCTTTAATCAAACAACTTAATTTTTGCATTTATGATTTCTGGCAGCATATTCCGACCTTGATTCGTACGAAACTTTCGCAATATTGAGCAATTCCTCATCTGAAATATCTTTCAAATCAGCCGCCGTAATAATCTTCATTGGGGTGTTAACTTGATCTCTCAGAAAACCTGAACTTTGGAAGTTTTTAGGAAATTGCATTTTGCTGAAATCTGATTCAGTAAGGTAAACATGAACATTTGAACTGTCCAGCGCCAGAATAAAAAAATTTGTATAATTAGCATTGGGTGTTTCGCATATAGCAAAACGAACATGATTTTTATCGTTGGTTACATGGCAAGCAATTCGCTCAAACATATTAAATAATTTCACCCCAAAATATAGCAATCTTTGGCGACCATCATTACAAAATAAACTCACGAATTCATGTTCTTTTAGATATTTCATTTTTCATCCTGCTATTCAATTACTGAGCCAGCACAACCAAATTCTTAATTAATTTTTACTATACTCATTCTTTTGTTGATGACGCTAGCAATCTAATTTACTTTGATATTGGCATATTTAATATATCCTGGTGATTTTTGCAGCAGTCTCCGCTCCATTCGTCCAGAACTTTCTTATTTAGAAATGCTAATGAAACCGTATTGGCCAACAGATTTCTGATATATTATTTTATGTGATTTTGTCTGGATTATTTTTAGAGAAAGAATATAGTATTGTTGTGAGTCTTGCGCTTTGATTGAGAAACTACCCCCCAATGGGATCTCAATACCCTCGCCTGTCATTTTCCCTGAATTCGGAACCTCGTAGTATTGATATAACTTATAGAAGTCACCACTTCTTACCTCAAGATTGGTTGCGGGTGAATACTGATCGTTGGGTGCAAAGCAAACTTCTGGATTTATTGTTCCGTTGCCTGCGCTACAGGAGATTATCGCCATGTATGGATGTGAATTTTCAAATTCGATTTCAGCTTGAGCGTTTTCACGATTTTTTTCTTCAATCTCGGCGGCCAGTTTTTTGGGGTCTTCGCAATGGAAAATAATTTTATATGTTCCCCCGGTATTGTCATATACGGAACCCTCCCTATCTATTACGGCTTCATGGCCAGATTTGGAGCAGGCTGCTAACACAGAGTCGTAAGCCTTTTTCTTCGCTGTCGGGAGATCGACATCTCCAACCTGTTCTACGAATTCACCTGCGGTATCAGCGACTGGGCTTAATGAGTTGTAGGAGCAACCTGACAGTGAAGCTGCAATGGCCATTATGGTTAGATATGAGATTCTCTTCAATTTCCTGTCCTCTGCATCCTAGTGCTGATGTGGTACATACTATTCAGCTGGTATAAAGTTGTCAATTTGACAATTTTTTTTCCCGCCTTGTTGCCTTCATAGACCCGCCGGTAGATCGTCTCGTGGCTGATGACTTCGTGGTTGCTGATTTGGTCGAGACTCCACTGTTCACGCAGTTGCCACCGGGTGAACAGCTAGATCACATCATCGATCCGTTTGGCATTGAACAGTTGTCGCACACAGGCAAGCCGGTGCGCGTACCTATGGCGGCAGCCTCGCGGACTACTGTGCGGGACAGTTCTCGACTGATGGTGGCGGGATGGCATTCAAGCAGAATGGCAATTCTGCTTGAATGCCATGCCATGCCTTGCAAGGCGTAAATATGGTATCTTTCTTCTCGAGTGAGGTGTGTGTAGTACTTTTCAGCAATTTCGACTTGTCGATCAAAAAAAGCATGGATGCTACCGCATCACGTCCACCCAACCGGCGTTACTCAAAATTGCACTTCATCCTTGAATCTACCTTCATTACTAAGAAGGGACCAGAGTCACAGCAGGGTGTCCAGGGACTTGGATTGCACCGTATTCCGATTTCTCTGACTCCGGACTCACTTGGTATCAAGTGCCTTTATAATTAACCTAAACGAGTAGAGAATAATCAGGCTTCCCAAAAAATCCCCTACCCCCATCACTGCAGTGCTCCAAATAAAGCTTTTAGTTTCCCCTGTGTAGGAGTACCAGATTTGGTGCATTACTGCGCTTATGATTGAAAATGTCAATGCCATTTTTAGCAAATCAGTAGGAACGATTGTTTTTGGGTCAGTATTTATATTTAGGCCGTAGTGGCTTATTTTTTTTGCGATCATGGGTGATGCTCCAGAGATTATTCCAGAGCCCAAAGAAACGATTATATTTGATGCAAATAACTGCTCGTAACTTAAAAAGATTGAAGACAAAATAATACCAAGCGCACCCTCAATGTCTAGCAAAAGGACTGCAATTAGCCTTATGCCGCTAGGCAAGAAGACCCAATTAACCCCCGCACTAAATGCAAGAGAAGAAAAAAACAACTGATTGATATAAAAAAATGCAGAGTAAATTATAGCAACCGAACCAACTCTGACTACGCGATAAACAAATAATTTAAAAACTTCCCTGCTGTAGCTCACGATTGGGCAGAATCCTTACTCATCTCTAGAGGCCAAAATAAGGCACTCTCCCATTTTTGAAAAATACTCGAGAGTCTTGTCAGTTGGCACCACATACTTTGTTCTGTGGTCACTTTGGTCGACCTCTAGGTTCAGCATCCCTTTCGCTCGTAGTGATTTCAACCTGCGAAATACAGTGCTTTCAGATGTATCTTGTAGTGATTTCATCGCTTCTAAAACCGTTATCCGTTGCCCCGTAGCCCACGCTGAGCCAAAAATATGCAGTAGTTGATCCTCTACTGCATCCAGTGCTGGGAATGTAGGCAGTCCACGAATCACCTGCGCAAGTTGCAGAAACTTCATGTATGTTGATTTATCGTTCATAGTGGGCGTTTTCAAGAACCAAGTTCAAAAAGGGCAGCGTGATGCTGCCTGAAGTCAAAAGCGTCTGGCGTGAACAGCTCGGCCGGGCACTTGAAGCCTAGCGATTTTCGCGGCCTGGTGTTCAGTTGCCATGCGATCGCATCCAGATCCTCTTGGGTAAAACCACTCAGGTCACTGCCTTTGGGCAGATACTGCCGCAACAGCCCGTTAGTGTTCTCGTTGATACCGCGCTGCCAGGGGCTGTGTGGATCTGCAAAGTAGACCTTCACCCCGGTAGCCTCAGTTAATTGCCCATGCGCAATCATTTCTCGCCCCTGGTCATAGGTCATGGACAGGCGCTTCTGCGCCTCGATCCGGTTGAGCACCTGCCCAAAACTTTTCACTGCCGTTGCGGTGCTGGCGTCATCCATCTGGGCCAACACCGTAAACAGCGTCGTGCGCTCCACCAGAGTGCCCACGGCAGAGCGATTATACGCTCCCTTGATGAGATCACCTTCCCAGTGCCCCGGCACTAATCGCTCATCAATTTCCGGCGGCCGATCATGGATGCTGACCATGCTGGGGATCTTCCCACGCCGATCTTCACCTCGTGAACGCGGGCGGCGCTTGGTATGACCAAAACGTAACCAGCCGATCACTTCCGTGCGCAACTCGCCGCGCGGCATGGTGTAGATGGTTTCGTGGCAAGCCTGCAATGATGGGGTATCGGGGTGCACGATGGCCAGTGTGCCAGCAATCTGCTCGGGTAAGTAGCCAACCTTCAAATAACCCATGACGTGATCCCACAACACAACACCCGGCTTCAGGCGGCGTTCAACCCGTGGCTTGACCAAGGATGCACGGACGCTGCGCTGCGCAACCTCTGCTCGGTAACCGCCCGCTAACAGCGGCCGACCACGACCATGACGAACCTTGGGGCGCACCCACCCATGGCGACTTAACTCCCGACTCAACGTCGAAGCTGAGCGGCCCAACTCCTGAGCAATCTGCCCAGGCTTGATCCCCATCGACAACTGCGTCTGGATCATCGTCCGTTCTTCAATACTCAAATGCGTGTACTTTTTCATGCAACATTCTCTCCGAAAAATGTTGCACTTGGTTTTCGAGCGCGCCCTTCCTAACCTTCCCCTGAAACGAAAAAAATTGCTGAAGCAGTCCCTGGAGCCATTGTGCGGCTCCGGGGGGTGTTTGCATAGCCTGACTAGTTATTGCGGTGTACTTTCTTCCATCTCCATCGCCTTCCGATCCAGCTTTGCCTTCAGTCCTGGCTTTTGCGGGCTTGGTGGTGAATTGGTTACTTCTGGCTCATCAGTCAGTATCGGGAAAAACTCTTCAATGATTTCGGTGACTTCCTCCTCTGTGTCTTCAAATTCCCCATTGGCAAATCCCTGTTGCGCTGCTTGATCCAGTCCCGCTTGGTCATAGCCAGATTCCCGTCGATGCCGATCCAGTGTTCGGGCCTCGTCGATAGCTTCTTCCAGACTCATCCCCTCACGAGTGGTGATGTCTACATAGAAAATCGCCGCATGGAAACTCATGGCTGTACTCTTGCCACGAATTCGCAGTGCCAGTGGCAGACATGAAAGGAAATTGCCCGAAACGGCTTGGTAATAGTTCAATCGGGCCGTCAGGCTACGAATGCTATTGAAACCGGTGGTACGGAAAATGAAGGTGCCGAGTTGATCGTCCTCACCAATCTGCACATTCAAACGGCCGTAAGGTTTGCAAGCGCCCCCTTTGGCCAGTTCGCAACCTTCAGGGGATGGGCAGGGCAGACTTTGTATCCCCTGACTGGTACTGCGCCGACATGTTTCCCCATTGCCGACACATAGCGGTCTGCCTGAACGTCGATCGAACAGACTGTATTCAGCCCGCAGGTTCAGATCCGGTTCATTGAATAAAAACCGAACCGGGATCACACGCAGTTTTCCATTCTCGCTGCTTTGTCTCAGCTCTGCGTCCAGTGGATGGTTGATCCAGCCTTCCTTGCCTTGTACCTGGGTTGTGATGGTGAATTGGTCATCTTTTTCCGGCAGACGCTTTCCGTTTTTCTCGACGACTTTACCGATTGAAATCCGCCCAATAACGGGCGGCGTAATGACGAGTCCCTTAATCATGATTCTTGCCTCTTTGTTGTGGATGTACTGATCAGGAAGCGACGACTGCCTTCCCGTTGGGTCTGGTACTGAGCAATCAGCTCTGGGTGCTCGATCTTCAATCGATCGGTATCCAGCACCTGGCTGTCTTTGCTGCGCTTCCAGGTCACTGTGCCCTGGGCAAATACGGCACGGGAGGCGTCACCCAATCCCTGCTTGATGGCCTGCATGGTCTCCTGTTCTTGCGCCTCCAAGGCTTGCCGTTGCTGACGCAGTTGGACCAACTCATCAAAACGAGCCGACCAGGCTTCATCCTCACGCCAGTTCTGGCTCTCGCCGTTGTCCTGGGGGAATAAGGCTTGCAGTGCTCGATCCGATGAATCACTACCATCAGCCGGTGGAGGG
>Ga0307375_10002477_pt1 | contig 18871 bp, 13 predicted proteins | sample TR1MG_FD_202531 | JGI IMG/M metagenome (GOLD analysis project Ga0307375, IMG submission 202531) | Soil microbial communities from Risofladan, Vaasa, Finland - TR-1 | ecosystem: Environmental > Terrestrial > Soil > Coastal area > Acid sulfate soil | place: Finland: Risofladan, Vaasa | collected...
ATGTGAATCCCGTATTTAAGTCCCATGACTTAAGACTGGTTAAATCAATGTGTATCGCCAAATTATCTGTGATAAAAGTATCTAAGCACTCTAAATTCATTTCGTACAAGAATTTATAATAAATACTACGGCAGTTTAATTAATAGTTCTGTATTTATGTAAAATGATAAATTAACGCATTATTCTTATGATTAGTAATAATAAACAAAGATTATTTGAGATGATGAATAGGGTTAGTGGCATGCCATTAAGCGAAGAAAATAATTCATTACCTCACTTACCTTCGTGGGCATCTTCCAGTGTCAAATATTTTGTTCCATTGGAGGATTATGAAGAACAAGTACCTTGTGCCACAAATGTTCAAGAAGTTGAGCGTGACCTTAATCCGAAAGCAGCAGAAATCGAAGACCCAATAAAATGGATGCAAGATAAAGATGCAGCAATTGCTAATCGTAAAAAACAAGATGTTGAGCATGGTGGTCGTCTTTCTCCTGTAATGATGGGTAATGTTAGAAAAGGTGTTGATGCAGATACTTTGAGATTACCAAAAGATGCTGATTTTAGTAAGGTTGATTATGATTTGGAGGAATTAGCAAGGATTTTAACAGTAGTTCCTTCACCAAAACAAATTCTGGGTCAAAATGGTAAAATGGGTAAAACCAATTTTTATAACGTAACATTACCTGCATATCGAGGAATTTTTTATGACATTTCAAAGAAGAAATTTTACGTGATTAACGTGTGTGATAAAGCTGATACTTGCGCAAAAGTATGTTTTGCACAAATGGGTAATTTCGTAAAAAACGACCCGGTTGTTAGACTAAACGCACAGAAGCTCAATTATTTATTGAATCATGCCGAGACTTGGAAAGGTCGTGTTATTGCTGGAATCAATGCACTTTATGATGGTATTTCAAATGTTGTTGTTAGATGGCATGACTCAGGAGACTTCTTTTCTGAAGAATATATGAAGTTAGCTTTTGAGGTTGCAGAAAAAACTGGTTTTGCCGAACATTATGCATACACCAAAGAAGTCGGTACGGCAAAGAAATTGGAAAGCATGAAGCCAGATAATTTCGAATTCAAATTTTCTTTTGGTGGTAAAGAGGATAATTTAATTAAAATGGAAACAGATGCACATGCCATTATTGTACCAAAAGAAGTGTTTGCTGATTTACAACCAGACGAAGAAAAGTATAATAAAAAAACAAAGAAATCGTATATTGGTAAAGGTTGGAAATTTTCGAAGGATGCTTTCGTTATATTAAAACAGAGAATTGTTAAATTTGTAAAAGATACTTATAATATCGACTTAGATATAAACACAATAAAAACAAACGAAGAACTAAAAAGCATCCCCTATCAAAAAACTAATCCAAGAAGATGGAATGTGATTGGTGTTAGTGGTGATAGTGATGTTTCTGCTCTTAGAAGAGACGTATTAGGCATTTATTTATTACAACACAAATAAAACAGTATTTATATAATATGGAAGAGTCTAAAAAGAAAACACCACGACATTGGGCAAGTCGTTATTGGTCGAAACACCATATTTCAGATACGCTGAAAGAGGTTATTGAACCAGATGCTGTTGATGTGTCATCAATTAGAATGAATGACACACTGAATCCACTTGTCTGGGATGCAAATGACGAAATGAAACCCGATGTAAGGAAGGTACTTCTACAGAACGCAAAAAGATTTATTGAATTTTCTGATGTAGAAAATCTGAAGTATGTCGATGTCATTCTTACCGGAAGCATGGCTAACTTCAACTATAATGAAAATTCTGATTTAGACATTCATATTGTAATGGATTTCGACCAGATTTCAGAAAATAAAGAATTTGTTGGTGACTTCTTTAGATTGAAAAAAGCGTTATGGGCAGATAGACTTCCGATTCAGGTAAAGGGGCATGATGTTGAAATGTATTTCCAAGATAGTGCAGAGCCACATCATTCTTCTGGAACATATTCTTTGGCAAAAGGTGATTGGGTTAGGAAACCAACCAAGAAAATTGTAAATGTTGATAGTGCGAATGTTCAATTAAAGTCTGCGGATTTAATGAACGCAATTGATGACTTGGAAACCAATCAAAGTAAGGGTGATTTCTTGAACAAACATGAACTACTAAAAAACAGAATAAAAAAATTAAGACAATCGGGACTTGATAAAAGTGGTGAGTTTTCATCAGAAAATCTGGCGTTTAAGGTTTTAAGAAACACTGGATATCTGGGGAAAATGGTTGATATGAAAAATGACTACCTCACTAAAGAATTGAGTCTTAATGAATTCACGGGATAAGTTATGAAAAGGTTTATAGTAACTAAGGCGCAGTTGAACGAGTACATCGAAAAAAAAAGAGCTGAAAAAACTTTTTGGAGAATCGTGGAAAATTTACATCAAAACAAAAAATCTTTGAATGAGAATGTTTCGCATAAAAAAGTGAACCAATCCGTTGTTGATAACTATCGAAGAAAAAACCTTATTAACTCAAGAGTTGATGAGATGCTGCAAAGGCATCACATAATCAATGAAAAGCAGGAAATAATATAAAAAAAGCATTTTTTTGTTCTCTTTTAAGTATTTATAAAAAAATGTAATCAAAATAATTAAGATAAAAATACATTCAAATGGCAAAACATAAAAATGAAGATGCGTTTTACGCAAGGCTGAACGAATTAGCTCAAACGAACAAACCATCTGTACAGGAGTCACGTACTTTAGGTACATTAATCGATGTTAAGCACGCTGCTGACGGTGTTGCTTATGGCATCATCAAAGAACAGCATCAATACTACATAAAAAAGGCTGGTCTTAAAACTGACCCTGATGTTGCGGATTTCGCATATATTGGTGGTTTAGAAAACATTAGAGAGCACCAATATCCAAGTCTTGCCGTTGCTGATAAGAACAGAAATATGTTGTTTCATGTCATTAACGAAGCCGTTGCTCTAAAACCCAACCCAACCGGAAGTAAGAAGAAAGTCATGCTTACCGAAGATAAAGCAGGTCAGGAAATCGAAATGGCTGATGCCAAAGTAGGTGAATTAGATGCTGCAACTGCTGCTGCTGCTGCGGATACTGCTCCTGCACCTGAAGTTCCTGCTGATAGTGGAGGTGAAATGCCAATTGAACCAGATGCTGGTGGAGAAGCTGGAACCGATGACATGCTTGATGCAAGCGGTGCTGGTGATGACCTTCCTGATGGTAGTGGTGGTGATGACCTTCCTGATGGTGACCTTGGCGATGTAACTGTTCCTGATGAAGAAGGAATGCCTGTTGATGACATAGAACGTGCAGCACCAGAAGAAGATGAAGGCACAACCGAATTACAAAAAAGTGTTTCAGGTGTTGCAAAAGAAATTCAAGATGCTGATTTGGATAAGGGTGAGGTGAAATGGTTACTTGACAGATTTCTTTCGGCATTTTTACCTGTAGAGGGTGAAGGTGCTGGTGTAAGTGAAACGCTTACCGAAGGTGAAGAAGAAATGGCTATGGATGCTCCAGTAGATGCTCCAGTGGATGCACCTGTAGATGATATTCCAGATGAAGCTCCCGCAGAAGGTGGTGGTGACAATAAAATGGCAGAACTTGATATTGAAGACAGACAAGAACTTGCTGACATGATTCTTAAAGTAGTTCCTGCCGAAGACCAAGCAGCTATTGGTGATTCAATACCTCAAGACGATGCAATGGGTATTGAAGAAGAAGGTGAACTGGATATTAATGATTTGGATGTCAGTATTGAAGAAGAAGAATGTGCTGAATGCGGTGGATTCCCAGAATACGCTGTTTCAAGAGGACATGATGCTGAGTCAATGATGGGTGCGGATGATGAAGAAATGTCAAATGTTATTAGTGGTTATGCCAATGCACATGCTGATGGTCAGAATGACGGAGATTTTAAAGCAATCGCTTTATTTATTACACCTGAAATTCTTGAAAAACTTAAAGGTGATTATGGACATGACGAATTTGCAAATCAAGTTGAACCATTCGCAAATGAAATGAACGAGTCAAGTGACGAAGACCGTATTGCTCAAATCAACGAACTTTTTGGTGGTCTTGGTCATATGGCTAAGAAAGCTGGACAGGGAATTGCAAGGGGTGCTCAAGATGCTTGGACTGGTGTTAAAGATGCTGGACAACAAGTTGTAAAGGGCGTACAACAAGCAGGAACTGATATAAAACATACATATCACGCTGGCGAGAAAAACGCTGCACTTGGTAAACTTGAGAAAGTTGCTGCTCAATTAGGACAGAAAGTTGCTGCTGTAAACAATCATGCTAAAAAAGCTGGACAACCATTAATTGATGTTCAGAGTATCTTAACGACTATTAAAAACCAAGTTAGTGGTAAATCTGGCGTTGCTAACCTTGATAAGTACAGAACAGCCGAAGGTCTTGCTGAAGACGGTTCAATCGCTATTGAAGAACCAATCGATATGACTGGAATTGAAAAACCAGTAAATGAATCCGACATTCCTGCTGATAGCGTTGAAGTACAACCTAATGTGCAAGATGAAATGCAAGAAGGCGAATCAATTGCAATTGAAGAACCAATTGACGGTACTGGAATCGAAAAACTTAGTGAAGATATTGAAGGAATTGATATTGATGCTGAAGAACCTGAAGGAGAAGAAGGTGCTGAAGAACCTGATGGAGATGAAGTATCTGCTGAAGAACCTGATGGAGATGAAGTATCTGCTGCTGAACCAACGTTTGGTGCTGGATTCCAATCAATGGGTGGTGGAGTTGTTAAACCAGATGGTGCTCCAGTAACTACTGTTGAAGTAACTCCGGGTAATGTTAATGTTGTGATGAATGAAGCTGAACAAAAGGTCAGAGAGTATATTCGTCAAAGCATTAAAGAACAACTTGGAATCGTAAAGCCAAGTCTGAATGAAAACAAGAAATCCGCTAAATTACTGAAACTCGAAAAAATGATTTCTGAACAACTTGCATTACATGAAAGTGGAATGGAAGAAGGTATTAGTGATTTCATTTCAAATACAATGGGAAAGATGGGTCAGGGCATCGAAGGTCGTTTGAAAAAACAAAGACAACTCAAGCAAATGTTATCAACACTAAGCGTTGAAGACGATGCTGGACTAAATAATGCATTGAATCAGACATTCGGTGATGACATGAAATTCTCGACAGGCGTTAGTTCTTATGTTTCAAGAACTCCAGCCGAGATGAAATTCAATATCCTCCAACAAGCAGCTAATGACCGACAAGGTTTGGGTAAATTGAGGCTTGGTAAACAAGGAGTCGTTTATGAACCAGTTACTCATACAGGTGCATTAGGATAAACTAAAATAATATAAATTATTAAAGCCGAGCGTAATTGTTCGGCTTTTTTTTGTAATATTGTTGAAAGTTTTTCGTATATCAAAATATGATGAATAAAATTAAAATATACGACACCCTTAAACTTCGAAGAGGTGAAAGGAAGAATGATGAACTTCACGAGCTTTCATTATCCAAGCAAGATTTCGAATACCGAAGACTTTATATTAAAGAACGTGAACTCGACCTGCACGTATTTTTCAGCAGGGCAAAAATCGCAAGTATGGTATCGTGGTCATTTCTTGGTTTGGCTATTTGGTTCATTCAATCACCATTATTGGCTTTATGTGTGTTTGGTTTAGGGGTTATAGCCAGAATCGTTTCGATTTATTATCAAAAGCAATATGATAAGGTCGAGAAAATATACTCACGGGTCTTAAAAATTGTTGAATCTGTTATCCGTGAAGATTATGGTATTTCTTTCTTCTGATTTTGGCGGTGCGCAGTATTTATAGAGAAATCATATTATGGATTACGGTGATAATGAATTAAAACTAATTTATATTCTGAAAATCGGATATACTTCCAAAAGCGAAGGATTATACGAATTCATATTTTCGCTTGATGAATCAAATATTGATATAGAACTCTGGATGTGGGATAAGAACCCAGCATGTGATAATGCAATGCCCCCCGAAGAAGATTATGTTAATAAGATTATCAATCTAAAAACCAGTACGTTTGACTTATTCTGTTTACATGAAGCCGTTGACAGACCATATATGCATGGTGTTTATACCATTCACGCATTGGCGTATGAAACCGGGAAGCAAGAAGAGGGAAGTGTAAGTGGCTATAGTGATTATGAACAAATGTTCGGAAGTAGTCAGGAAGATGATGATGACATTGCCTTGATGGTTTTTCATTACGGTATGACATTGAGTCAAGTCAAAGAAATACTGAACACAAAAAAAATAATATTGAAGGATAATGAGTTCATAGAAACGTCTTCAATAAAGTTTGAATAATTAAGTTCATCGCTCCATTTGGGCGAAGGAAATCGAAGCACGGTATGTCGAGATATGTACCGTGCTTTGCTATTTCAATCAATACAGTATTTATTATAAATGATTATAAATGAGTACTGATATAGATTTGAACCTTGATTTAGAAGATGATTCTAAGAAAAAGGGGAAGAAAAAGGAAGAGAAGTTTCCCGAACACATACCCCTGATTCCATATAATCAACAGAACGAACACCAAAGAGCCGAAGCCAGAAAAAAGGCAATTAAGCTAAGAAAAGAATCTGGGACTATCGAGGCAATGATTACTGTTGCCGATGGTAGTATAAAGAAAGCCAGTCAGTTAACATATAAAGAAAAGGAAAATGAAATTAGTCGTTGTGCCTTGAATCCGATTTATTTCATTGAAACCTATCTTACGATTTTTGACCAGACTCAAGGAGTTGATGGTCGTATTGTACCTTTTGTCCTTTTCGATTTCCAAAAAAAATTAATTAGAAACTATCAAAAAAATAGGTTCGTAATTGCCAATAAATATCGTCAGGCTGGTGTTTCAACAACAACCTGTGCATATATTGCGTGGTATATTATGTTCAATAAAAACAGGGGTGTTGCGATTATTGCTAACAGACTGGAAACTGCAAAAGATGAATTAATGAATGATGTGGTTGAATTCATTAATTCATGTCCTTCTTATATAAGACCCAAAACTGGTAAGGAAACCGAGGATAAATTCAAAGATACTCAGAAATTAAAAAGATATGATAACAATTCAAGTATTGGTGCGTTCTCAGCAAAAGGTGGATTGCGTGGTTACACACCAACACTGATTTTCTGGGATGAAACCGCATGGACCGAGAAAGGAGATGCGTTTTGGCTTGCAGCACGTCCTACTCTACAAACGGGTGGTGCAGCCATTATGGTAAGTACACCTTCTGGACTTGATGCTGTTTTCTACAAGATATTCCAAGGCGCACGTAAAAAGAAAAACAATTTTACTGCGGTTGAACTCTGGTGGTATAATGACCCAAGATATAATCTGAATTTGGTTTGGTTGAAAAACAAGGGGAAAGAAAATCAAAAAGAATGGGTTGACGAAGGTTGGAGTTCTGAACGAAGACTTGAGATGGTTGATGACGGCTGGGAAGCCAGCAGTCCGTGGTTCGAAGAACAGGTGATGGATGCTGAAGGCGATATGCGAAAAATCGCACAGGAATTACTATGTTCTTTCTTGGGTTCAGGTGACAACTTCATTGCTGAAGAATATATGAAGCGAATCGAAGAACATGAAATCAGGACACCAATTCGTCAGGAATACGTGGATATGAACATGTGGATTTTCGAAGACCCAATTGAAGGTGAACAATATATAATGGCATTGGATGCTTCATCAGGACACGGAGAAGATTATTCAACAGTTAATATATTAAAAACCGTTGAAGTTGTTGAAGAAAAGGAAATAATAAAAAACGGCAAGAAGAAAAAGATTAAAAGAAAACGACATAAAGTTGAACAGGTTGCCGAATACTACGGTAAAGTATCACCACAGATGCTTGGTGAAATTGCGTATCAATATGGAAAGAAATATAATGACGCATATGCTGTTGTTGATGTTACAGGTGGATATGGTGTACAAGCAGTTGAAAAATTATTTGATATTGGATATGAAAACGTTCATCATTCAGAGATTCCACATAAACCAACAAGAGATAGGTTACAGGGTTACATTAAAAAGGGTATGAAAACAATGCCCGATGGCAGTATTTCGAACGTAGATTTAATCCCCGGTTTCTTCATTGGTAATAACCGTCCATCTGTTCTTACCGAAATGCAAAGAGCTATTCATTTAGAGGATGTTATTATCAGGTCAATCAGATTGTTAACTGAACTAAAAACTTTCGTTACAGTGGCTGGAAACCGTGTTGCTGACCATAAACGTAGCTTCCACGATGACAGTGTTATGGGACTTGCTCTTGGTTTATATGTATTGAATTTTGACATGGCAAGATTCAAACAAAGTAAGGGAATTGCCGAAAAAATGTTGAATGCCATTATGACGGTACACGACATAAAAGACATTGAAGCCAGAAATAAAGTGAAATACAAACCAATGATATCACCTAACAGTACATCACAACTTAATCCATACGGTGCAAACGAATGGTTATTTAGTGGACTGAAGGAGAAAAAGAGAAGATAGAAAGTATTTATCATTAAAATGAACTTTTCGATAAAATCATAGTATTTATAAAAAACTATAATAAATTATAAAATGGCTGACAACGAAAATAGAGGCACGATATATCAACAACTCAATAAGCTATTGAATCTTGATGGTTTTGGGTTTCAAGACGAAATACCCTCAATCACCCCCGATAAGGAGTCAAAAATCATAATAAAGGGCAATACACCGGAAGAAATTCATAAAAAAGGGTTGGAGTTGGAGCAGAAACGTGAACTCCAAGGTAAATTCTTCAGAACTACAGACAGAGGCTTCCAAAAAGCACTTCAATACGAAGCAGCCAGACTCCCAGCATATATCGACTATGAAGGCATGGAATATTATCCAATTATTTCATCAGCATTGGATTTATTCATGGAAGAAGCTACAACTATTGGTTTAAATGGTAAAATGCTTAATATTTTCTCCAATAAAGAGAGAATCAAGAAGATACTGGAAGAATTCTTCTACGATATTGTTAATGTCAATGTCAACCTGCCATTCTGGGTAAGAAATACCGTTAAATATGGTGATAATTTCGTTCTGTTATATGGTGAAAGAAAAAAGGGTATTACGCACGTAAAACAACTTGTAAATTACGAAATCGAGAGGTTCGAAAGAATCAAAAATGGTAAACCACTGGTTATGTTCAAGGAAAGAATGACTGGTGATGAATTCAATGTCTTCGAAATCGCACATTTTAGGTTATTGGGTGATGATAAGTACTTGCCATATGGTTCATCAATCTTAAATAAAGTTCGTAGAGTATTCCGTCAGCTTGTAATGGCTGAAGACGCAATGCTTACCTATCGTATTATTCGTGCTGGTGAGAAAAAGGTATTCAAAATTGATGTTGGTAACATCGATGAAGAAGATATCGAGGAATATATAATGAAAGTTGCGACAAAATTCAAAAAAGTCGCACAAGTAGCACCAAATGATGGTCAAATTGATTATCGTTTCAACATTTTGGGTAATGACGAAGATTATTTCCTTCCCGTAAGAAACGCAAACACCCAATCAGGTGTTGAAACACTTGCGGGTGCTTCGAATCTTGACCAGATTCAGGATATTGAATATCTTAGGGATAATCTATTCGTAGGTCTTGGCGTACCAAAGCCATTCCTTAGTTTCCAAGATGCTGCTGGTGGTGGAAAAAATTTAGCGCAATATGATATTCGTTTTGCAAAGAAAATAAATCGCATTCAACAGGCGATGGTTCAAGAACTCAATAAGATGGCAATGATTCATCTTTATTTATTGGGTTATACTGGTGAGGATTTGAATAGCTTTATGTTGACACTTACAAATCCAAGTACACAGCAAGAATTATTGAAGTCTGAGTTGATGCGTGACAAATCACAAACATATAGTGAGTTAACTCGTGGTGACGGTGGTATTGCTGCCATGTCACACACAGGTGCGAAACGTATGTTATTTAATATGACTGACAGGGAGATTGTCGAAGACCTTAAACAACAGAAAATGGAGAAGGTTGTTATGCAAGAACTTGCTGATTCTCCGGTTACCATTAAAAAGTCTGGACTATTTTCGGATATCGACAAGAGATTCGGCTTACCTGAAGACCAAATGAATCCCGAAGAACTTGGACCCGGTGAAGAAGGTGACCAAGCTGGTGAAGGTGGTGGATTACCACCTGCTGGTGGTGGACCTGCTGAAATGGGTGCGCCTCCTGATGTGGGTGCTGGTCTTGGAGGTGGTGCTGTGGGTGCTCCCCCAATGATGGAAAGTCAATATAGATTAAGTGAAGAAGACTTTAATAAACATGTGGAAAAATTGGTTTATGGGAGTAGCCAAGAACCTGTGCATAAAAACGAAGAAAATCACAAGAAGGTTATCAATGAAAACAATGATATCAATGAGAACCTGAACAAGAACGCACAGGAAATGATAAATGAAATCGATGAGTTGTTGGTTGATAGTGAAAGTATTAACAAAATACATGTCATTAATGAAGCCGATGACCTTCAAATCGAGAATATCGAGGATATTCAATTGGAAGACTAATTTATTGTAGCGTTTATGTGTAATTATAGTATTTATATTAAATTGAGCTAAATCATTATGAAAAATGTCAACATAGGAATTGTAAATTTGGTGGTTTCAAACAAACTCAGGGATTCTTATTTCAAGAATGAAATGGTTACTGAATCCAAAGAAGAAATCAATGAATTACTTAATGTTGTGAAGACTTCGCCTGTTCTACAACTGGAATTCAAAGTGTTTAACAATATTGGGGGTAAATGCATTGAGAACGAGTTACTTGCAAAAGATTATATTGATGAACACATCAAGTTGTTTGAAATATATACCATCGAAGAAATTGATGCAGAACGTGCAAAATTAAAGCAGTTTATTGGTGAAAGCATTCCCCTGTTTTACGATAAAGCCGATAGTGACAGATTCAATTTATATCAAGCAATTGATACTGTGATTAATGAGACACTTGAAACCCACAATAATAAGGATATTGATGAAATGCATGAAGCTTTTGTCAAGGTCTTAGAACATGTTCAGACCCCGAAGAAAGCACTTCTTGAAAACGTTGAAGCCACACCTATTAATGAAGAGGTTATTGAAATCGCTGTTAAGAAATTCAACGAAAAGTACGCTGTTCTTGAGGAAGATGACAAGAAATTACTTCAGACCCTGATTAAATCAAGTGTCGATGAAAAACAAGAACTTCTGGAAACCCTGAAAACCGAAAGTCTTGCAATACTTGAAGGTGTAAATGAAGAAAATAGTACTCAACTCAGTATCGCCAAAGCAATTCAGAAGATAAAAGAAATGGTTTATAATCAGGAAACCGTTAATGATGACATTATCGGTCTCCATGATTTGAAAAAAGGCTTGTTATAATTTATGCGTTGTATGAATCGAAGTAACGTTTTCTCATCGCATTAACGTCAAGTTTTGGACTTTTAACACCAGTAACTTTTCCGAAATCACTAAACTGCCATGCAGTCCAATTTTTCCATCCATTTGCAATATTGGGGTTCGACATTTCCGGGTCATTAGGATATTGTGCATGCCATAATGGAATATCCCCAAAATCATCACTTGTGTTACCCTCAAACCAATATTTTCCACCATATAGGATGGTATCATAGTCTGCGTCTTTAAGTACGTTAATAAACGTGTTAATCCATGTGTCATTATTTGTTTTAACAACTGACCATTTTCTAACCACACCATCATGACTATAATCTTCCATATCCAATACAAGTGGGAAATCCGGTGTGGGTAGACTTGTAAGCGAACCAAGGAATTGATTTGCTTGTTCAGTGGCATTTGTAACCGGGTCATTACCACTATATTGATATGCGTAGTGATAATATGTTATTTTTATGCCAACACTTTTTGCACCATCTGCGTGTTTTTTTGTAAGTGGGTCGTTATATGTTCTTCCCTCGGTACTTTTTATAATTGCAAACTTAACTTCCGGGTATTCTGGGTCATTGTGATTAGTAGTGACTTGATTCCAATCAATAGTGCCTTGATGATGTGACACATCAATACCATAAACAGAATCTAATTCTTCTAATCTTCCCGGTGACATATTTATTGCTACTGCACCAGTGACAGCATCAGCAGCAGACATTTCCGAAGCTTTTGTACGATGGGATTCACCACCACCAAAACCAAATAACGCTGCCGAATCCAATACTCTGGGAATCGGGAATTGCAAAATTTTGGTTCCAGAAAATTTTGTTGTCATTTTATTGGGTACGATATTATGTTCAACATTTAAAATAAGATATGCACCATTAAACATCGGGATATTATCTAATTGAAAATATTGTGTTGGTTGAATCATTGCATTACCTAAACCAGTAACAGTTGCCTTATATGCTCTGTTTTCATATAAATTATAGAGGTTCTGTCCTTTTGGTATTGGTGCTTGTAATTTATTGTCACCAGATATTCTTGAAAGAATTTCAATACTTTCATTGGTTTCGGGATATTCTTTACTTTCAATACTAATGTCTTTAAACATTGACTGGTTTTGTTCACCAAACTTAACCCTAAATGCCCTAACATTTCTAAAAGCTTCTTTTGCAGTATTATTTTCTTCTTGGTTATCAGCTTCCTTATCCGCATCCTCACATTCTTTCTTTGTTTTAAAATCCAAAGCATTTGTTGTTGTAATATCAATAATTCCATCATCAACAAACCCGTTACGAATGCCTGTGGGATAACTTGAACCACCACCAATATACATACATACAAAAGAAGGACTATAATCCACCTCTGTATTGGTACTAACTTTAAATGAATCAATCCAGCTTTCTCTACTGTGCGTCATAAAGTTCTGAATCGGGAAAAAGTTAAACCCATTTGATGATAATAATTGCGTTAATACACCAAAAACCGATACATTATGGTCATCAAATAAATCAATCAGAATCTCAGGATTAATAATTGTGTTTCCAGCAGGGTTCATAGCTCTATCAACAAACACAAACGAATCGATTAGATTCTTATTGGGTTCATTAAACGGGTAACCCTTTGGGTTTGTACGCACCGGAGTTGAAAGCCATTTATCATTAATGTTTTTAAATGAGTAATACGTTTGGGTCATGATATCTTCATCACCTTTTAATTTATTACTCGCTTCTCGTTCATTCTTTTCAACGTTTTGTTTATCAACAATTGCTGATGCTAATGAAGTAAAAAACGCCTTAAAATATTTGTCGTTAATTTCTTTTGGAGAAAGTTGTCTACCAACCTTTGGTTCTTCGTTTAGACTCTTCAAAGACTGATAACCAATTTTATTATCAGTTTCTCTATTAAAAGTGTGTTGACCATAATTAATAATAGAAGTTCTCCCCAAGAACACCCCAACAGTGGCATTGAAATACTTATTACTTAATAACGTTTCATATGCCTTCTTTTTCTTAGTACCGTTTGCAACTTCTGTTTGAACTTCATCAAACAACCTAACCATATTGTCTCTGAGGGTGTTGAAATTTTCGTTGTAAAAATCGAGAAAGTAAGACTGAAGCACGTCCTTATCTTTTGTAGCCATTAACGTATTTATATCATGGTAATCCGCAAAGATATATAATCCAGAACTCCGTAAAAGTTGACCACCTTGTGCTGTTCCAGTAAAATATTCTTTAATATCATTAAGCCAACCATTTCTTTCCGCATCAACCAATGCACCCATATAAAATGGCAGGAATTTTGGAACATCAATTACTGATGGATTATCAAAAATCAACTCATTTAGTTTTTGAAAATATCTATTATGTACGCCTTGTGTCCAACCAAAATTAGACATATATATTAATGCAGTCAGTTTACTGTTTGAAAAAATGGTTGAAGCAGAAATAGCGTCATCATTATCACTCAGTTCATCTACCCAAGTATCAACAACATTTTCAAATGCATTCAGCCTCTTTGCGTCTGTAGTTGGACTACCCCAAAACCCAGCATTTCCATTATCTAAAAGTTCATTAATTGCAGGAATTTTATATTTTTTACTACCAAGAACACTACCAACAGTAGTACCTAATAATACAATATCTGAGGTTTCAGGAGTCGTTGGTTTACGTGTTTTAATCGTACCACGAGAAGCTAAAAATCTTGTATCGACTTGCGTGCTGCCAATGTGTTCACCAGCATCTTCTTTTCTTGTCTTCCTAAGATTTTTAACTTTAATGTCTTTAAGATATAATACGTTTTCTTGAGTAAAACTAAAAAAGAACTCTGGGGTGTTACTACTTAATATCTGTTGAATTATACCAGTTTTTTGTGCCTCTTGAAAGATATCAATAGGATTATCGCTAACCTCCTTACCCTTTCTTTCGTAAATCACTTTATCGTTTATTTCAAGACCCACATAATTGGGGTTGGTTTTATCGACATAAGCATTTATTCCAACACTTGGGTCGTTTCCCGATACCGGGAAAAACTTCTGTTGTTCTTCTGTGAAGTCATACCAAATATTTAAGTTAGCTTCAAGATAATCGTAAAACGCTGTTGGGTCTGTACTCCAGCTTCGAGCTATCGCTTGTATGTTATCACCATATTTTTTTTCAGTAATAGATATTGCCAGATTATTTGCTTCTGATGAACTATATAATTTAATGTATGAATCACGAAGTGCTGTTTGTGTATTGGAATAAAAACTGTTAGGAATGATGGCTTGGGTTAATATGTAATATCTTTTTAACATAATACTTAATACCTGATTAAGTCTTACATCACTCTTATCATTTATTGGCTGAAATTGTGACCCACCATCTGTATTGTCGATTCCAGTATATGGACTTGCAATATCTGTTGATGAAAGAACAGAATCTATCGGTGATATCGGAATCCAAATGTGTGAACCATCTGATGATTGTTCTGCTAACATATTTGCAAGATAAGCACGATTTTTTTGAGTAAAAAATGTGTTAATGAAATCATCAACTAATGTGAGTTCAGGAAATGGTTCCGGTAGTGAATTACTTAAAACAAGGGGAGCTACTCTTTCTTCAGTAAATCCACCACACATTTTTTTCTTATCAATAACCAATGGAAATGCATATATCTGATTTTTTGAATCACTGTCGGAAATCTTGATGTCAGCATATTGTGCGCTATTAATAATCAAATCCTTATATGTCGGATGATGGTTTTTCTCTGCCTCCGTTGATGTATTTCTAATTATATCAAAGAAAACGTCAACATCATCAAGAATTACTTTAAATATATTATATATTGTAGGAGTCATGCCGAGCTTTTGTAACACCATTTTATTAATTGTGACATTAAGAATTTCAGTTAATTCCGTCAATTTATTTTGAATGTCTTGTCTATCCTTATACAGTTTCATATAAAAGGTCGTAACATCAATATACGCATATTTTGTTAATACATTGGGTTCGGTTTTTTGAGTCGTAGGGTTATAATTATTAGTGAAGGTCTGTGGATTATATATGTTTGCCTCACTAAATTGATTAGGGTCTCCAAGGTCTGTTGCTCGACTTAATAATGATGTTTTATATTCCAATAACGCATCTGTATATGTTTTGGTTGTGGCAGATAATGTGGCTTCATTTTTCCCATCATCGTTAGGGGTTACTACATATGCAATTATCAGCTTATCGTCCATTTGACTTGGCTCCGCATCGGTTCCCTGTTCATTAATGAGTGTATTATAATCAGTGAAACTAATTGGAGTGAGTTCGTAATCGTTTGAAAAATAACCAGAATTTATTAATGTTTTTTTTAGTAAATACGGTTTACCATTTTTATTGGTTAATTCATTTGAATAATTATGTACTAATCCCAATAATTCTGTATTTCTTTCCAATTTAACCAGACTTTTATCATATTCAAGAGCATCTTTATCTGTTTTTAAAAGGTCGGAAACCGCACTATATAAGTTCTTTAGTTTAATAATTAAATCGTTTGTGTTTGTTGGTCTTACACTTGTTGAAGGGTCACCAGTACGTTCCTTTTGAACCATGAGCGGAAAGTTAATGACGTAACGAAATAAAATGTCGGTGAGAGGCGCATAGGTCATGGCAACAAATTGTGCGTCAATGACGAAATTACCATTTTCTGATTTAAATTCGCTGGTATATTTAACCAAATGCAAACGATATGATAATGTTTTCCCATAATATCCTTTAATTGTTAAATTAAATATTGGGGGAGGGAAATCGAATAATATTCTATATGGTGAATTTTCTTGATTAAAGAATGACAATCCTCTAACATCAATGAATTGAATGTTTACTTGTGGAATAAATGATGAGTTAATTATAACATGGATACTACTCATACCAAAGCTCTCGTAATTCATATTACTACCAGTACTACCATCATAATAGTTTGTGGTGAAATTCAGGTAATTGGGGTTGTTTCTGTCGTCAGATTCAAGATTTTGGTCATTCCCCATGAAGTTTACTCGTAACGTATCATTCATGCCGTTATCCTCAACATGGTATTTTGTGCCATCACCACCAGAAACCAAAATAGTTCTGGCTTTATTAACAGCAGTTAATTCAGCAAAGATATGCATGTCCTCATATGGTGGCGCACCATTAATTTGATTAACTCTATCTTCACCCTCACCACTATGCCAGACATTCACGTTATTCGGGTCATTAATTGTTATGATGTTACCATTATCTTTTATAAGCTGGTCTGCCATTCTTTTGATTTTTAATATAAATACGTATCCATAAAAAATGTAAAGTTCTTATGATTAATCAGGGAAAAATACTATTTATTAAAAACAAGAATCATGACTCTTTTGGAAATTGCGCAGAACGTACCAACACATCTACATCCTATTTGGGATAATGCCTTTTTCTATTTGTTTGCTGTTGCATTTATTGTGTTTAGTATCGGAGTTTCGGCAATGGTGAAGTCACTCCATAAAAAAACCAATGAAACGAAGCACATGCAACAGCAACACGTAGCGAAAGTCGATATTATTCGTAAAGAACATGAAGAAAAACTGGAAAGTATTAGAGTTGAGATGCTTAAACGTGAAGAAGAACGAACTCGTCAATGGATGGAAAGTGAAAAAGAAACTTTACATGTGTTGAATGGGGTTTCAAATTTATTGGATTTAACGGATAAGATTGGTCATGTGGATTCTAACAAAATCATATTAAAGCTTGATGAAATCGATGCGAAGGTAATAAAAATTAGAGAAGTTATAATTAAACACCACCCCAATGACGAAAATGGAGGCACTTAAGGAAGTTAAAGCTAATCTCATTGCCGTATTAAATAAATTAGAAGTTTATATTTTCACCGAAAATATTAATGGACATTTGGAGGAAAGTGCTGATAAGCAGAAGGGTGTTGCAGTTAAAGAGCAAAAATGATAAATCATACTATTTATATTAAAGAAACGCAATGATGGGTAATAGATTACACGAAGCCAAAATATTACGAGAAGGTGAAACCGGATTTGGTATTTTGATTGAACACGATGCTGGATATATTAGTTCGGAAATCAATAAAGACATTCTTAACGAGAATTTCGAACTAAAACCAAACGAACCCGTATTAATTAATTGTATTCTTCAAAAATGGGGTGTCAAAAACAAAAACGGCAGAATCTATCCCCAAGATGTGTTAGTACCACAAGTAAACGTTTATCAAGAACTTGTTGATACCAATTCTGCGGTATCTGAAGCAGACCATCCAGAAAGTAGTATTATATCATTGGCGAATATCTCACACATGATTACCAAAATGTGGTGGGGAACTGGTGACCAAGAAAACGTTTTATACGGACAACTTAAACTTATTGTTTCACCGGGTTACATTAATATGGGTATTGTTTCGGTTGTTGGTGACAAGATTGTTCTTTATCTGCAAAACAAAATCAAGCTCGGTATTTCAAGCCGTGGTGTTGGAACCCTTAAAGAACTCAATGGAGAGAATCTGGTTCAGGACGATTTTGAATTAATTGGATTTGACCTTGTAGCGACTCCAAGTACTCCCGGTGCGTATTTGTTCCCAGATAGTAAAGGCGAAACGAGTTTCGGGGAGAATTTTGTGAAGAAAAACGGTATCTATCTTAAAGAAGAAGACAATAAAATAATAACCACACTAAATAACTTCCTTTTGGATTAGGAAATGTAGTTGGTGGGAATATAAGCAAAAAATGCGACATTATCAAGAATTTTATCAAAAATTATACTTTTTCCTGTTGGGAATGTATTTATATAAAAATTAGTAGTGTTAGACACAGGTAATATTGACAACATGAAAGAAGAAAAAAAGGAATCAATAATGAAAGAAGCTTTAGTTGAATATAATTCAATCATGGAGGCTGCTGATACTAATGCTAAGAAAAAATTAGCTGAAGAATTTCCAGAGAAGTTTCAGAACTTGCTCAAAGAGGAAATACAAAATAATAAAAAATCGAAGAAAGAATCCGATAAAAAGGATAAGATTGAAGAGTCGAATCAAGTAGACGGTATTAAATCAAACAAAGAATCTGATATGAAGAATCAAAAAAAAGAGACCAAGAAGGTCGTAAATGAAGGTGATGAAAGCCAGCCTTTCAAAGAAAAGCCAAAAAATATTGAAGTTGTAACGGAAGAACGTGATAAGGATTTCATGGGCGATGTTGAGGGTGATACTCCCAATATGGCAGATGGACAAACCGAAGACGGGGATACTTTTGTTGATGGGATTACCACCGATAAAGATTCGATGGCACAAAAAACATCAGCAACAACACCGGACAGCAAACCAATAGTAAAAGAAACATTTGATGTATCAGAACTTGATGTTAGTAGTGTAGGAACTGCAATTGAAGAAGCAAATGATGAGGACGAAGTTATCA
>Ga0307375_10002478_pt1 | contig 18868 bp, 11 predicted proteins | sample TR1MG_FD_202531 | JGI IMG/M metagenome (GOLD analysis project Ga0307375, IMG submission 202531) | Soil microbial communities from Risofladan, Vaasa, Finland - TR-1 | ecosystem: Environmental > Terrestrial > Soil > Coastal area > Acid sulfate soil | place: Finland: Risofladan, Vaasa | collected...
CCAGTTTCATTGCGGAAACGCGTTACGGCATCTGGGCAGCGCAGGTACTGCTCAAGCCCAAAGGGCACAGCAAGAAGCGGCGGACGTTTGGCGATGCGACATTTCTGCGTATGGATAGCGCCGAGGGGCGATTCGTTGGATTGCTGCCGGTGCGGGAGGTCGCGCTGGCAGGAGCTACGCCACTCCAGTGACGTCACCGGAGCGGCCCCCGAGCGACCTACGCCGCCAACAGCATCGCTTCTTCCACGCCGGTATCTGCCACCGGGTTCGCACCGCCGGTGCCCTCCTCCTCCAGCGTAACGCCCTGCAGCTTCCCTTCCGCCAGTGTCCGCGCAATCGCGCGCAGCACCGCCGCCCGCGTGTATTGGTCATCAACAATCTTCAAAAGTTCGTCGGCACGGACGCTGCTCTTGCCCCCGAGCACGTCCGCGTGGCTGTTGATAAAGGACGCGGTCCCTGCCGGACAATTGCCAGCCCGCACGCTGTCCGCACGTGTCACGAACACCGTCGCCAGGGCTACCCCCGCCGTCCCGAGCTTCGCGACCTGCCGCGCCGCCAAGCGCTCCCGGCGCGCTTTCTCCTCCTTGCGTCGCGCGGCCTGGAGCGACCCGCCTTGCACGTGGTAGCCGCGGATAATCCAGCCTTCGACCACTTTGAGCGCAAAACCCATGCCCTGCTCGGCCCACGTCGCGCGATATTCGCGGACGCCGACCGGTTCGCAGTCGAGCGTTACGAGTCCGCCGATTACGAGATTGCTGCCAAACGTTTCGTAACACCGCGGCGTTATGCTCAGGCTCGCGCGGCTGTCTGTACCGGACCATTTACCGTTACGCGACCAAGCGCGATTGCTCCAGCATTTCGCATCCGGCACTTGGCCGATATTGACTTCGACGAAGTGGTCGCCGCCGGCCCAGTTGCTCGCGGAACGGCGATACGGCCAGTTGTTGGCCAGTGCTTGTGCCAAGGGGCTGGCGAGGCGAAGCTGAAGGCGCTTTATGACCCGCTCGGCGATGTCGGCTGTCAACCGCCTGCAGGCAGAACGGACCTTCGAGAAAGGCCGTGCTGGACGTTTCTTCAGAATGCGTTCGGCAATTTCGATGGCGCGCTTGTCAGCGCGCTCGTCATGCGTCCATGAGATGGCCTTGTCCCATGTACCCCTGCGGGGTGTATCGGCACAGGGGCGGTAGCCTGTCGGGTCGCTGAGGTAGGTGAGGCCGGGAACCGGCAGCGGCAGGTGCGCAGCAAGATAAGCAATCGCACCTTTCACTGTCGCGGCATTGCTGCCTCGCGCCTTCGCCTTAGTGAGGATGCTTTGTGCGCCGCTCGATGTGGCCTTGGCGCTCTTAGTGGTCTTGGTAGTCTTGGTCGACATGATTGTCTCCATCAGTTGTAGGAGACATGTCTAGATAGTGCTTTTAGCCTTTTTTTATCTTGGTCCATTTCTGCATTGCAATCCGATAGTTGGATTGGATGCGAGGGGAGTTTAGCCCGGGCAATCGGCGCGGTGGCGCACGCGTTTATACGGGCGTATTTGCAATGCGGACGGTCGAAAACGTGAGCTGCAGCGCGCGACGATTATCCGGCCGGGCCGCCTCCAGCAGAAACGCACCTCGAAGCATGGCAGCGCTGCAGGGGGCTCGTTGCCGGGCGGGCTTGACTAGCGGTTCTTCGTTTCCTTGGCAGCAGCGCGGCTGCCACCCTGCGCGTCACTCGGAGAGCCGCGGCAATTGCTGCGGGCTTTGCTTGCCCACAAGAAGCCCCCTGCAGGCGCGTAGCGCCCCTTCCGGCCTACCCGGAGCACCACCCCCCGCCCTCGCGCGCTCAAAACGACCCCAGAGGACCCTTGGCGGCTTCCGCGGTTCCCGATTGCAATCACGTGCCAGGAACTCGCGCCGCTGGCGCTCGGCAGATTTAGAAAGCCTTCTTTTTTTGGTCGCCGAATACGCCCGGGTGGTGGCATCTGCGCTGCAGCATCCTAGGCATCAACGCTTACGGGAGATTTTTCATTGGCTGCAGTTACTTCTGCGGGACGCCGGGCCATTGGCGCTGCGACTCAACGGTGCGGGCTGGCGGCGTGAGGATGCAACCAGACAATTGTGGACGGGGTGCTAGCAATGCCCGCGGTGCGCAGCCCTCAGCCTGCTCTCGCTCGCCGGGTACAGTGCGCGTGTATAGACACGCTTTCATCACGTGGCGGCGGGTTCAGCCACGGCGCCGAAATAAACCATGTTCAGCGCCTCGATGAATGGCGCCGGGAGCGCGTTCTGCTGGTGCAAGTCCTCCACTCGGCGATATGCACGAAGCGGCTTTGCCTTACTCGGCGCTTGATATCCAAGAAGACTTTCCAGGTCCGCCGGCTGCAAGGCAAACACTATTGCGGATGGATTATTAGCTGCCTCAGAAGCAATTCTGGTGTTAACTGCCATTGCCTCTGGGGTGCCCAAATCCGCATCGTGTACTGCACGATATGGAATCTCGAATTTGTTGAGCACCCGCTGAAAGCCTGGGATATTCAACTTCCCTGCGCAGTCAATCAGACAAGTGTCCCTTCTTAATCTTGGATGGCGCGCAAAGAGTCCCGTGAGTTCCCCTGCCCGTTCAAAAGCAACAATAGCGCTGAACTCTTCGAGTAGGACAACTTGTTTAGCAAAGAACAGTTCGTTAACCATCGGGTTGAACCGTGCCACCGCATGCAACCGTTGTTTTTCTACCGCGTCACCTTGTCCAGGAAATAGGTCTTGCGTGAACTGATACCCAACAATATTTCCGGTTGGTTGCTTTACCAAGCGGACAATTGAGCGATATTTGTCGGCAATATCCAAAAACACGGGAGAGTGCGTGCAGCAGATTACCTGCAAATTATCCTGTGATGCTAAGCGGTACAGCACGTCCCGCATACGTCGTTCCATTTGCGGGTGCATATACAGCTCAGGCTCCTCGACAATCAGGATGGTAGGTCGCAGAACAGCATTTGCATCCTCAGGCTGAAGGTCTTGCACTTCACCTAGAATCTGAAGCAATGTCATAACTAAAGTACGTTGCAGGCCGTGGCCCTGGTGACCTACTTCGGTGTCGATGCCGGCAAGGGAATCTCTGATTGCAAGAGATGTACTTGGCATTACCAGCGAACGCAATTCAGGGACCGCCGCCTTAATTAGCGCCTGCCCGCCGACTACTTCTGCCAGCTGTTCATTAATGCGTGCTTGTAGCAGCTTAATTTCATCGGCCTGGCGCTCCGGATGAGCTTCATCCGGGACAAACATCGCCATAACTGCTTCCAACGCATCCTGAAGCTGCTTCATTTCTGGACGTTTTGCCAGCTGGCGTTCCACTATAAGGTTGATTAATTTCCCGTACGTCGAGGCATCTTTTGGATTCGTCTCATCGGCAGCTTCATGAACCGCTCGAACAAAAATCGACCGTGGGAGTATAGAGTTCGCATTTGATTTCCAATTTCCCCCGCCGCCAGGATTGAGAATCCATTCTGGAGTTCCCGCTACAAGCAAGTCTGGCCGGTTCTGGCGAACGAGGTTCCTTAGTGTTTCCCGCACACTGTTGTTGGGTCGGGCCGGCAAACTAGGAATTTGCGCGATTAGTGGCTGATACTCGGCGGGGAAAGCAGCCCACGTGGTATCCGGATTCGGCCAGTTTACGAATCTATCTTGCGCCCCGAAAGAATAAAGTTGTTCCTTCCAACCACCCTTTTCACCCTCTCCTTCATTCCCGGCTTCCAGCCAGAATTGTTTTTTGAGTATCCACTCGTTGCCATGCGTTCTTCCCCTTACTGCAACTTGCTCCATGTCGTGTTCCGTCAGCTGGTCAAAATATCCGACGAGTTCTATGGCATTCTTAGCGTCTGGTATGTGCCTGCGAAACAATGAAATATCCTTGATGGTTCCGCCACCGAGAAAGCAGGAAAGTGCGAGGAGCACGCTCGATTTGCCGCAGTTGTTTTCTCCTATAAGTACCAGGAATTCGTCCCACTCCAGCGCCAATTGGTCGATACCCTTAAAGTTCTTAACCTCAAATCGTCGAAGCCGCATTATTCCCCTCCACTAATTGTAAGTAACATTTCCCCCAGAACGCGTACGGGCACAACATCACGGAGCGTTATAGTGCCTCTAAGCACGAACCTCGATTTGTCCAAGTTGAATCAGGGTCAGCAACGCGATTGCCTAATATTCAATCAGAGATTCACCACATTGACGTTTCCCGCGAAGACTGATTGGGCTGCCGGTACAAGATGGTCGTGATGAGTCAGAAATATCACCTGAGTCTTTTGCGCCAGCTCCGAAAGTGCCACAAGCCCGGCTCTTGCGCGAGCGTCGTCGTAGTTGATGAAAAGGTCGTCGGCGATAAATGGGAGCGACTGCGACTGCGCAAGATGCAACTCCAACGCAGCAATCCGTAACGCAAAATAGAGTTGGTCTCGAGTTCCGTCGCTCATGCCCGCAATTCCTACAAGCTTTCCGTCAGCGCGTTGACCCTCAAGGGCGAGCGGCTCGCTCTCAAAATCCACGACAAGTTTTTGGAAGGAGCCCAGCGTCAATCCAGAGAAGATTTCCCCTGCGCGAGTAAGCATAGGGCCTTGCTTGGTTTCTCGGTACCGGTCAATTGCCCATCGCAGCAGGCGGGCGGCGGTGAAGACCTTGATAAATCTTTCGGCGGCGTTGGCCATTTTGGCAAGAGCGTCCTGCCGACCCGACTCCGCGCGTGCAGCTTCATCTTGGCCGGCTATTTTCGATAGCTCGGTGTTGGCATTGGCAGGGTCGGCCGAAAGCGCGTTTTGCTGAGCCAAGGTCTCATCACGTTGGCGACCGATATCGCTCAATGTCACGGGGATTCCAGAGACATCTGTCGATTGCAGCTCCGCGTCAAGCGCTTCCAGCGTCAATCCGTCGGCGCTATCCTGCGCAGTCCTTTTCGCGCTGGAAAACGCTTCATTCAATGCCCGCCACTGGTCAGAGCGTGCAATTGCGACCCTAAGTGCGTCGTTTGTCGAGGTCTTTGAGAGAGTTAACAAAGGCTGAATTCCAGCGGTCGCGGCGTTAACCCGACCCAAGGCGTCCGCTGCTTTCGCTTGCTTGGATAGCAATTCTTTCGAGAGTCTTTCCCACTCCTTTTGGTCTGCCTTCGCTAACACGAGCCTTCTAGCTATCTCGGATTCGACCTCCGTGGACGACTGCCCCTTTAGGTCAGGTGCCAAAAGATTTGTCAGCACCGTAGCCTCCTTTTCAAAGTCCTGAAGGTCTCGTTGCATCGTTTCAATGCGTGTCTTGCGCAGTTCTTGAATTGCCCCCAATGCTTTTTCTATAGAGGCGAAAAGGCTAAGCGCACCTTCTACCATTCCAATATCTGATTCAGCATCAAGTCCGGCCCGTACGACGTTCTCTCGCCAAGAAGTCTCCCAAGCCTTCAGCGCCCGTGCAGCCGCGGCAGCCTTGTCTTCCAATGTAGCTCTCGCCGTAATGCCTGAAACTCTTTGCTTATCTAGTTCCTCACGCCTTACTTTCATTTTCGCCGCACCCTCAACGGCGTCTGACGCGGCAATAATCAAAGCCTCCAGCATTTCCGTTGCGTCCGTTTCCGAAGCCTCACCAGCTAGAGCCGCGCTAAGGACCAATTTCGCGTCAGTCGCCTTGCGCGTCAACTCGTCCAACGCCGACTCTGCGTCCACGACGGCTGCGGCAGCGTGCAGCACCGACTCTCGCGCTTCGCGCCACGCCCCCATGGCGAGAAGTGGCATGCCCGGTAAGCCAATCTTATCCGCGCGCGCTGCCCACTCGACCTGCATGGATAGTTGCTCGGCGCCATTTTTCGCGATGCGTTGTTCCAAATCGCAAGCTTGTTGCTGCAGGCGCTGGAGGCTATCCTGTTTTGCTTGCAACTCGCTGACTTCCTGCGCCTTGTCATGCCGCTTATCCGACATGCCGTCAGCGGCTTGCACCTTCGCCTCGTAGTCTGGGGCAGCATTAGCAAGCGGGGTCGCTCCAGACTTGATGGACTGCCAGACAATGTCCCGCGTACCCCGGACCTCAGTCAACTCCGCCCATGTAACCGGGTGATGTGCCTCGCGATATTGCGCTACGTCCAACACCTGGTCTCGGATACTTGAGCGCAGCTCTGCAGCTCGTTCTGACAGTGTCGTAGCGGAGGCTTCGTACGTCGTCTGTCGCTGTCGCAATTCGTCAATTTCTTGACTTGATGGAAGCTCAAGGTTTTGCAGAACTTGGAGCTCTAAGTCCCACTGCCCGAGCCCGGTTCGTGCTACCTTCAATTTCCTACGAGCGCTGGCCAGCTGGGAGTTAAGCTGTCTTTCCATAGCATCGACATCGCCAAGAGCGCGAGCGGCGGCCAAAGCGGACCGAAGCGAGGCAGACACGGTTGTGACCGGGAGGCCCCTAATTTGTTCGTCAATGCTTTGTAGTTCAATGTCCTTATCCCGTACGGCTTGCTCCGCCGTAGCATGCGCTAGCGCCAGCGCGCTGTGGCCTTTAATCAGATTTGCAATTGCCGCCCGTAACGGTACGTCGGGAAGCCTACTTCGAAGACGCACTTCATCCTCTGTAGGCCAACCAAGCTGTCTAATAAGCAACTCAACGTTTTGCCAATGTCCGTCGATTTCCAGTTTTCGCTTAACAATATCGCTCTCGTGATTGCGGACCTGCTGTCGCCGTTCGGTCAGCGCTTGGATGTCTGCTTCACTATTCAGAAGTTGCTCATCCAACTTTATGTTTATCAGCTGGTCTTGTATGGCTCCTACCTGTTCCGCGAAGAGCGCGTACTCTTGGCCGGCCTTCGCCAATTCAATCTCCGCGTCTGTGAGTTGCTTTTCGGCGTCGGGTGGCAGTACGGTCACCTCGCCAAGCTCGGCAAGCTCCCTCTCCTTTTCTCGGAGTGTGTTCAGGATAGGTGCAACGCGACGTACCCTTTCAAGACGAATTCTGGTTTCTTCTAACCCCCGATATTGCTTCCTTGAGTCCTCTAGCTGCTCCTCCAGACGCGCCACGACGTCTCGTGCTGCTACCCAATCCTTAGTACGAACAGTTGCCTGCTTGAGAGCGGCCTCTGCGATTGCCAGCTCATCACTGGCTGCGTAGTACAACCGGTCGGCTGACTTCCTTCGCGCCCAAAGTCCGTCTGCCTCTGCTTCAAGTGCATCACGAACCTCTCCCAGGCTTCCGATTCCGGCCGCCGATTGAAAGAGAATCTGCCCAATGTCGTTCGAGGCGCTAAGAATCTCATTCCCACCTGCCACAAGCTTTTCGTGGTCGAGCCCAAACATCTGGTCGAAAAACTTTCGGTCGGTCGAACCAAGGAACGCGGCCAAGACGTTGTCGGGCAGCGGCGCTCCGCTTGGATTAAGCAAGGTCCGCGTTCGGGCTTTGGTTCTACTAAATTCCAGCGCCTTCCCGTCGTGCTCGATTTTGGCGCCTAACCGCATTTCGCTGTGGGGATGCAGAAAATTGTATGTCGAGCGTGTTTCAATTCCGAAAAGCAGGTCGAGGATGGCGCTGCGCAGAGTCGATTTGCCGGCTTCGTTTGGACCGACAATCATGTGAAAATCGACGCTCCTGTGCGGCAGAGCAATGGAGCGGTCTGTAAACATACCGTAACGCAGTAGGTCGAGCCGGGCGATACGCATGGTTCCCTCAGCTCGCTTTCACCAGATGCGCGATAAGACTGGGTGAGACGGTTTTCACTATCTGGACTACGTCACCTGCGCGAATGCTCTTGAAATCCTGGACTGCGTCCATCAATTCGAACGGAGCCTTACCGACCAATTGCTGCAGTTCTTCTGCAAGATTGCGTAGCAAAAGTTCGTCCTTTGGCGCCTCTTCCAGAAGCGCTTGCAGGTCTGCAATCGCGTCGGCGCGCGCCTTGATGTCATTTGGGTCCGCCGCCGGTGTTGTCTCGACGCGAACCTTTTCCACCCAGAGCTTATGAATACCCACGGCGGCCGCCTGACCAAGAATTTCTGCTCGCAAGTGGACTTCCATGCTGAAGAGGTCACCGTGGGCGATAGTTCTTCCCATGACGGTAACTCGTGCGGACATGGGCTTGCCCTCAAGATTTTCGCTAACCAGACGCTCAAGCGCTTTTCCAGCTAGCTGAACCACATCAGCCAATGTCTGCGCGCTACTCACATCAACAATTACGTGATGCCATCTCAGTACGTCAACAAATAGACGCTCGACCGACAGTATTCCTGTCTCGTCAGCGGTTACAAGGACGGCCCCGCGGGGCCCTGTTTCTCGAATATGGCGCCCTTGTAGATTGCCTGGAAACACGACCCAACAGGGTGCCTTCTGCAAAATCGAATGCTCATGGACGTGCCCAAGTGCCCAATAGTCGTAGCCCTTTGCCGACAACTCTGCCAGCGAGCAAGGGGCGTAGGGAGCGTGCTGGGCGTTGCCTTCCAGCGCAGTGTGGAGAACGCCAATATTGAGACAGCCTGCGACCCGCTCTGGGTATTTCAGGGCCAGGTTTTCAGTTGTTGCCGCTTCTTTGAAGCTGCGGCCGTGCAGAGCGACCTTAAGGCGCTCTATACGAAATGTCGATGGTTCTCGCGTGGCGAACGTGTGTACGTTTGGCGGCAAGGAAAGCTTTTTGGTCATCTCGCTTTCGGCATCGTGATTGCCGAACAGCAGATACACCGGGATATCGGCCTTGTTGAGCCGTCCCATTTCCCGGCAGAAAAAATAGCCTGTGTTGTAGTCCTTCCATGTGCCGTCATAGAGGTCGCCGGCGATGACCATGAAGTCCACTTCTTCCTCAATCGCTTCATTCACCAGGTTCGTGAATGCGTCCCGTGTCGCTGTGCGCAACATTTCTGCGGGAGCGTCTCCGTACGATGCCAGTCCGGTCAGAGGGCTATCGAGGTGGATATCTGCGGTATGAATGAACTTCAATTGTCACTCCCAGCATTATTGAATTCTGTGCCGATTGTATTCCGGCTATCTCAGAGGCCTAGGCGCCTGAGAAGGAATTCTTCACCCTTTACAACATTCATTTTTGCAGTTGTGATTGCGCTTGCTACGACGCCGCGCACTTGCTCGAGCGGCCATCCGCTTCTAACACCTGCTGCGACAAACAATTGAAGTGAACTAACGACCGGTACCGACGGGAATCGCTCCCGGCGTATGCGCCGCGCTTTCCCATCGTCTAGTATCACTGCCTGCTTTGTCGAGACGGCCACGGCAATGGCCGCGCTTTCTCCGTCGTCCAAACACTCGGAGGACGCGCCTTGAATCAAGCTCAGGTATAGAGCGTATTCCTCAGAGGACATCCGATGTAGCTGAATATGGCCATCATGCCCCAGGGCCGAGAGAATCTCCTTGTGGCACAACCCCGCGATGGGGTGGCGCGTTATTTCCGCGAGTGTTTGCTCCACGACAATGCAGTCAACGCCTGTGGCCGCTAGAATTGTCTCCGGGCTGCCGCTGCCAAGCAGATTGATGATGACGCTCGCGTCAAGAACCAGCGGCCCGATTGGAAAATTGTCAAGTAGCAGGGTCAAAACCGGCATCTCCTGACTCAGACACTTCCGCGAGTACCTTTCTGACGGTGACCAAGTCTAGCTCGAGCTTCTTGGCTATTTGCTGCTCGGACATGAGTTCTCGGTCGAATGCCACCCCGGCCAACAGCAGCGAGCGCGGAGTGAAGCGACTCGATTCCAGTTCGCCACCCACTTCCTTTCGGACCTCCTCTAGATGGCGCGTGCCAAGGCCGCGCTCCTTCAGTGAATCAAATTGGCCTTTGGGGACGAGTCCCAGGTATTCAAGTCTGCGCGTCATTGCTTCGATTGACACATAAAAGTAGATAGCCATCATTAGCACATGACGTACCGTAAACGTGCCGGCTAGCGCGCGGAGGTCGGTAACCTTGCGCCGTACAGTGGCCGCAGGCATCAGGAGTGCGCGCCCAAAGGCGTCGCAAAACTTATCCTCCTTTTCATTGAAGTCGTCGTCTTCAAACAGCACGGCTAGACCCGTCTTTCGGAGCAAGGGATGGCAAATCTCGTGACCAGCCGTCTGGCGGCGACGGGTAGCGGGATGGTTTGAATTGAGCAGGACGAAGGCCCCATAGCTGTCATCGAAAGCCACGGCGCCGCTCACCTTTGACGGCAATGGCCGCTCGAATACGCGAATGCCAAGGTCGGACTCCATAAGTGCCGTGAGGTCGGGTATGGGGCCGAGTCCGACGCCTAGCCGCTGGCGCAGTGCTAACGCGGCGTCTTCAGCCTGTTGGTCGACAGGCACATCAGGATTTACGTCGATAGTCGGGAAATCCAACTTAGGCGCCCGGGTATTCAGCAACTCCTCAAGCTCCAACGTGGACGAGGCCAAGCGATTGAGCAATGCGCCAACGGCCATCTGCTCCACTTCGTGTTCACCTACGGCTCCGGCGCTGCGGAATTTAACGTCCATGTCAAGCGATTGTCGAGCGCCGGAGAGCAGTTCGCTTTCGGACGCGCGATACAGCTCAGCAAAGGCGCGTAACTCTTCCGCGGTGATTTGCCGCTTGCCCGCCTCGATAGCGACAATTGTCGTACGGGCCACACCGAGCGCCTTTGCAGCTGCTTCCTGCGTCAGTCTGGCAATTGTGCGAGCGTTTCTTAGCCTCGCCCCAAGCACTTCAGGCCGAACTCGTAGCGCAAATTCCATGTCATCCCCTCGCCAGTTGCGTAACCCAAGAGTGTTCACCGCACGCGGTGAGAAAACTGCGCCACTCCGTTTCGTGTTGTTGGAGCATGCCCATCAATTGAGCGTGCATACTCTTGACCGTCTGGCCCTCATAGCAGGTTAGGGCGGCCGCTTCGCTCCAGATTCGTGAACTGTCCGGTTGCCCCGCTAGCTGCGCCATCCGCTCCATGCTCCGAGCACTGTTGCCGGCTAGGTCTCTAAATCCCTTTATTTCCTTCGGAACCTCGCCGGAGCCGAGCACCGATTGCTCAAGCGTCGACGCATGGAGGTTGGAAAACTTGTATTGTGTTACGTCGGCTATTCCTGCGAACAGCTCGGAGCACCGGCGTAGCAGGCAGTTGCCACATACGCCGCAATGCACGCGAGCCCCTTCATGGTGTGAATGTCTCTGGTCATGCGAGCAGGACCAATGTTCACGTAACCATCTGTCACTGTCCGGTTCGAGCGCGGCCAGCGCCGCCATTACCTGTCCCTTTGTTTGGAATAACCCGGGATGCTCAAATTGGACAGTCCTGCCGGTCAGATGCCTTAACAACTGCGTAAGCCGCATCGTGAAGCCCGGATGGCAGCTACGATGCTTGGCTTCAGACCCGAGTGGCACCAATGAGCCGCCCAGACTCCCTTGACCGTTCTCTGGAATCAGAACACGGCCCGCCTTGGCAAGTACCGCCCCGTACGCCGTCAACATGTAATACATGAATGAGCGTGAGCGAAAGGTCGGTTCTGAATGATGCGGCTCAGCAACCGTGACGGGTACGGGAATTGGTTTGACGCCTCCCGGAGACTTGCGCCGGCAGAACTGCTTCCAGGACTTGGGGTTGGCAGCAGCGTCCGTGAAGACACAAACGACTTCTACACCTGGTTCCTTTTGCTGGAGTAGCTTCAATTGGGCGTAGGAGTCAAGACCATGACTGTATGGCATGAACACGCGCTCCAACGTTGGTGGGGTCACGACGTGGCCCTCTTGGCCAATTTGATTCGGTCGTGACATGCGCCGAGTAAAATCGAAGCGCCATTCGTCGCCGGTAAGAAACTCAAGGCAATCCGTTAAGGCACCAACAACTTTCTTGGACGACCACAGTGCTTTGTCCATCACCGGCACTTTGAGCGATATACGTCTTCCCCAGCCCTCACTGTAACGGCGCCCAATGCTTCGGTCCGCACATCGGATGCCCCCAATAATAGCCATGAGGTCGTGGGTAAGGTCCGTTGGCGCCGAGAAGCAATACTCATTGAGTAGATTCGAATCAACCTGAATGCCGTTGCCTAGCTGCACAACGTGGACGTTGGCGTCGCAACGCGCGCTCGGCCGCTCAATCACGTGGACCGTGCCTTCAACCGGGTATGCAGAGACGGGCCTCATCCCAGCGTTAACCGAATGGGCTCGTTGAGAAGCTCGGCGACGGTAGGCTGTTTGGCACCCATGTGAGACCGTTTCGTATCTGCGCCAAAGCTGCAGTCTCGGGACAGAAGAGTAAGCCGTTTGCGGACTTGGGCCGCCTCACCTAGACCATGTATCTCTCGTACTTTGGAAACGACGTGTTCGATGCTAGAAGAGAGATTTTGGCTGCAGACCTCCGCCAGCGCGCCCTCAAAGAGGCCAGCAGATGCCCCGTCGCGTGCGTAGAGCCCTCGGGCGGCTTCACATAGTTGCCGTTGCACGGGAGTGACACCATTTCGCTCAAGCCGGTCGAGCGCCGCCGATACTCGGTCATACGCGAACATGTCGCTACCTACGCGCTCAAGAATATTTTTCAGGGCAGCAGCCCACTTCGCATCAATGCCGGCTTCAATATCGAGGCGTACCGCTTTAGAGATGGCCGCCGGAACCCTTTCGAAGTCCACTTTCCGGCACGCAATTCTTAGCACCGCCCTCCAAGGGCGAGGCAACGGCACGGTTCTGTGGAGGTCGTCGCGCATTGATAGCCTGACACTGTCAGCGGCATTATAACGAGAAAACACACAATGTCAACTTATATTAGTATTCTGTCCTGACAATGTCACCACATAGTTCGGCCAAGCCGGACGGCGAATGTAAATGTATGGGTCACAGCTTCCTGCCCAGGAATGGACAGTCGCGCCGGGGAAATCTTCACCTTCTCCGCACGCGCAAAACTGCGTCTGGGACGGCAGATTCTCAGACGTCCGCCGACGCCCTGTCGGGAAATCCAGATTTCCGGCGTCGTTCGGTGGACCAGAGGACCCAGTATTTCAGGCCTACAGGCCGACGCCCGAGCAAGGTAGCGGGCACGACCGCAGCAGCTAGTCCACGCCGCGTTGACTTCTCAAAGGCGCCATGTTGGATGGTCTCCGGGTGATATGTTGCAAAGGAGATATTTTTCTTTTTGACAAAGCTCGCGGACCTGTGAAGTCGGTCCATCTCTGCATTGCTGCCGACCCGTTGGGCAAGTTTGACACGCTCGGCACGATTGGGGGCAGTCGAGATTTTCAGATTGGCTGCTGGACGCTTTGCCGATACCTCATCCTTCACCACGTTGATACGCTGCGAGCCCCGTGCGTTCCCGTATGGGATTTGGCCGAGGGCGATGAGGCGTAGTGCCCGCTGCTCGAGTAGCTCCCGCTGGTATGGCTACCGCCAGCGCGAGAACCACCTTTCGCGTCAACCGGGGTGGCTATCGCTAGGACTGCTGCGAGAAGAATTGCCTGCAAGGCTCGCAGAAATGAGAACACGGTGCACAACAGCTCACGACTGAACCACTTTGGCCATCAAGTCGTCGATACTCCTCGCTACCAGATACGTGGCAGGATTCTCCTCGACGGCCAGTGCCTCGAAGTGGGCCTGGCCGCATTTGATTTTGGCGTATTCCTTGTCGCGCAAATCTTCCTTGAACAAGCTCGCTTTGGTCTCCACCACAAAATAAAGCCGTTCCTGTCCATCCACTTCGACCAGTACCGCCCAATCGGGGTTATAGGTCCCAAGAGGTGTCGGAACTTGGAACCATCCCGGCAGTTTGGCGTAGACCTTAACCGCCTCGTTCTTCTCCAAGTCCTCGGCGAAACCCTTCTCGACGCCGCTCGAGTCGTAGACCACATACTCATACACCGCCTTCGTGGCCGGGAGCATGTTTTTCAGGTAGCCCGTCAGTTCCTCCTGCGCAAACAGCTCCTGGGCGTAATAAGCGCTATCGCCGATTTGTTGATACTTGATACCATCGACGAGGGCCAGACGCTTCTCTCGATTGACGCACTCCGCCACCAAATCTACGAACTGCTGCGGATTCTTCTTGAAGTCGTCGAGCCGTTCGCTATCGGTCAGAATGCGAACTAAGCTGCGACGCGTTAGTTGCGTCCGGTCTTGCAATTCCGTCAGCAAGTCCGGCAACTCGATGTCCTGCTCTTCGAGAACGATGGGGGCAGAAGCAGCCGTCTCGCGGGCGTCGACGCCTCCCTTGCCAATAGCCAAATCCGCCTTACGCCATTGCAGGCGTGTTTTGCTCACGGTAGGCAGTTCCTGAATCGCCTTGATGCAGGATGCTATTAACGCCTCGTTATCGAAAATGACACGGTACGTCGTCTTGTGCTTGATACGGTCCCATAGCGCCTTGAACTCGGCACTTTGCAGGACCGCCTGTCGGGTCTTGATTTGCCTGCGCTCATCCGCATTTTTGATGTTGAGACTGCCGGCTAGCTTCCGGAGCAACTCGCCTACCTCGCCCTGCTGCGGTGCGTACTCCTCGGGCAAAGCAAACGTCTTTTCGTTCAACGCTTTTCTCAGTGTGTCCTGAACCTTGCCCCTGGCATCGACATATCCTGTTTCCTTCAAATACATCCATACGGCTTCCGACTTCTCAATGCCCAGCGGCTTAGCCTTGCCTTCGCTATCGACAACGGCAATCGCGGCGAATTGATGCTTTTCGACAATACCGAAGCGAATGCCCGTATCTGCTTCGATTTCCTTTTGCAGGTTTTCTGCAAACTGCTCATAGCTCTCGGTAGCGACTACCGTCAGCGTATTGACCTCGAAGCCTCGCTGACGCTCGCCGTCCTGATTGACGCATAGCCGCAAGCCTCGTCCGATAGTCTGCCGCCGCTCCCGCTCACTGCCCATGTCTCGCAGGGCGCAAATCTGGAAAACATTGGGATTGTCCCAACCCTCTTTCAGAGCCGAATGGGAAAAGATAAACTTCAATTTCGTCTCGAAGCTGAGCAGCTTTTCCTTGTCCCGCATAATCAAGCTGTACGCCCGCTCTGCGTTCTCCCGATTGGGCTGATTGTTCTCAGCGGTATCTGTCCAAGTGCCCTTCTTGTCAATGGAGAAATAGCCATCATGGATTTCGGTCGCCTCAAGCGATAGGTCGATTTCTTGGAACAAACTGCGGAACTTCGGCTTCGCCGCCACGGCCTTGTATTCCGCCTCGAACATTTCCGCGTACTTCCCTTTGACCGGCCCGGCCTCCTTGTCGTATCGGCGGTAGTGCTCCACTACGTCGACAAAAAACAGAGACAGCACCTTGATGCCCAATGGCCATAGGCGGAGTTCCTTGTCCAAGTGCTCCTCTATAGTGCGACGAATCATCTGCCGTTTGACTGCATCCTCATCGACTCCACCGATAGCCTTGCCTACGCGCAACGGTTCTTCCTGATTGCTCAACTGAAGATATTCGTCGCCCTTGCGGCACCCGATGTCATCCACCAAGTACCCCTCGTAAAGGGGGCGATTCGCATGCTGCTCCAAATCATCGCCTGCCTGCACTGTAATCCGCTCACGCGAAACCGTTGTCCCTCGCTGAACATCAAGCTCAACCACGGCGCGAATGCGATTCGCTTTGTTGCTGACGGACACGAGGCGAACATAGGCCTTGTTATGACCACCGTCCACCCCAGCCGATGCTACTTCGATTTGTTTGACCAACTTCCGCTCGTAGGCATCGACGGCATCGAGGCGGTACACCATGTGATGCTTATCGACATGGGTAGCCGAATACCGCAAGGTGCAAAGCGGATTCATCTTGTCCAGCGCTTCCTTTCCGCGTCCTTCAATGCCCCCATCGACACTCTGCGGTTCATCGACAATGATGATGGGCCGTGTCGAGCGAATCAGGTCGATGGGCTTCTCGCCACCTGTCTTCTCGCTGTCCTTATAGAGGTTATTCACGTCCTGCTTATTGATGGCTCCTACGGTAATGACCATAACCTGAATGTTCGTGCTCGTCGCAAAATTTCGCACTTGCCCGAGTTTCCCTGAGTCATACAGGAAATAATCGACGGGAACTCCTGAATACAGACTACGAAAATGGTCCTCGGTAATTTGCAGGGTCTTATAGACGCCCTCCTTGATGGCCACCGACGGCACTACAATCACGAATTTGGTAAATCCATATCGTTTATTAAGCTCGAAGATTGAACGGAGATAGACGTAGGTCTTGCCTGTGCCCGTTTCCATCTCCACGGTGAAATCTCCCGTGGCCAGCGACTCAGACGGACGCACGCCGTTTCTAAGCTGGATGTCCTTTAAGTTTTCGAGCAGTTCGTCGTCAAGTAACGTCAGTCTGTTGCCGATGCCAAGCTCGTTCTGAACCAAACCCAACTCGCCTTGGGAAAAGCTACCCCCCGTAAGCGCTAACTCGCCTTGGCCGGCGATGGCTCGAGTTCCCCGAATGGATACAGTGAACTCGGTACGACAGATTTCTTGCCCGCGAAACAAATCACAGACTGCCTCGATAGCCGCGTGCTGGAAATCAAGGTTTGATTCAAAATGCAGCTTCATGCCGACCTCACAAACTGCGAACGTTTTCTAGCCCGTTCTGAGCGAGTATTGCCGCCATGTTGGTCTTGGCCACGTCGCCTGCAAACGCGCTGTCGCGGAATACCACCGTCGAATCACCCGCAGGCGCTAGTTCCTGGTGCCATGCCACGATTCCTGACGCCAGTGACTCAACCTCCTTGGCCGCAATCTTCTCGGCCAGACACAACATCAGTACCCCACTGCCCACCGCGCCGACTGTCTTGCCACCGATAGTGCGAGATTCAATCGGAACACACAAATCAAGGCCCAGCTTTAACAGCAGTTCATAGACAATGTCTGCCTCTGACCTGTCATGAAGAATGTGCTCGTGGTGGTCGAGAAGCGACTGAGCCAGGTTCTCGTGGTTCGGATTCCAGACTCGTATATTTGAAGTTGCAAGTTGAAATACGCGAAAGCCGTAATCGCCAGCAAACAGTGGGGCCGTCGCCTTTACTTTGACAGCCGCCTTTCGAATTCTTTCCTTTGTAATCTCTGAAAGAGCCCTTGGCTTACCAATCGAGTCACAAAACTCAGCTGAGGTCTTCTCTTCCTTACTATCAATATCCAGTGGGTGGGGCAATTGCACCATTATGAATCGTCGGTGGCCCTGGTGTTCGAGATTGGTTTCCATAACAGCCTGTGCTGTAGTCCCAGTCCCGGCAAAAAAATCCAATATCAAGTCGTTGTCATTAGTAAAGGTGCTAATGAAGTACTTCAAGAGCTGAACTGGCTTAATTGTGTCAACCCCATGCTGATTTCCTAGTAACTCATTAACTTCGCCCTTGCCAGCCTCTGCTGTCCCAGACAAATCTGGGTCCATGTAGCAGTAGATAGGGTAAAGGGCGTCACTCTCCTCGGATTCATATTTCTTTTCTTGAGGAATACCTTCGTCATTTAACAGAATCCTGTTTCGTGCGAACAGGTCATCAATGACTTCCTTCCCGGCTTTCCAACGCGATTCTTCATCTGGCTTGAATCCGCCAGATTTAAATCTCATCGTCTCCCGACGAAAAGTCCCGCGATTAGAGGTCAAAATCGTAACGGTCCGATAACGTCCTTCCGAATCACTATGCGGATAAACCCTATCTTTTGCACTTACCGCATTTAAGAGCGTTTCGTCCCCTGGTCGAATGCCATACGCTACAACATATTCTGCGACCTTTTGGGGTCTAAACTTTGCATCCCCTGCATTTGTCGGCTTAGCGCGCGATTTCCATGTGAATATTGCTATCTGATTTTCTTCACCATAAATCTCATTCATAATCGAAATCAAATTCGCAATCTCCTTGTCTCCAATAGACACCAAGATTGCTCCATCAGGAGATAGTAAGCTTCTAGCAAGCTTTAACCTGGGATACATCATACTGAGCCAGTCAGTATGAAAGCGTCCGCTGGCATCAGTGTTGGCGCTTACTTTGACGCCGCCCTCAACCTGCCCAGTAAGCTCGAGATAGTTGCCAATACTGTCGTGAAAATTGTCGGGATAAACAAAATCCTTGCCCGTATTGTATGGCGGGTCTCCGTAGATTAGTTTGACCTTCCCAGCGTAGCTCTTCTGCAACAACTTCAGCACCTCTAGGTTGTCACCCTCAATCATTAGATTCTGAGTCGTTCCCCAATCCACACTTTCATCAGGGCAAGGCCGAAGCGTACCTAGGCTGGGCGTTAGAGCGATTTGACGTGCCCGCCGCTTTCCGTGCCAGCTGAGGCCGTACTTCTCTCCTGCCTCATCCACTGCTCCACCCAACAGTTGCCGTAGTGCATCGAACTGAATCTTGCCTTCAGCAAATGCTTCCGGGAACAGCGATTTGAGATGCGAAAGGTTGTCGGCCACGATGTCGGCGGATTGGGTTTCAGGTTCGTTAGCGCTGAGTATTTTCATCTTGTACTTTCACAATGATTTTCCGTGTAATGCGCTTTGGTTCGCGGTCAGTTCGGTTTCCAGCCGCTTGATTTTCAGGTTCAGGTCTACGCGTCGATTAATCTGCTTTTCACTCGCCGCCAAGGTCCGCAATGCGGACAACTCTGCCTTCAAGTTCGAATGCTGGGCGATGCGATTCCGCATTTGACCAGTCTGCTCGGCAGAGCCGGGCAAGGCAAAGCGGCCGGTAATGTTGGATGCCAGGAACCCGACAATGCAATCCATCCAGCCTTGATAAAGAGCAAATAAATCGCGCGTCGGCTGTTTGGACAAAGCTATCGTGCCGAGGAACGCTTTCGCCGCGACCGTCTGAATAGTATTCGCGTCAATAGGGGCTGTCGCCAATATTTCATCAACAACTACCTTGCCGGCCTCGTTCTGAGCAAAACGCTTGTGTGCGGCTGACACAGCTATGCAAGCACTGTCGGATTCGATGAATGACGAGACCAGCAACACGGGGTAAGGAATGGCGCGATGGATAAGCTCGGTCAACCT
>Ga0307375_10002479_pt1 | contig 18867 bp, 18 predicted proteins | sample TR1MG_FD_202531 | JGI IMG/M metagenome (GOLD analysis project Ga0307375, IMG submission 202531) | Soil microbial communities from Risofladan, Vaasa, Finland - TR-1 | ecosystem: Environmental > Terrestrial > Soil > Coastal area > Acid sulfate soil | place: Finland: Risofladan, Vaasa | collected...
GATCGTGCTCGCGACCGCCGAGGCGGACGCGCAAGGGTCGGGGTGGGGGAAGGGCAGCGCCTCAGAAGGGCAGCGCGTGGTGGTCGAATACACCGACCCGAACCCATTCAAAGAGATGCACATCGGGCATCTCATGAGTAATGTTATTGGCGAATCAATTGCGCGTCTCATCGGGAATGAAGGCGCGACGGTCATCCGCGCGAATTATCAGGGCGATGTCGGCCCGCATGTCGCGAAAGCGATCTGGGGCTTGCGCAAGGCCGGCGTCACGGAGCCGACGACGGCGCAGGAGCTCGGCGAGGCCTATGCAACCGGCTCGCGCGCGTATGAAGAGTCACTCGGTGCGAAGGCCGAGATCGATGCGCTCAATCAGGAGATATACAAAGGCACTGACCGCGCGCTCATGGAAGAGTGGCGCAAAGGCCGCGACGTATCGCTCGCGGCATTCGAGCGTTTGTATAAGGTACTCGGGACGCATTTCGATTACTATTTCTATGAGAGCGAGACGGCGGAGTCGGGCGCGCGCATCGTGCGCGACGGGCTCAACCGCGACATCTTCGAAGAGAGCGAGGGGGCGGTCATCTATCGCGGCGAGAAGCAGGGGCTCCACACGCTCGTCTTCATCACGAGCAAGGGCACGCCGACCTATGAAGCGAAAGACATCGGCCTCGCTTTCCTCAAGGAGGAGCGCGTGCAGACGGACCGCTCGATCATCGTCACGGCGGCCGAGCAGATCGGTCATTTCAAAGTCCTGTTCGTGGCGCTCGCGGAGCTCGCGCCGACGATCGCCGCGAAGACGACGCACGTGCCGCACGGCTTCCTGCGCCTCACGACCGGGAAGATGTCATCGCGAGAGGGGAATGTCATTACGGCCGCGGGTCTCATCGGGGATATCATCAAGAAGGCGAGCGAGAAGAATCCCGATCCGCTCATCGCTGAGCAGGTCGCCATAGGCGCGATCAAGTACATGGTGCTGCGCCAAGGGCCGGGCTCGGACATCATCTTCGACCCGGAGAAGTCGCTCTCGCTCGAAGGCGACTCGGGACCGTACTTGCAGTACGCGCTCGTGCGCGCGAAGAAGATCATCGCCTATGCCGCGAGCGGCGAGAACGGCGCCGCCATGCCGGCGGCGCCCTACGTCATCGAGCGCCTCATGGCGCATTTCCCGGAGGTCGCCGCTCGCGCCGCGCGGGAGCTCGCGCCGAACCTGCTCACGACGTACCTCACCGAGCTCGCCGCCGCCTGGAACTCTTTTTATGCATCCGAACAAGTGCTCGGCAGCCCCGAGGAAGCGTACAAGCAGCGCGTCGCGCGCGCCTTCGCGAACACGATGACGAACGGCCTCTCGCTCCTCGGCATACCCGCGCCGGAGAGGATGTAAGCAACCCCGCACAAAGCTGTGGGGACCATGGTTGCTTGCTGGATAAGGATGCGGCCTCCGCCGCACCTATTTAATTTCGGACATTCTGTCCGACTCCAGTAAGCCTGCGGGCCGCTTTTCTCCCGTCGTTTGCCTCGTTTGGCGGTAAGTTGCATAGATGCATTTCACGCGTTAGATTCAAACGCGGTACGTACATTTCGTGCGGACAGGGGAATAGGAGACTGGTATGACTGACCGAAGCGGCATCACCGATACGGAATTGAAGGAAGCGGCTCTCCAGATGTACCTGGCGGACCTCGATTATGAGGAGAACAAGGGGAGTTCGTTGTTCGCCCCGACATTCGCGGAGCGCTGTCGCGCGGCGCAGAGACACTATCGCGAAGTGAAGGCGCGGGCGGAGGAGACGGCTCGTCCACAGTGACCAGGTTGCAGGGAAGGATTCCAAGCGTTAGATTCACTCGCAGACTGCACACCCGTGCGTCGTGATTGAGAGGGGGCGATATGGTATCGAAAAAAAAAGAGAAACGGAAGCACCTCAGGTCAGTGCATCAAGGAGGCGATACAGAAGTGTGACTGTTCGGTGGTGATGTTTTTCCATCGAGCGACGCTCGCAAGCATGGTGTCAGGCGCATTCAATGCGCAGCACGAAGCGGCGAAGTTCACTCGCTTCTTGCAGCATGGTCCGGCGGGGAACCCGACGTACCAGATTCCCGAGCACGTGCTCGCTTTTGCCAAGACGATACTTGAGCACGCGAGCCCGTACAGCTTCTTCCGAAGCTTGCGGATACCCTATGGCGCTTCGGCAGCAATGAGCGCATAAGCGATAGGCAAACAGCCATGGACTTCCGTGGCTGTTTCATTTTTGCCTTGTAAACGTTACGATAAGCGGATATGGCCGATATGCCCGAGAAGTCAGATGCCGCGAAGCGCGAAGAGGCGATACTCGCCTTCTGGGAGAAGGAGCGCATCTTCGAGAAATCGCTCGAGAAAGCATCTCCCCAAGGCGACTTCGTCTTCTACGAGGGCCCGCCGACGGCCAACGGGAAGCCGGGCATCCACCACCTCGAAGCCCGCGCGTTCAAGGACGCGATCCCGCGCTACAAGACGATGCGCGGCTACCGCGTGAATCGCCGTGCCGGCTGGGATACGCACGGTCTCCCGGTCGAGCTGCAAGTCGAGAAGGAACTTGGCTTCACCGGGAAGCCCGACATCGAGAAGTATGGCGTCGCCGCATTCAATGCGAAATGCCGTGAGAGCGTCTTTGCATACATCGACCTCTGGGCGAAGTTCACGAAGCGCATCGGCTACTGGGTCGACGAATCGAAGGCCTACTTCACCTTCGACAGCGCCTACATGGAGATGGTCTGGCACTTGCTCGCGAAGACGGCGAAGGACGGCCGCTTGTATAAGGACTATCGCATCGTGCCATGGTGCCCGCGCTGCGGGACCGCGCTTTCCTCGCACGAGCTCGCGCAGGGGTACCAAGACGTGAAGGACCTCACCATCACCGCGAAGTTCGAACTGCTTGATAAACCCGGCACCTATCTCCTCGCCTGGACGACGACGCCATGGACGCTTCCCGGGAACGTCGCGCTCGCGGTAGGCGGGAATATCGCGTACGGCACATACGAGAAAGACGGCGAGCGTGTCATCCTCGCGGACGCTCGCGCCGCGACCGTGCTCGGGGCGGAGTGGAAGCGCATCGCGGATGTGCCGGCGACATCGCTCATCGGCAAGGCCTACAAGCCGCTCTACGGGTACGCGAGAGACCTAGCGGCAGACAGTGAGAAGCCGAAATTTGATAAAGCGTTTCAGGTATACGCTGCGGACTTCGTCACGACCGAGGACGGCACCGGCATCGTGCACACGGCGGTCATGTACGGGCAGGAAGATTTCGAACTCGGCAACAAAGTCGGTTTGCCGAAGGTGCACCTCGTGAATCCGGAGGGGAAGTTCATCAGCGGCACCGGCTTCCTCGAGGGTCGCTTCGTCGGCGATGAAGACGTCGCGGTCGACATCGTGAAGGATCTCGCCGGACGCGGCCTGCTCTTCGCGAAGGAGAAGCATGAACACACGTATCCCTTCTGCTGGCGTTGCAAGACGCGGCTCATCTACTACGCGCGCGACTCGTGGTACATCCGCATGCTCGACCTGCGCGAGAAGCTCGTCGCTGAGAATAACAAGATCCACTGGGAGCCCGCCTACATCCGCGATGGCCGCATGGGCGAGTGGCTCGCGGGCGCGAAGGAGTGGGCGATCAGCCGCGAGCGGTACTGGGGCACGCCGCTGCCGGTCTGGCAGAGCGCGGACGGCGCCGAACAGCTCGTCATCGGTTCCATCGATGAGCTCAAAGCACGCACGAAGAAGTCGGGCAACGCCTACTTCGTGATGCGGCACGGCGAGTCCGAAGGGAATGTGAAAAACATATTCGATTCCGACGGCGTCACCACCAATCCGATCACCGAGAAGGGCCGCGCGCAGGTGAGCGATGCGGCTGAGAAGCTCGTGGGGAAGGGCATACAGAGGATCTATGCGTCGCCGTTCCTGCGCGCGCGACAGACGGCTGAGCTCGTCGCCGAGACGCTCGGCTATCCGAAAGAGGAGATCATCTACGACGATCGGCTACGCGAATTCCAGTTTGGCGAATTCGATCAGAAAGACAGCTTCACAGAGCTGCAAGCATGGCGGACCGCGCATAGTTTCGCCGACCCGGTGCCGGGCGGAGAGAGCTATCTCGATGCGAAGCGTCGCTTCGGCTCGTTCCTCTATGACGTTGAGCGCGAGCGCGCAGGGGAGAAGATACTCATCGTTACGCACGGCATCGCATTCGAATCGTTCTATACTGTCATCGCCGGGGCTGATATCGCCGGGTCAGCGAAGATACTTGATTCGGTAATCGCATCAGTTAGGCAGGCTGAGGTATGTACGCTCGATTTCGTACCGCTTCCGCATAATGACGATTACGAGCTCGATCTGCATCGGCCGTATATCGACGATGTCGTCCTTGTCTCCGACAAGGGCACCGAGCTCCGGCGCGTGAAGGAGGTGATGGACGTGTGGTTCGACTCCGGCGCGATGCCGTTCGCGCAATCGGCGAAGGAGCGCAGTAAAGAGTCGCTCGACGCGTTCCTGTCAAAAGTCGCATACCCGGCCGACTTCATCAGCGAGGCCATCGACCAGACGCGCGGCTGGTTCTACACGCTGCTCGCGGTCGGCACGCTCGCCGGGCGCGGCGCCGCCTATAAGAACGTCATCTCGCTCGGGCACCTGCTCGACGCCGAGGGGCAGAAGATGAGCAAGTCGAAGGGGAATGTCGTCGATCCGTGGATCGAGATCGAGAAGTGGGGCGTCGATACGCTTCGCTTCTGGATGTACAGCGTGACGGGTCCCGGCGATACTAAGAATTACGATGAGAAGACGGTGAAGGAAGCGGCGAAAGTCCTCTCGTGGCTCGATAACAGTGCGAAGTTCTACGAACTATTCAGGGATGTGCAGGGCGGTGGAGAGGAACAGGTCATTGATCGTTGGATGAAGACACGCTTGAACATCACAATCCACATCATGACTAAAGCCCTGGACGACTACAAGCCATACGATGCAACACGACAATTCAGTTTGTTAATGGAGGATCTCTCGCAGTGGTATGTGCGTCGCATCCGTGACCGTGCGCGTAACGGCGACGCCGCCGCGCTCGCGACCCTGCGCGATACGCTCCGTACGGCCGCACTCCTCATCGCGCCTTTCGCGCCGTTCATCGCGGAAGATATCTATGGGAAAGTGAAGAGCGATTCGGATCCTATCAGTGTGCATCTTGCAGATTGGCCTCTACCTGGAGATGCAGATATGCAACTCGATGCAGATATGGAGGCAGTTCGTGCTCTGGCATCAGTCGGGTTGCGCAAACGACAAGAAGGCGGGATGAGACTGCGCCAGCCCCTCTCATCGCTCTCTTTTGCTGGCGCGCTCCCCAAAGAATTGGCAGATATCTTGGCTGAGGAGCTCAATGTAAAAGAAATAATCATGAGCGCAAAGGAAACCTGCTTTGATTTCGAGCTTACGCCCGAGCTGGTGAAGGAGGGCGACGAGCGCGAGATGGCGAGCGCGGTCGCGCAGGCGCGCAAGGCCGAGGGGTTCGCTCCGAGCGACGTTGCGCGTACGGAAATCGGTCCGGAAGGGAAGTACCACGCGATCCTCTCGACGGGCGAGGTGCGATTCGATCTGGTCCGCAATGCGGCATAAGTACGAGACGCGCGGTCTGGTGCTCGCACGCACGCACGGGGGCGAAGCGAACACGTTCGTCGCGCTGCTCACGAGCGACCTCGGGCTCGTGCACGCCCGGGCGCAGAGCTTGCGCAAGACGGGCGCGAAGCTTGCCGCCGCGCTCGCGACCCTTGCCGAGAGCGAGATCGTGCTCGTGCGCGGCAAAGAAGGGTGGCGCGTCACGGGCGCTGTACTCGATGAAAGCTGGTTTGCACAGCTTGAGCGCGCAGCGGCGCGCGGCCGGGTAGCGCGCGTATCCGGCCTCTTGCTGCGATTGGTCGCCGGCGAGACGCAGGATGCAGAGATATTCCCGATCATGAGAGGCTTCCTCGAAGCTCTCGCGACTGTCCCAGATGATCTTCTCGAGGCCGTTGAAATTCTCGCGGTGCTCCGCGTGCTCGCCGCGCTCGGGCTCGATACCGGCGATATCCCGGGCACCGCCGCCGACTTCGCGCCAACGCTCCTCACGACGGTCGTGGAGGACCGGAAGACGTATGTGGCGCGCATCAATACCGGCATCGCCGCGTCGGGGCTCTGAAGTCCTGCACGTCTCGCGGAGCGTTTCGCGGCGTGGGGTATACTGATAGCGATGACGATCCATCCTCGAGAAGACGAAAACGGACTCGGCTCGCTCGAGCAAGCGCGCGAATCGCTCTACAGGCCGGTCGATATCCCGCGGCCGCGCGCGCGGCTCGACTCTGCAGGAGAGCACACGCTCCCGCATGCGTGGGAGGAGAAGGAGCTCCCGAAGGTGGCGGCGCACCAGGGCGAGCGACACGTGCGTCTCGCGAGCCTGTTTCTCGGCGCGGCCGTACTCTTCTTCCTCGTCGCGCTTGGCGCCGCCGGCTATTTCTTCTACTACGGCAGTAATTCCGTCTCCACCGACAAGGTTACGATCGATATCCAGGGCCCGACGACGATCGCCGGCGGCGATACGGTCCCGCTCTCGCTCACCATCACGAATAAGAATCCGGTCGCGATACAGAATGCGACGATCGAGATCGATTTCCCCGCCGGGACGCGAAGCGCGACCGATATGCTCGTCGCGTATCCGCGCTATGTGGAGAACTTAGGCACGCTCGCGAGCGGGGCGACCGTGACGCGGTCGGTGAAGGCAGTCGTCTTCGGCGGAGCCGGGCAGTCGCTTGCGCTCCCGGTCTCGTTCTCGTACGGTACCTCGGGCAGCAACGCTATCTTCGAGAAGAAATCCTCATATGCGCTCGCGGTCACCTCGACGCCGCTTTCCGTGTCGGTCGATGCGCTCAGCGAGACCGTGTCCGGCGACCCGCTCACGTTCACGCTCACCGTTCGCAGCAATGCGACCGCCCCGCTCAGCAATGTCGTCATCTCTGCGCCGTCCCCGTTCGGCTTCCAGGTGACATCCTCGTCGATACCGTTCAGCAACTCCTCATTCCTCATCGGCACGCTCGCGCCCGGCGCGAGCAAGCAAGTCACGCTCACCGGCACGCTCACCGGGCAGGACGGCGAGCAGCGCGTCTTCCACTTCACGGTCGGCACGGCGAACTCTGCGCAGGACCAGACGCTCGCCGTCACCTACATGACGCAGGACGCGACCGTGTCGATCGCGGCGCCGTTCATCACGACGGATCTCGCTATCAACGGCGATACGTCGAACAACGTCGTCATCACGCCGGGGAGCACGCAGAGCGTCACGCTCACTTATGCCAATACGCTCGCAACGACCGTCACCGACGCGTCGGTGACGGTCGCGATCTCTGGCACGGCGATCGACTTCAATAGCATCCGGACGACGAGCGGCTTCTATAATTCCTCCAATCACACCATCATCTTCAGCAAGGACACCGATCCGTCGCTGGCCTCGCTCGCGCCGGGCGCCTCGGGCATCGGCACCTTCACGTTCTCGACGCTGCCGGTCGGCACGCCTTCGCCGACCGTGGCGCTCGCCATCTCGGTCTCGGGCATGCGGGTGGGCCAGTCGAACGTGCCGGAACAGGTGACTTCGTCGACCGTGCAGACCGTGAAGGTCGCGACGATGGTCGACCTCTCATCCGTGTCGTCCCGCACCCTGGGCGGTCTCGGTTCGAGCGGTCCCGTCCCGCCGCGCGCTAATCAGGCGACCACGTACTCGATCGTGTGGGATGCGCAAGACAAGGGGAGCGCCGTCGCCGGCGGTACGGTGACGGCGACCTTGCCGTCCTACGTCTCCTACACGGGGAAGACAGCCGGCGCCGGCACTTTCTCATACGATAGCTCGTCGAATACCCTGACCTGGAGCACCGGTGACCTCGCCGAGGGCGGGGATGCGCAAGGTATCTTCCAGGTCTCCTTCACGCCATCGACCTCGCAGCGGGGCACGGTGGTGTCGCTCACGAGCGCTCCCGCTTTCACCGGCTACGATCGCTTCGCCGGCGTACAGGTATCTGCGACCGCCGACCCGGCCACGACGGCCACGACGCAGGACCCGGGATACGTACCGGCGAACGCGATCGTGCAATAGGCTCGCATATGCTCCTTCTTGCATCCGAAAGCCTTTTGCCTCACTCTGTAGCCATATGAACGACCAGAACCTCATGGAAAAGATCGTCTCTCTCGCAAAAAGGCGCGGCTTCGTATTCCCGGGTTCCGAGATATACGGCGGTCTCGCCGGCACGTTCGACTATGGTCCGCACGGCGTCGTCTTGAAGGAGAATGTCGAGCGTCTCTGGCTCTCGCTGTTCCGCGACGGGCGCGACGACATGTATGGCGTCGACGCGGCCATCCTCATGAATCCGAAAGTCTGGGAAGCATCCGGCCACGTCGCAGGTTTCTCCGACCCGCTTGTCGAATGCGAAAAGTGCAAGAAGCGTTTCCGCGCCGATCACCTCGACGATGTAGCGATTTGTCCCGAATGCGGCGGGAAGCTCGGCACGGCGCGTCAGTTCAACATGATGTTCAAGACGCACGCCGGCGCGATGGAGGACGAGTCGGCGACAGTATACCTGCGCCCGGAGACCGCCGGCGGCATCTTCATGAACTACAAGAATGTCATCGACTCGGTGCATCCGAAACTGCCGTTCGGCATCGCGCAGATAGGGAAAGCCTTCCGCAACGAGATCGCGCCGCGCGATTTCATCTTCCGTTTGCGCGAGCTCTCACAGATGGAGGTCGAGTATTTCGTCGCGCCGTCCGCATGGGAGCAAGCGTTCGAGGAGTGGCGCGCGATGATGCACCGCTTTGCCGAGGCGATCGGCCTGCCGAGCGGCATGGTGCATGAGCTCGAGGTGGGGGATGGCGACCGCGCGCACTACAGCAAGCGCACCATCGATTTCGAGTTCGATTATCCCTTCGGCCGCAAGGAGCTCTGGGGCCTCGCGTACCGCACCGACTTCGATCTCTCGGCGCACGAGAAGGGGTCCGGCGCGTCGCTCGCCTACCTCGACGAAGAGTCGAAGGAGAAATTCATCCCGCATGTCATCGAACCGTCCTTGGGCGTCGACCGTACGCTCCTCGCGATCCTCGCGAGTGCGTACCGCGAAGATGATATGGGTGGGGAGATGCGCACCTACCTCGCGCTCTCGCCGAAGGTCGCGCCGGTGAAGGCGATGGTCTCTCCGCTCTTGAAGAACAAGCCGGAGCTCGTCGCGAAAGCGCGCGGGGTGCGCGAGCTTCTGAAGAAGGTGCACCCGGCCATCGCCTGGGACGATAACGGCAATATCGGCAAGCGCTACCGCCGCCAGGACGAGATCGGCACGCCCTTCTGCATCACGATAGATTTCGATACGCTCGGCGAGCATCCGGAACTCGCCGATACCGTCACTCTGCGCCACCGCGACACCGGCGAGCAGGAACGACTCACCATCGCCGACGCTGCCGACCGCATCCGACAGGCGATTTCATAACCCCTAGCGGCATCTGGGAAGATGCCGGTTTCGTGTTAGGATGCCGATATGGATCCCGTTAGAAATCGCGGACGCCATGATGAAACAGAATGACCGAAGCAATTATTAGCCTTTATCGGATAGGGTACGGACCCTCGAGAGTGTCCGCGTCCTATTTCTAACGGGATGGATAAGGAAATTCGCGTCTCCATCACGCCCAGCACCATCACGGCTGCCGTCCTCATCGTCGCGGGCGCCTATGTCTTCTGGCTCTTGCGCGACCTCGCGCTCTTGGTCGTCACGGCCATCGTCATCGCCTCGGCCATCGAGCCCGAGATCGCATTCTTCATACGGCATCGCGTGCCGCGCTTCTTCGCCGCGATACTGGTCTACGTGCTCGTCTTCGGCTCGCTTTTCCTCCTGCTCTTCTTCCTCTTCCCGCCGATCATCTCTGACGCCGCCGGATTCCTCTCGGCGATACCGCAATACCTCAATACGCTTAATGCCTCAGGATCCTTCCCGGGTCTCGCGAATACCTCGAATCTCATCAGCAGCTCATATGACCTGCCGTCATTCGTGCAGACGCTCTTCTCGATCCAATCCATGTTTACGGCCGGATCGGGCAGCATCGTGCAATTCCTCACGTCATTCTTCGGCGGGGTCTTCTCACTCGTGCTCGTCATCGTGCTCTCGTTCTACTTCGCCCTGCAGGACACGGGCGTCGATGATTTCCTCAGGCTCGTCATGCCGCGCGCGTATGAGGACTACTCGGTCGATCTCTGGAAGCGCGCGCAGAAGAAGATCGGGCTCTGGATGCAGGGCCAGATACTCCTCTCGGTCATCGTCGCCGTCCTCGTCTACCTCGGCCTCCTCATCATCGGCATCCCCTATGCGCTCCTGCTCGCCGTCTTCACGGCGCTTGCGGAGATCATCCCCATCTTCGGTTCGCTCATCGCCGGGACGATAGCCGTCATCATCGCGTACTCGAGCGGCGGCATCGCGCTCGGCGTTATCGTCGCCGGCCTCTACATCGTCGTGAATCAGTTCGAGTCGAACCTCATCTACCCGCTCATCGTGAAGAAGATCGTCGGCATTCCGCCGCTCCTCGTCATCATCGCGCTCATCGCCGGCTACACACTCGCCGGTTTCCTCGGCGTCCTGCTCTCGGTGCCGTTCGCGGCGGTGCTGCTTGAGCTTATTACCGACTTCGACAAGCGCAAACGGCGTGCACATGCGTAAAAGCCCCATCTGCGTCGGGAATTCATGAATCGCTATATCACCACCACGCTCCCATACGTGAACGCCGATCCGCACATCGGCTTCGCGCTTGAGATCGTGCAGGCGGATGCGCTCGCGCGCACGTGGCGTGCGCAGGGCGACGACGTCTTCTTCTCGACCGGCACCGACGAGCACGGGCAGAAGATATTCGAAGCGGCACAGAAGGCGGCGCAGGAGCCGCAAGCGTATGCCGACCATTACGCGGCGGCATTCGAGAAGCTGCACGCCGCGCTCGATCTCTCGAATGATGCGTTCATCCGCACGACCGATCCGAAGCATGTCGCAGCCGCACAGGAGATGTGGCGGCGCTGCGATGCTAAGGGCGATATCTATAAGAAGACCTACTCGGGCCTGTATTGCGTCGGCTGCGAATCCTTCAAGACGGAGAAGGAGTGCATCGATGGGAGATGCCCGCTCCACCCGAACGCTGAGCTCAAAGAGATTTCCGAGGAGAACTATTTCTTCAGGTTCTCGAGCTACCAGGAGAAGCTGCTCGCGTATCTCGAGCGCCCGGGGGTGATCGTCCCGGAGTGGCGGCGCATCGAGGCGGTCAATTTCGTGAAGGGCGGCCTTGAGGATTTCAGCATCTCGCGCGAGGCCGCGCGGCTCTCATGGGGCATCCCGGTCCCGGGCGACGAGGGGCAGGTGATGTACGTGTGGTTCGATGCGCTCACGAACTACATCTCCACGCTCGGCTGGCCCGAGGACGCGGAAGGGCATTTCAAGAAGTTCTGGGAAGAGGGCACGACGCTCCAGGTAGCCGGGAAAGACCAAGTGCGGTTCCAGTCGCTCATCTGGCAGGCGATGCTCCTGTCGGCTGACATCAAGAATACCGACACGGTCTTCTATCACGGCTTCATCACTTCGGGCGGGCAGAAGATGAGTAAGTCGCTCGGGAACGTCATCAACCCGCTCTCGCTCGTCGCGACATATGGCACCGACGCCGTACGTTATCTCCTCCTCCGCCATGTGAGCCCGGCGGAAGACTCCGACCTCACGCTCGAAGCGATTCGCGAGCACTACACCGCGCACCTCACGAACGGTCTCGGCAATCTCGTCGCGCGGGTGATGAAGCTCGCGGAGACGCATCTGACAGACCCCGTGGAGGCCGGTGCCGTGCCTACGCCGGACGGATACGCAGACGCGCTCGATGCCTTCGAGTTCAATCGTGCGATGGATGCGATCTGGGCGCGTATCCAAGCGGCAGACGAGCGCATCACGCTTGAGAAGCCATTCAGCGTGGTGAAAGAAGACGCCGAGAGAGGACAAGAGATGATTCGCGACCTCGTGCGCGAGCTTTCCGCTATCGCCGCACTCCTCGCCCCCTTCATGCCCGCCACGAGCGCGCTCATCACGAATGCGGTCCGCGAGAATAAGAAGCCTGAGAATCTTTTCCCGCGGCTCTAGACCATGGATATCCGCTACATCGACGCGCATTGTCACCTGCAGTTCGAGCAGTATGACGACGATCGCGAAGAGATCATCGAGCAGATGGGCGCGCAGGGTGTCGCGGGCGTCGTCGTTGGTTGCGACCTCGAGAGCTCCCGCAAGGCCGTCGAGCTCGCGCAGATGCACGAGCATCTCTATGCGTCGGTCGGCGTGCACCCGACCGATACGGGCGAATTTTTTGACACCGACGAACTCCTCGCGCTCGCTAAGCATCCGAAAGTCGTCGCGATAGGGGAGTGCGGGCTCGATTTCTTCAGGCCGACTCTCGTCGATGAGAGCGAGAAGGCGCGACAGAAGCTGACGTTCAGCCGGCAGGTAGTCCTCGCCGCCGAGCAGGGTCTGCCGCTCATCATTCACGCGCGTCCGAGCAAGGGGACGATGGACGCATATCACGACGTACTCGAGCTCCTCACGGAAGCGAAGAAGACGTACCCGGACTTGCGCGGAGACGTGCATTTCTTCGTCGGCGGCATTTCCGAGGCCGAAGCGTTTGTCGCGATCGGCTTCACCGTATCCTTCACGGCCGTTACTACCTTCGCGCGCGATTACGACGAGGTCATCCGCACGGTGCCGCTCACGAGCATCCTTGCGGAGACTGACTCGCCGTATGTCGCGCCGCTCGCCCGCCGTGGCAAGCGTAACGACCCTCTCGCGGTCATCGATGTCGCGGAGAAGATTGCGGAGGTCCGCGGCGAAGACCCGGAAGCCGTCCGTATCGCCCTCCTCGCGAACACCAAGAGCCTCTTCGGTCTCTAGAGGCGGTCGGGTTGCGGGCGGTCTGGCCCCGTGCTACCATGCGGGAATTATGGCTAAGAATCAAGACGAAGACGTGCTCGTGACCGAACCCGAAGACATGGGCGCGGAAGCGCGCGTGTATGAGCTCGGTTTCCATCTCGACCCCGAGCTCCCGACCGAGGAGGTGAAGAAAGCGTACCAGGCGGTTCGCGAGCTTATCGCTGGGAAGGGTGCCATCGTCGCCGAGGTCGAGCCGGAGAAGATTCAGCTCGCCTACACCATCTCCCGCCAGGAAGTGGCCGGTCGCCGAGATTTCAACTCTGCGTACTTCGCCTGGATCGTCTATGAGACGGATGCGCCGAAGCATGCCGAAGTGATCGCTGCCGCGGATGCGAACAAGCTCATCATCCGTTTCATCGATCTCGTCACGGATAAGGATGTCGCTCGCCACGCGCTCGAAGTGCATGAGCTCATGGCGAAGGTCCCGGAGACGGAGTCTTCGCCAGAGGAAGTCTTGAACACCGAGCTCGACGCCGCTCTCGAGAGCGCTGCGGTATAATACGATCATGTATCTCAACAAAGTCCTCCTCTACGGCAATCTTACCCGCGATCCTGAACTGAAGGCGCTTCCGTCTGGGAGCCAGGTCGCGAATTTCGGCATGGCCACGAACCGCACTTTCAAGGATAAGAACGGCCAGAAGCAGGAGACGACCGAGTTCCACAACGTCGTAGCCTTCGGCCGCACAGCAGAGGTCATCGCGCAGTATTGCAAGAAGGGTCGCCCGATCTACGTCGAGGGCCGCCTGCAGACGCGCGCTTGGGACGACAAGGAGACCGGCAAGAAGAACTACCGCACCGAGATCATCGTCGACACCTTCCAGTTCGGCGCGGACGGCGGCAAGGGCGGCGCGGGCACCGGTTCCGGATACGCCGCAGGCGGCTCTCATGAGCAGCCGGCTCCGAGCGATGAGGGCGAGATCAAGTACCCTGACGAGGAGATCAATCCGGAAGACATCCCCTTCTAAATTCATTTAGAAGATTTAAATAGAAATTATTGACTATGGCATACCAATCTGAACGTGAAGAGATAGAGCTCAAGAAATTCATCGACTACAAGGACGTCGCGTACTTGAAGCAGTTCACCAACCCGCACGCGAAGATTCTCGCGAAGAAGCGCACCGGCATCCCCTCCGGGAAGCAGCGCGAGATCACGCAGGCTATCAAGCGCGCGCGCTTCATGGCGCTCCTCCCGTACATCGCTGCGTAAACCGACTCGGCTCTGATGAAAGCGAAACCGCCCGAAAGGGCGGTTTCGCTTTCGGCATGGTATAGTGCGCGGGTTCTTTCATCCACGGGAGGTGTGCTATGGCAGTCTGGTATCTGAACGCGGCTGATGACGAACCGAGAACCAACGCGTATCTCGTTCAAGTCGTCGGCGAGAGCAACATGGAGAATGCCTGGACGGGAGTGTGCGCCGACGGCCGGCCGCGGGATCTCTACGAATGCCCGAACGGCTGGGCAGACGTGAGGAAGGCGATTGCTGCGGTCCGCGAATCCGGCCTGAAGCTCGAAGTCTTCAAGAAAGAGGGTGACAGCGTGCCTATGTGTTTTGACCTCTGGAAGCAGCCGATCCTTAAAAAGGCGAAGCGGCATAAACGCTCGGCGCTTATGCATAAGGCGAAAAAGCCGAGGCGCAGAGTTTCTTTTGTTATATAAGGCTGTGCACAAAAATCGCCCCTTCCGCGAGGAAGGGGCGATTCTCTTTTCATCCCGCTTAACGCAGTTTACGACTTACGACTTCGTGACGCGTTCAGCGTAATCTCCCGTATCCGTATTTATCCTGATGATGTCGCCCGGGTTGATGAAGAGCGGGACATTCACCTTCGCACCGGTCGCGAGCGTCGCGAGCTTCGTGCCGCCTGAAACGGTGTTGCCTTTGACTGCTGGCGGGGCGTCTTTCACCTCGAGGTCGACTTTCACCGGAATCTTGATCGTCATCGGCTTCTCTTCATAGGTGAGCACTTCGACACCTACGTTCGGTGCAAGCCATTGCACCTGGTCGCGGATAGTGTCGGCAGGGAAGGAGAAGCGGTTCTTCGGATTGCCTTCTTCAGCGAACCAACTCTCCTTGTCGTTGCTGTAGAGATAGACGGCGTCCATGCGTTCGGTCTCTGCCTCCTGGATGGTCTCGCTCGAGTGGAAGGAGATCTCGAGCACCTGGCCGGTGATGAGGTTCCGCAGCTTGGTCTGATTGACCGGTTTGCGCTTCTGCATGCGGAAGATGTGCGCCGAGAGCACCTCATAGGGCGCGTCATTGTAGTCGATGATGGTCTTCGGGAGGATTTCGTTGTAGCTGAGTACTGCCATATTCCTGAAACTAATATTTGATAAAGCTCGTTATAAAAAGTGCCGCCAAGGGCGGATGAGCGTATGATACAAGGTATTATGAGTTTTTCAACCACTGAGGACCTGAGCGCTCTCCCGGACGCGGAGGTGCTCGCACGCTCTCGGAAGGAGCCCGAGCTCTTCGCCGTCCTCGTGCGCCGCTACGAGGCGGCGCTCCTGCGCCGCGCCCGCGCGGTGCTCAAGAGCCCCGAGGACGCCGAGGAGGCCGTGCAGGACGCCTTTACCAAGATGTACCTCTACGCCGACAAGTACCATGCGCAAGAGGGCGCGAGCTTCTCCTCGTGGATGTACACGATCCTTAATCGCGTCGCCTACACCAAGTACGCCGCGCGCCGCAAGGAGTGGGGACGGATCGCCGAGCTCGAGCCCGAGCACTACGAATCGCTCCCGGATGCCCGCGCCGAGTTCCTCGAAGACCTCTCCATACGAGACGAGGTCATCAGCGCGCTCTCGAAGATACCCGAGACTGCCGCGCGGCTCCTGCGGCTGCAATTCATCGAAGGGAAGACGCAGGAGGAGATCGCGCAGGCGGAGAACCTCTCGATCCCGGCAGTGAAGACGCGCGTGCACCGTGCCAAGAAGCTTTTCAAACAATCATATGATGAACAACACTATGGATAACCACTCAGACATAGAGCGCACCGTGATGCGCCGGGTGCATCTCATCCGCATCCTCCAGCTCGTCATCTCGACGGTGGTCTTCGCGACGCTGGCGTCCATCGCCGCGCTCTGGGGCATCGGCAGGGAGGTGTGGGTCGCGCGCGTCTTCGAGAACGCCCCGCCAAATCTCGATGACCTGCCGAGGTTTTATCTCGCCGCTTTCACACACACCAGGCTCATCGTCCAGGCGCTCATCGTGCTGACGTCTCTCTCGCTCCTCTTCCTCGCGCGTGAGGTCGTGCGCTTCTTCGGTACGATGGCAGCTCCGTCGCGCGCCTAGCCCTCGGCGAGCTTCTCCTTGATCTGCTTCAAGAGGTCTTTCGCGACGTCCTTATTGTCGTGGAGGAAGGTGCGGGACGCGTCGTAGCCGCGGCCGAGCGCGACCTCGCCGAACTTATAGCTGGCGCCTGACTTCTGCACCAGATCGTACTTCTCGCCGAGCGCGAGCAGTTCACCTTCGCGGCTGATGCCTTCGTTGTAGAGGAGGTCGAACTCGGTGGTACGGAAGGGGGCCGCGACCTTGTTCTTCACGACCTTCACGCGCACGCGGCCGCCCACGACCTCTTCGCCCTTCTTGATGGCGGCGATGCGGCGTATGTCGAGACGCACCGAGGTGTAGAACTTGAGCGCCTTACCGCCCGGCGTGGTCTCGGGGTTGCCGAACATGACGCCTATCTGCATGCGGATCTGGTTGATGAAGATGACGATGGTCTTGCTGCGCGAGACGATGGCCGTGAGCTTCCGGAGCGCTTGGCTCATGAGCCGCGCCTGCTTGCCCACATGCTGCTGGCCCATCTCGCCCTCGATCTCGTCCTTGGGGGTGAGCGCCGCGACCGAGTCGATGACGATGACGTCGACATTCCCGCTGCGCACCAGGCTCTCGACGATATCGAGCGCCTGCTCGCCGGTGTCCGGCTGGCTGATGAGGAGCTCGGAGAGCTTCACGCCGATGCGCCTTGCGTACTCGGGGTCGAGCGCGTGCTCCGCGTCCACGAAGGCGGCGATGCCGCCCTGCTTCTGCGCTTCCGCGATCACATGGAGCGCGAGCGTCGTCTTGCCGGAGGATTCCGGGCCGAAGACTTCGATGATACGTCCGCAAGGGAGGCCGCCCACGCCGAGCGCGGCATCGAGCCCGATGGAGCCGGTCGGTATGACGGGGATCTTCTTCGGCGCGCCGGTGCCGAAGACGGCGATAGCTTCATCGCCGAACTTGGTGCGGATATCCTTCAGCGCCTGGTCGATCGATTTCTGCTTCTCGCTCTTGTCTGTGGTCGAGGCGGTGACGGTCTTGAGCACTTTCTCCTTTGCGGGTTTCTTGAATGCCATGGTAATGATGATTAATCTGGTACGAAAACGCTCCGGGTGACGGTGATGCGCCTCCCGAACCGGTCGATCGCCACGAAGGTAAGCAGCGACGCCCCGTGCGGGAAGGTGAGCGTGGGGGAGAAGCTGCCGTTCTCATCGTGGAGGACCGGAGCGCCGTCGAGCGAGAGCATCGCGATGCGCGAAGCGGTCCCGGCCACGTTCACGATGCCGCCCGGGAAGGATTCGCCGTTTCGCGGGGTGGTGATGGAGAGGGACGGTCCGGCGATGAGCGGCCAAGCTTCGACGAGGCCGTAGCCCGCAAGGACGGTAAGGACGAGGATGATGAGCGAGCGGGTCATGGCGTCAGAATTCGTCTCCCGGTTCGTCCTCGGGCATGCCGTTCGCACCGGCGACGGAGAGTATCTCGCGCGGCTTGCTGCCATCGGCGGCGCCGATGACGCCCTTCGCTTCGAGCACGTCCATGAGCCGCGCAGCGCGCGAGTAGCCGATCTTCAGCTTGCGCTGGAGGTAGGAGGTCGAGGCGCGCCCGGCTTCCTCGACCGCCGCCTTCGCGTCCTCATAGAGGTCGTCATCGATATCTTCATCGTCGAAACTGCCGTTCACGAGCCCGATGACATCGTTCGGATCCATGCTCTGGACGCCGGTCGTGCCCGGAGTACCGAAGTCGATCGAGGAGAGGTCGCCGGCATTGTGGCTCTTGATATAGCTCACGACCTTCTTCACCTCGCCCTCGCTGATGTAGGCGGTCTGGATGCGCACCGGCTTCTGCATGTCGCTCGAGAGGTAGAGCATGTCGCCGGCGCCGAGCAGGGTCTCGGCGCCCGAGCCGTCGAGGATGGTGCGCGAATCGATCTGGCTCGCGACCTGGAGCGCCATGCGGGTCGGCACGTTCGCCTTGATGAGGCCGGTGATGACGTTCACCGACGGCCGCTGCGTGGAGAGGATGAGGTGGATGCCGACCGCGCGGCTCATCTGGGCGAGGCGGACGATAGAGGCCTCGAGCTCGCGCGGGTAGCTCTGCATGATGTCGGCGAGCTCGTCGATGACGATGACGATGTAGGGGAGCGCCTCGGGTATGTCGTCTCCGCCCTTCTTCTTTGCTGGCTCATAGATGGACGAGTGGTACGAATCGATATCGCGCACCTGATTCGCTTCGAGGATGTTGTAGCGGCGTTCCATCTCTTTCGCCGCCCACTTGAGCGAGAAGATAGCTTTCTTCGGATCGGTGATGACCGGCGTGAGCAGGTGCGGGATGCCGTTATAGAGCGTGAGCTCGACGCGCTTCGGATCAATCATGATGAAGCGCAGCTGGTTGGGGCCGTTCCGGTAGAGGAGCGACGTGATGAGCGCGTGGATGGCGACCGACTTGCCGCTCCCGGTCGCGCCGGCGACGAGCCCGTGCGGCATCTTCGCGACGTTCGCGTAGTGCGGCGTGCCGGTGATGTCGCGGCCGACGGCGGCGAGGAGCGGCTTCGTGCTCTCGGCCCATTCGGGCGAGGAGAGCAGGCCGCCGAGGCCGACCATCGCTTTCAC